>ERZ772886.3960-NODE-3960-length-10007-cov-3.775523_pt1 | contig 10007 bp, 3 predicted proteins | sample MGYA00512128_ERZ772886 | MGnify/ENA primary metagenome ERZ772886 (study PRJEB29015, sample SAMEA2737698) | human gut metagenome | biome: human gut; feature: human-associated habitat; material: faeces | place: China | collected 2012 ... | reverse complement strand
GAATTCATGAAGCGGATCAAGTGGATCGGCTTCATGAAGATCCGCGCCTCGTACGGTATGGTGGGTAACGACCGGATTTCCAGCGTGCGCTTCCCCTACCTGACGATCATCGAAGAGAAGACCGACGGCACGCCGTGGGGCGGTTCGGGCGTACTGACCGAGAACCGCGTGGGCGCCGACAACCTGGCGTGGGAGAAAGCCAAGAAATTCGACATCGGTATGGATCTCCACCTCTTCGGCGACCGCTTCACCATGACGGTGGACTGTTTCCGCGACCGCCGTGAGGGCATCTTCCAGGAACGCGCCCAGATTCCGGACTACGTGGGCGTCATCAGCATGCCCTACGGGAACGTCGGCAGCATGACCAGCTGGGGCGGCGACGGAAACTTCGAATATTTCCAGCCCCTCGGCAAAAACTTCCACTTCACGCTGCGCGGTAACTTCACGCTCTCGAAGAACAAGATCAACAACTGGGAAGAGGCCACGCAGCCTTATCCCTACCTGAGCAAGACCGGGTTCTCGAACGACGTGCAGCGGGGATTCATCTCCCTGGGACTCTTCAAGGATCAGCAGGACGTGGACATGAGCCCCGAGCAGTTCGGCACGGTACGCCCGGGCGACATCAAGTACAAGGACGTGAACGGCGACGGCGTGATCACCGACGACGACAAGGTGCCCCTGTTCGCCTATTCCGGCATCCCGCAGTTCATGTACGGATTCGGCGCCGAAGTCCGCTACAAGAACTGGACGCTCAACGTCCTGTTCAAAGGTACGGGCAACAACTATTTCCTCTACGGGGACAAGGACGGCTCGAAATTCGACGGTTACATTCCCTTCAACGGCGGATACAAGGGCAACGTACTGGCCCTGGCCTACAATCCGGCCAACCGCTGGACTTCGGCCGACTACTCGGGCAACCAGGCGACCGAGAACCCCAATGCGCGGTTCCCGCGCCTTTCCTACGGCAACAACGCCAACAACACCAAACCCTCGACCTTCTGGAAAGGCAATGCCCGCTATCTGCGCCTGCAGGAGCTGAGCCTGAACTACAACCTGCACACGCCGGGGCTGCGCAAGGCGCTCGGCCTGCAATCCATCGACTTCCAGATCATGTGCGAGAACCTCGCGGTATGGGACGGCGTGGAGATTTTCGACCCCGAGCAGGCCATGCAGACCGGGCACGCCTACCCGATCCCGCGCCGCTTCTCGCTGCAGATTTACCTGAACTTCTAACCCGAATCTCTCCTAAGAACATAAACTACCATGAAAAAATCATTCATCATACCCCTCGCGCTGGTCGGCCTGCTCACCGCGTCGTGCAACTTCCTGAACGTGGACGACTACTTCGAGGACACCTTCTCCGAAGAGCGTATCTTCGAGAGCCAATACAACATCGAGCGCTATTTCAACGGTGCGGTGAACCAGCTGCCCAAAGAGGGCCGCATCTACTACTGGTGCAGCGTCCCCGGCGCCACCGGGTCTGACGAGGCCGTCAGTTGCGGGACATTCTACAACGGCATCCTGGACGTCTCCTTCCCCGGCACGGAGCTGACCACCGACAAGATCACCTACACCGAAATGGGCGGCTGGGACTGGAATTTCAATGTCTGGCCCAACTGCTACAAGGTCATCCGCAAGGTGAACACCATACTGCCCCACATCGACGAGGTGCCCGACATGAACGCCTTCGACAAAATGGAGTTCCGTGCACGCGCACGTTTCCTGCGGGCTTATGCCTACTACTGGATACTCCAGAACCAGGGCCCCATGATCCTCGTGGGCGACCAGGTTCTCAACACCAACGAAACGCCCGACTATTACCAGGCCGAGCGCAGCACCTACGACGAATGCGTGGATTACATCTGCTCCGAGCTCGAAGCCGCTGCGGAAAGCCTCGAAACCGAGCAGCCGTTGGATCTCTTCGGCAGCCCGACCAAAGGCGCCGCGCTGGCGCTGGTTGCACGCCTGCGCCTGCAGGCCGCGAGCCCGCTTTTCAACGGCGGAGCCGCCGCACGCCGTTATTTCGGGGCTTTCAAGCGCAAATCCGACGGAGTGCACTACATCTCCCAGACCTACGACGAAAGCAAGTGGGCCGTGGCGGCCGCAGCGGCCAAGCGCGTCATCGACCTGGGCATCTACCGCCTGCATACGGTTGCGGCCGACGAATACACCCTGCCCCTGCCCTCGAACGTTCCCTCCGATCCCTTCCCTGCGGGTGCAGGCGGCATCGACCCCTTCCGTTCCTACTCGGAAATGTTCACCGGCGAAACGACCAACGTGACCAACCCGGAGCTGATCTGGGGCACGACGCAGAACATCACCGACCAGCAGGACGTCGTATTCCCGCTCAAGTTGGGCGGCAACAGTTCGATCAGCATCCCGCAACGCATCGTCGACGCCTACCGCATGGCCGACGGCCGCGACATCAACAACGCGAGCGCCGAGTACCCCTACGAGGATCGTCCCTACGACCAGACCTGCGTCACCGATGCCGACAAGCAGATATCGAAGAACTACACCCTGCCCGGCGGCACCTACAAGGCCTATGACAACCGCGAGCCGCGGTTCTATGCGAGCATCGGTTTCTCGGGCGCCCTGTGGCAGATGCAGTCCACGACCTCGGAAGAGATGCGGAACAAGATCGTCGAGTACTACAACGGCGCCAATGCCGGCAAGAACCAGGCGGGCGTGACCAACATCTACAACCTGACGGGATACACCTGCTACAAGTACGTACACCCGCGCGATGCGCGTACGGGCAGCAACGCCCGCACGGTTCAGAAGACCTTCCCGCTGATCCGCTACGCCGAAATCCTGCTCTCCTATGCCGAGGCGCTCAACAACCTGACCAAGACCCACGAGATCAACGGCCAAAGCTACTCGCGCGACCTGACCGCCATGGCCTGGGCTTTCAACCAGGTGCGTTACCGCGCCGGGCTTCCGGGCGCCGATGCCGGCGAGCTGGTGGACGCCACCAATTTCAACGGGCTGATCCGGCGCGAACGCATGGTCGAGTTCCTCCACGAAAACCGCCGTTACTACGACATCTGCCGCTGGGGCATTTTCGAGGAACTGGAACGCGAACCGCTGACGGGGCTGAACGTCGAAGCCGGGAAATGGGAGGGATTCTACGCTCCGACGGTCATCTCGTACCGCACGATCCGCGAACGGACATTCAAGTCCAAGTTCATGTTCATGCCGCTGCACCGCAACGAACTGCGCAAAGTACCGAGCCTGGATCAGAACCCGGGCTGGGAGAAATAGTCAATTCCAAAAAATTCAGAAGATGAAAGCATTCAGCAAAATAACGATACTCGCCGCCGCGGCCGCCTTCCTCTGCTCCTGTGAAATGGAGTATTACAAAGAGGAGCTTTACCGCAAGGAGATATTCATTGTCAGCGGCGAAAACAACATCCTCGGGCAGGAGTTCGAATACGGCGAGAAGGGCTTCCAGGGAGAGCTGGCCATCTATGCCTGCGGCACGACGGGGCTCGACCAGAACGTCACCGTCAAACTCGGGCTGGACTTCGAGGCGATCGGCGAGTACAACAAACGCAATTTCGACACGAAGTTCGAGGAATACGCGATGGAACTTCCCGCCGAATACTATACGATCGACCCCATGAGCGTCGAGATGGAGGCCGGCAGCTGTTCGGCGAGCCTCCCGATCAACGTCAGGGTAGACGAGCTGCTCCCCGACCAGACCTATTTCATTCCGCTGCGCATCGAGTCCGTATCGTCCTGTATGCCCTCGGCCACCAAGAATTTCGTACTTTTCGAGATCCAGCGCAGGAACGACTACGCCACGACCAAGAGCAGCACCTACTACACCATGACCGGCACCACGCAGACCGGCTGGATCGTCGACAACATCTTCGGCTCGAACACCCGGCGCCAGGCGATCAACTCCTCGAAGCTGGTCATCCCCGTGGGTGAGCGCTCGGTGCGCATCCTCCCGGGCGCCACGGCCGCCAACGACAAGGTGACGACCCGCAACAACAGCCTGCGCGTGACGGTCGACCCCGAATCGTGGGTGAACGTCCCCGTCTACGTCGAAGGCGAAATCACGGACGAGGTCGTACCCATGCAGCGAGTCTTCATAACCCCCTATCTCGACAGCCAGGATGCCATCCGGGTCTCGGCCTCGCCGCTCAACGACTCTACCTACGACCCTGCGACCGGCACGTTCTACCTCTACTACCGTTACCAGCTCGCCACCGAAAGCGGGAATACCTGGCACGAAGTACGCGAGACGATGACCCGCTCCCAATACTAATCCTTATCGCAACAAACCATGAAAAGAAATATCATAGCATTCTGCATATTCTGCCTGTGTACGGGCTCCCTGGCCGCGTGCAACGACTTCGACAACCCGGCGATCCCCGACGACGAGGCGCCTGAAGTTACCCCGGCCCCCGTTCCGCCCGCCATCGACCCGTCGTGGAATTTGGTACAGATGCCCGACGAGGGAGGGCAGAATCCCCGCGTCTTCGTCTACAAGGACAAGAAATACGATGCCCTCTTCACCCGTACGCTGGGCTGGAACGGCGGCGACGGCGTGCTCACCACGGCACTGCCCGGCGGCCATGTCTTCTGGTCGTTCAACGACAGTTTCTACGGCGTGGTGGACGGCAAGACCCGCGCCCGGGGCAGTTGCAGCTTCCCGCGCAACAGCCTGATGATCCAGAAAGGGGCGACGATCGCCTCCGGACAGGAGAGCGACGACGACCTGGTATGGCTGGCCGACTACGTGCAGACGGACAACCCCTCGGGCGAACGCTACTACCAGGCCCGCACCCACATCCGCCATCCGAAAGCCTCCCTCTCCGATGCCGAGATCCAGAAAGGCGAAATCGACCAGGACTACTGCTACTGGGCCGGCGATGCCGTCGTATATGACGACCCCGCGCACGGAAAGATCCTGCAAATGCTCTGGACGGGCGTGGAACCCGGGTCGCTGAAAAACATCGACGGATGCCTGCGCGAGTACAGCCTCGAAGGCGAGCCGGGCGACGGGCAATACATGTCGGTGCTTTCGACCGACTACAATTTCAAATCCGACGGCCTGGGTTACGGCTCGACCATGTTCGAAGACACCGAAGGGGGACATATCTACCTCTATACGACCAAACAGGTGAACCTCGTTTCGCGCGTGCTGGTGGCCCGCACCGAGACGCTCGACCTGGGCAGCCCGTGGTCGTACTACATCCGCGACCTGAGCGGCGACTACCATTGGCAGAGCTCCGTGCCGAGCAACGAGGAGATGGAACGTTCCTACATCACGGCCGAATCGGGTTCGATGCCGTGGGTCTTCGAAAAAGACGGCGTCTACTACATGTGCATGGAGGCCTTCCCCTTCGGCCGCGACATCTACCTCTTCCGCAGCCAGACGCCTTACGGCCCCTTCACCGACCGGACGCTGCTCTTCACGCTGCCCGCGACGCTCGACAAGCTGGGCAGCCCCTACCACCAGCGCTGGTACATGATCAACCTCCACCCGGCGCTTTCGCGCCAGGGCGAGCTGGTATTCTCGACCAACAGCGACCCGGCCAACTTCTGGGACAATTTCAACCGCGTGGGCAGCGCCGATTTCTACCGGCCCTACTTCTTCCGCGTATATAACTGGGAACACGTTTACGACTCGGACGACGATTCCGGCACGGGAACGGAGGAATAGCGATCCGCGCGCACTCCGTTCCCCCGCCGGAGCGGAGTGCGCACCCTCCCCCGTCCGAAAAAAACGCACGCCATGATAAAACGAATTTTCGCACTCTGCCTTTCGCTGCTCGCCGCCGGCGTCAGCGCACAGGAATGCATCCCGCTCGACAGCCGCAGCGGACATATCCGTTGGGAGGTACGGCCGTCGGAAGGCGACGCCCTGCCCGCCGTCCCGGCCATCGTGCCCGGCTGCGTCTTCGCGTCGTACGTTGCGGCCGGCGTGGAAGCAGACCCCAATTTCGGCGACAACGCCTACCGCACGGACAAGAGCCGCTACGACCGCAATTTCCGCTACACGGGGCTCTTCCCAACGCCCCCGGTCGGCGAAGGCCGCACCCTGTGGCTCCGCTTCGAAGGGGTGAACCGCAAGGGTACCGTCCGCCTCAACGGCCATCAGTTGGGGCACCTCGACGGCTTCATGCAGCCGGGGGACTACGACATCACCCGGCTCGTGGCACCCGACGGGGAGAACCGCCTCGAAGTCGAGGTCGAATGGGTGGGATACCCCGTGCCCAATTTCCGCAGCCCGACCTATATCTCCAGCGCCGGGTGGGACTGGATGCCCTATGCCCCGGGGTTGCTGAGCGGCATCACCGACGATGTCTACCTGTCTCTCTCGGGCGACGTACGCCTCGTCGAACCGTGGGTGCGCACGAAGGTTCCCGACCGCGAACATGCGAAGGTCGAACTCCTTACCGACGTGGAGAACCGCTCTGACAAGGCCTGCGAGGGCGTGCTGCGGGGCGAGATCCGCCCCGGAGGCATCGCCTTCTCGCACCCCGTCCGCCTCGAAGCGGGCGAACGGCGGACGATCCGGCTCACGGAGCGCGAGGTTCCCGGTCTGGCCGTAGAGCATCCGCAGCTCTGGTGGCCCAACGGCATGGGCGACCCCGCGTTGTACACCTGCTGCCTGGCGTTCGAAACCGACGGGCGGCAATCGGACGCACGGACAGTGACGTTCGGCATCCGCGAATACGGCTACGAGTGGCACGACGGCATCTTCCGCCTGAAGATCAACGGCGAACCGGTCTATGTCAAGGGCGGCAACTGGGGCATGAGCGAATGGCTGCTCCGCTGCCGCGGCGAGGAGTACGACACCCGCGTCGCACTCCACCGGCACATGCATTTCAACATGATCCGCAACTGGATCGGCTCGACGACCGACGAAGAGTTCTACGATGCCTGCGACCGCCACGGCATCATGGTATGGGACGACTTCTGGCTCAACTCGCACCCCAACCTGCCGCACGACCTGGGAGCCTTCCAGCAGAACGCCGTGGAGAAGATCAAGCGGCTGCGCAACCATCCTTCGATCGCCGTCTGGTGCGGCGACAACGAAGGCGTACCGCAGGCCCCGCTCGACGACTGGCTGCGCGGCGACGTCGCCCACTACGACGGCGGCGACCGCCTCTACCAGTCCATATCCAATGCGCAGGGGCTTTCGGGAAGCGGGCCGTGGGCCAATTTCTACCCCGGCTGGTACTTCACCGCCTACCCGATGCCCTACGGTTACAAAGGCCGCCCGGCATGGGGTTTCCGCACCGAAATCGGCACGGCGGTATTCACGACCCTCGAGAGTTTCCGCAAATTCATGCCCGAGGAGTCGTGGTGGCCCCGCAACGACATGTGGGACAAACATTTCTTCGGCAAGTCGGCGGCCAACGCCGCCCCGGACAAATATTTCGAGACCGTGGCCGAAAACTACGGCGAGGCAGACGGGATCGAGGATTTCTGCCGCAAGGCGCAGCTGCTCAACATCGAGGTCAACAAGGCGATGTACGAGGGGTGGCAGCACCACCTGTGGAACGACGCTTCGGGCATCCTGACCTGGATGAGCCAGTCGGCCTACCCGTCGTTCGTATGGCAGACCTACGATTACTATTACGACCTGAACGGCGCCTACTGGGGCGTGCGCAAGGCCTGCGAGCCGCTGCATATCCAGTGGAGTTACGCCGACAACACGATCAAGGTGGTCAACGCCAGCGGCGAGGCCTACAACGGCCTGCGTGCCACGGCGGCGGTCTACAATATGGACGGCAGCGAGGTGAAGCGCTATGCGCAGCGGGCCGCCCTGTCGTCGCTGCCCAATACGGCGACCCGGGTGATGACGCTGCCGTTCCCCGAAGACCGCAACCTCGCACGGGGTAAGAAAACCGTCGCCTCGTCGTCGGAGAATGACGATTCGCATGCCGCCAAGTCCGTCACCGACGGCAATACGGGCTCCTCGTGGCGCTCGGGCGGCCCGGGCGAGCAGTGGGTCATGGTAGACCTGGGCGCGCCCACCGAGTTTTCGGACATCGTCCTGACGTGGGAGAGCGAAGCGGCCAAAGCATACGAGATACTCGCGTCGGACGACGCCGAAGAGTGGCGGACGGTCTACACCAGCGGCAAGCCCAGCACGCCCATCGACCAGATCCGGATCGACCCCGTGACGGCGCGCTATGTCAAGTTGCAGGGCACGGCGCCCCACGACGACTGGCAGCTGGTGCTCTTCGAAATGGAGCTTTACGGCCCGGAAACCCCGGCCGAAGAACTTTCGCCCGTGCATTTCATCCGCCTGCGGCTGACCGACGATGCTGGGAACCTGCTCTCGGAGAATTTCTACTGGCGTTCGAACCGCTTGGGCGACTACCGTGCGCTGAACGACCTCGAACCCGCGAAACTGGATGTACGCACGAAAGCCGAAACGGTGGACGGCAAGCGCATCATCCGCGCAACCGTCACGAACCGGGGCCGCAGCGTGGCGTTCGCCGTGCGCCTCATGCCGGTCTACGCCTCGACCGGGGAGCAGATATTGCCGGTCATCATGGACGACAACTACTTCACGCTGCTGCGGGGTGAGACCCGGAAGGTCGACATCGAGATCGACGAGTCGCTGCTCGGGGACGATACCTACAAACTGGTCGCAAGGCCCTATAACGATTGATTGCGGGTATGAAAAGGTTTTGTGCGCTGGTGCTCCTGCTGTGCGCGGCATGGGCGCCGTCCGAAGCGAAAATCAAGCTGCCCGCCATCGTGGGCGACAACATGGTGCTGCAACAGTCCTGCGAAGTGAAGCTCTGGGGCTGGGCGGCGCCCGAGGCCGAAGTCAGCGTCGCCCCCTCGTGGTGCGGCGCCGTACGGACGCAGGCCGACAAGAAAGGACGCTGGTGCGTGACGGTCGCAACCCCGGCCGCCTCGTTCGAGCCGCGCAGCATCGCCCTGGGCGACGGCGACGGCGAACCCGTCGTGCTGAAGAATATCCTCATCGGCGAGGTGTGGCTCTGCTCGGGGCAGTCCAACATGGAGATCCCCGTGCAGGGAGGCCGCGACTGCCCGATCGAACATGCGCAGGAGATCATCGCCGAAAGTGCGCAGTATCCCGACGTGCGGCTCTTCTCGGTGAAAATCGACGGCGGGCTCCGTCCCCGGGAGGATGTGACGGGTGCCTGGTGCGAAGCCTCGCCCGGGAGCGTCAAGACCTTCAGCGCCATCGGCTACCTGTTCGGCCGCAACCTCCGCCGGGCGCTGAACGTCCCCGTGGGGATCATCAACAGCAGTTGCGGCGGCACGTGGATCGAAGCGTGGTTCCCGGCGTCGCTGCAACGCGAGTTCGCCGATTTCGACCCGGCGTCGGTCGCCACGCGCGAGGGGCAGAGCGGCATGAATACGGTCGAAATCCTTTACAACGGGATGATTTACCCGTTGCATAACTTTGCGATCAAGGGGTTCTGCTGGTATCAGGGCTGCTCGAATGTCGGGCGCAGCACCTGTTACGCCGACAAGATGGTGGCGATGATCGACCACTGGCGGGAGTTGTGGGGCGGCGAACGCAAGCCGTTCTACTACGTCGAGATCGCACCCCATGAGGACGGCGAGCAGAACGTGAACGAGGCGCTGGTGCGCGAGCAGCAGGCGCGGGTGATGGACATGACCGACAACGTGGGTATGGTTTGCACCAACGACCTGGTCTACGACTACGAGACGTGGAACGTGCATCCCAGCCAGAAGGAGCCCATCGCGCGGCGTCTGGCCTATTGGGCGCTGAGCCGGGACTACGGCTACGGCGATGCGGTCAAGACCATCGGGCCGCGGTTCAGGTCGATGGAGGTGCTCGAAGGCGGTGTCGTGAGGGTGCATTTCGACGGCAGCGACTGCGGGTTCCTCGTCAAGGGCGAGATCGAGGGCTTCGAACTGGCCGGCAGCGACGGGGTGTTCCGCCCCGCGAAGGCCGTGCGCCGGCGCCCCGACCCCACGGTGCTCTATGTCTCGAATGCAAGCGTTATGTTTTTATCGAGAATACCGCCGTT
>ERZ772886.3946-NODE-3946-length-10042-cov-3.757685_pt1 | contig 10042 bp, 5 predicted proteins | sample MGYA00512128_ERZ772886 | MGnify/ENA primary metagenome ERZ772886 (study PRJEB29015, sample SAMEA2737698) | human gut metagenome | biome: human gut; feature: human-associated habitat; material: faeces | place: China | collected 2012 ... | reverse complement strand
CCTGCGGAAATAGTAAGCATCATTATATGAGGCTTGAGCAGACACGGAGAAATGCTGCTCAGGCCTTCATGCCTTCCCGGATGGCGAGAATGAGTCCTGCCCTGCGAGCACCGTAGCGGCGGCGCAGGAGAGCGCCCGAAAACCTTTTGCTGATGCCGTCAAGCCAGAGGAAGATGACCGGTGTGGTGTACAGTGTCAGCAACTGGCTTACGGCCAGGCCTCCCACGATGGCGATGCCGAGGGGCTGGCGCAGTTCAGCACCGTCTCCCTGTCCGAGCGCCAGCGGTACTGCGCCGAACATGGCCGCGAAGGTCGTCATCATGATGGGGCGGAACCTGAGCCGGCAGGCTTCGGAAATGGCCTCCAGAGAGGTTTTGTGTTCCATGCGTTCCGCAGTGAGCGCGAAGTCGATGACCAGAATGGCGTTCTTCTTCACGAGGCCGCAGAGCAGAAGCACGCCTATCAGGGCGATGACCGAGAATTCCTTGCCGCAGAGCATGAGAGCGATGAGAGCACCGCCGCCCGCGGGGGGCAGAGTGGAGAGAATGGTCAGGGGATGGATGAGGCTTTCGTAGAGCACACCAAGCACGATATACAGGGCTATAATGGCCGCGAGGATGAGAATGGCCTCGGTCTTGATGGTATCAGCAAAGAGCTTGGCGTTGCCCTGGAAGCTGCCAAATATATTTTCAGGAATTCCGAGGGACGCGCAGGTGTCCTCGATGATGGTCTGTGCCTCGGAAAGGGAATGCCCCTTGGCGAGGTTAAAGGAGATAGTGACTGCGGCGAACTGTCCCTGGTGGTTTACAGAAAGCGCGCTGAAGCCCGGACCAATATCCGCCACGCTCTTCAGCGGCACAAGTCCGTCCCGTCCCGGCAGGTGGACCTTTTCCAGAGTTTCGGGTGCCTGCAGCCAGGGTGAGTCATATTCCAGGACGACCTTGTACTGGTTCCTGGCATGGTAGATGGTGTCGGCCTGGGTTTCACCGAAAGCCAGGCCGAGGGCGTTATCAAATTCCTTCATGGTCACGCCGTACCGTGACATGAGATCCCGGTTGGCGGTGAGCATGGTTTCAAGACCCCGTTCCTCGAGGTCGCTGTCCACATCGGTGAGGACGCTGTTTTTTGAAAGGGCATCCTTGAGCTTCTGCCCCCAGACACGCAGATCGCTGATGCTGTCACCCTGCAGCGTATACTGATACTGACTGCGCGAAGAACGGCCTCCCATACGCAGATCCTGATCCGGCTGGAGGAAGATCTGTGCGCCCGGTACAGAAAGGAGCTTGGGCCTCAGCCGGTCGATGACCTGCTGGGCTGACACTCCGCGTTCATCAAGCGGCTTCAGTGTTATGAAAATGCCGCTGCTGCCGCGGCCTCCGGCCATATGCGAGGAAACCTTGCTTACAGCCGGATCATTCCGGATGATACTCTGAATATGTCTGAGCTTGCGTTCCGAAGCCTGGAAGGAAAGGCTCTGATCCATGCGGATGCCGCCCATGATCATGCCTGTGTCCTGCTGCGGGAAGAATCCTTTTGAAATGACGATGTAGAGCCAGACGTTGCCGGCGAGAACCAGCACGAAGACGAACATGGTTAGTCTCCTGTGGCGCAGGACAACGTTGAGACTTCTCACGTAGGCGTCGCGGAGGCTGTCGAGCATGTGTCCCCAGCGCAGGCCTATACCGCCGAAAAGACGCTCGATGAAGCCTATGAAGCCGGTTTTTCCGGAAAAGGCACGCGTCTCGCGTTCCAGAGAGACTTCCGCCTTGCCCCTCAGCAGGGACGCGCACATCATGGGCGTTGTTGTCAGGGATACGGCCATGGAAATGAGCACGGCCACCGAGAGGACAACGGCGAATTCCCTGAACAGGCTTCCGAGCGTTCCCGGCATGCAGAGAATAGGGATGAAGATGGACACCAGAGAAAGAGACATGGAAACGACGGTGAAGCAGACTTCACGCGATCCCCTGAGGGAAGCGCGGAGCGGTGTTTCACCGAGTTCAAGACGGCGGACGATGTTTTCAAGGACAACGATGGCATCATCCACCACAAAACCGGTGGCTATGGTGAGGGCCATGAGGGAAAGATTGTCCAGCGTGTAGCCGCAGACATACATGACGGCAAATGTGCCGATAAGCGAGACCGGAGCCGCGACCGCAGGGATGGACGTTGCCCGGGTGTTCCGGAGAAAGAGAAAGACCACGAGGATGACCAGGGCCATGGAGAGGAGCAGGCTTTTTTCCACTTCGCCGAGCGAGGCGCGTATGGTGATGGATTTGTCCATACCCACGTCGAGGTGCACATCCTCGGGTAACCACTGCTTCATGCTGGGAATAAGGGCTTTGACGCGGTCGACCGTGGAGATCACGTTCGCACCAGGAGATTTGAAGACCATCAGAAGGATGGCGGGCTTTCCGTCGGCAAGAGCTATGGCCCGGGTACTCTGGGGGCCCTTCGAGACCTTCGCGACGTCGCCGAGCCGGACGGCGGCGCCGTCCCTGTATGTCAGGATGAGGTCTGCGTATTCCTCTGGTTTTTTCAGCTGATCGTTGTTACCGATGATCCAGTAATGATGGTGATTTCCGACAAAACCGTGAGGAATGAATGAGTTGGCCGATTTGATGCAGGAAGAGACATCGCTCATGGTCAGGCCGACGCGCGTGAGAGCATCGGGTATAACGTCCACGCGGATGGCCGGCAGTTCCGCTCCACCGATATTGACTTCGCCAACACCTTCTATCTGACTGATTTTCTGAGAGAGCACGGATTCTGCGGCATCGTACATCTCATAATTGGGAACCGTGTCCGATGTGAGACGAAGAATGAGGATGGGGGCTCCTGACGGGTTGACTTTGCGGTATGTAGGGTTGGAGGGCATGGTCGGGAGCGTGGAGCGGGCCGCATTGATGGCAGCCTGCACGTCACGCGCCGCTCCATTGATGTCGCGGGAGGCCTCGAACTGCATGATCACCTGCGCTGATCCGAGGGAACTCCTGGAGGTGATTTCGTTGACGCCGGCTATGTGTCCGAGTGCACGTTCGAGAGGGGTGGCCACGGTCGCGGCCATGGATTCCGGACCAGCGCCGGGCAGGTTCGCCTTCACAAAGATGACCGGAAAATCCATTTCCGGCAGAGGTGCGATGGGCAGGAGACGGAAAGCCACGGCTCCCGCCAGGGCCAGAGCTATGGTCAGCAGAGTCGTGGCGACGGGTCTGCGGATGAAGATGGAAGAAGGATTGGCTGGAAGCACTTCCGGACCGAAGCGTTTTGGCCTTACGGATTTGATCAGCGTTTCCTCTCCGCCATCAGTCCCTTCATCGGGATCGGCACTATCCTGCCGGGCGGCCTTGTTCTGGAGCTGCGGTGGCACTCCCCGGTAGGGCCTGAGCAGGCCGGACAGGATCGCCCGTATCTTGTCGGAAAGGCTCATTGTGCGCTCCCGCCGGCCTTTGCGCCTGAGGGTACAGGAACCGGTCTGCTCCCGCGCTGCTTTTTCTTTTTTGTGAAACGGTCAAACCAGATGTAGACGACCGGCGTCGTGAAGAGGGTGAGGAGCTGGCTGAAAATCAGGCCGCCTACCATGGTGACGCCCAGAGGACGGCGGAGTTCCGAGCCCATGCCGGTGCCGAGCATGAGCGGCAGAGCGCTGAGCAGCGCGCACATGGTGGTCATGAGGATGGGGCGCAGCCTGAGCAGGCAGGCTCCATGGATGGCTGAAAGAGTGTCTTTGCCTTCCTTCCGCTCTGCTTCCAGTGCGAAGTCGACCATCATGATGGCGTTTTTTTTGACAATGCCGATGAGGAGCAGCATGCCGATAATGCCCATGACGCCGAGATCCATATCGCAGAGGAGCAGGGCGAGAAGGGCACCGATACCGGCTGAAGGCAGCGTCGAAAGAATTGTCACGGGATGCACGTAGCTTTCATAAAGGACGCCCAGCACGATATAGACCACGACGATGGCGGCAAGGATGAGCCAGAGCTCGTTATTGGTGGAACCGAGGAAGGCCTGCAGGGCGCCCTGAAAGGTGACGCGCACGGAATCGGGAGCCCCGATTTCAGCTATAGCCTTCTGGGCGTCAGCCACGGCGTAGCCGAGATGAGAGTCTCTGGCCACGTTGAAGGAGAGCGTCGCTGCGGGGAACTGCCCCTGCCGGCTCACGCTGAGACGTGTAGGCCTCTCCTCTGCCGTCGTGAAGGTGGTCAGGGGAACGGGCGTTCCGGAAGAGGATTTCACGTATACGGCCTCGATATCCAGAGGCTCCTGGCGGAACTGGGGAGCGGTTTCAAGGACGACCTTATACTGGTTGGTCTGCGTGAAGATGGTAGAAATGAGGCGCTGGCCCAGAGCATCATAGAGGGCATTGTCCACGTCCTCCATGCTGATGCCGAGACGGCTTGCTGTGTCCCGGTTAACGTTCAGGTAGAGCATGGTTCCGGGAGACATGTGATCGCTTGCTACGGCCTCTACGTTTTTGTGAGCGGACAGGGCCTTCCTGAGTTTTTCCTCCCAGGTATCGAGTTCGGACTGGGAGACCGCTTCCATGGTAATCTGGTACATGGTGCGGGAGGTGCGATCCTCGATGGTGAGATCCTGGACGGGATTGAGATAGAGCCGCATGCCCGGAATTTCGGCTGCGGCGCGGTTCATGATCCTGCGGCAGAAATCAGGGGCGCGTTCGCTGCGTTCTGAAAGCGGAGCAAGCTCCATGGTCAGGCGCGAGGTGGCTACGCCGGGGTTCTGTCCGTCAACTCCCACAAAGAAGGCCACGCTCTTCACCGCGGGTTCGCTCAGAAGGAGATCGGCGATCTGCTGCTGGCGTTTTGCCATGGCGGAGAAGGATGTCTGCTGGGGTGCTTCAGCCACGCCCTGAATGATGCCCGTGTCCTGAATGGGAAAGAAGCCTTTGGGTACGATGATGAAGAGCAGTCCGGTTACCACGAGGCTGCCCACAGCCACGCCCAGCATGAGACGCTGGTGACGGAAGACGGCCTGCAGGCAGGTGTCATAAAAGCCGAGGAGCTTCGGGAAAAAGGTTTTCTTTGTCTGACTGGCGCTGTCTTCCGGCACCGCGGCCCCGGGGCTCTTCCTTCTGGCCCTGAGCAGAACGGCGCAGAGCATGGGTGTCAGAGTCAGGGAGATGACTGCGGAGAGGAGAATGGTAACGGCCAGCGTGATCGCGAATTCCCTGAAAAGACGTTCGGAAACATCACCCATGAAAAGAAGGGGGATGAGCACGGCCACAAGGGAGAAAGTCAGGGAGATGATGGTGAATCCGATCTGGCCGGCACCGACGATGGCGGCCTGAACGGGTTTCATGCCCTGCTCTATATAGCGGGAGATATTCTCGATGACGACGATGGCGTCGTCGACTACGAAGCCCGCGGCGATGACCAGGGCCATGAGCGTGAGGTTGTTGAGGGAAAAGCCCGCGAGATACATGACGCCCAGCGTGCCGATGAGGGACAGGGGGACGGCCATGGCGGGGATCATGGTGGCCCTCGCGTTGCGCAGGAAGACCCAGATGATGACGATGACGAGGACGATGGAGAGCAGCAGCTCGAATTCCACGTCCTCGACAGTGGCGCGTATGGTGGATGTCCTGTCTGTGATGATCTCCACGTCAACGGCCCCGGGCAAAGAGGCCTGGAGGGCCGGCAGTTTACTGGCTATGGCGTTGGCGACCTGGATTACATTGGCTCCGGGCTGGCGCTGCACGGAAAGGATGATGGCCTGCCTGAGTTTTTGCTGATCCGCGCTGCCGCTGTGCACCGTGTAGGCCGCGAGCAGGGCGTTTTCCGCGCCGTGAACCACGTCTCCGACATCTTTGAGCCGTATGGGCGCGCCATTGGAATAACCTATGATGGTCTGGGCGTACTCCTCGGCCGACTCCATCTGATCGTTGGCATCGATGGTCGAGGCCCGCATGGGGCCGTCAAGACTGCCCTTGGACGCGTCGACGTTGGCACTGGCAATGGCCGTGCGGACGTCCGCCAGCGTGAGATTTGCCCTGGCAAGGGCCTTGGGATTGATTTGAATGCGGACGGCAGGCTTTTCGCCGCCGGAAAGCGTCACGAGGCCAACGCCGGAAATCTGCGAGATTTTCTGGGCGAGCCGCGTGTCGGCCAGATCCTCGAGTTTTGTCATGGGCAGGGTCCGGCTCGTGACCGCAAGCGTCATGATGGGGGGATCCGCGGGGTTGACCTTGTTGTAAACCGGCGGGTTCGGCAGATCACTGGGCAGAAGGGAATTCGCCGCATTGATGCTGGCCTGAACCTCCTGCTCGGCAACATCGAGCTCTGTGGTGAGGCCGAACTGCAGCGTGATGACGGAAGATCCGGCTGTTGACAGAGAACTCATCTGCTTGAGGCCCTGCATTGAGCCGAACTGTTTTTCAAGCGGAGCCGTGACCACCTGGGACATGACTTCCGGAGAGGCTCCGGGATAGAAGGTCTGCACCTGGATGGTGGGATAGTCTATCTGGGGCAGGGCGGCGATGGGCAGATAGTGGTAGGCCAGAACTCCGGAAAGGAACAGGGCCGCCATGAGAAGGGAGGTGGCTATGGGCCTCAGAATAAAGAGACGGGAAATATTCACGTGCTCACCTTCGCATGACTCTAGGGCCTGACCGGTTTTTCTGAAGGTTTTCCCTTCCCGGATGGATGTTCAGCGTTTTTCGCATCCTGTGCGGCAGCGCTGTCTTTGGTTTCGTCAGGCCCGCTCTCTGTCGCAAGAGGAGAATTGTTGTCGGCGAGCCTCACGGTTTCGGCCGTAGCGGCCACGCGGACCTTTGAACCGTCGCGCAGGCGGTCGACACCGTCCATCACAATGGTTTCTCCGGCGCTGAGCCCTGATTCAATGACTGTGATGGCGCCGGTTGAGAGTCCTGTTTTCACTTCGCGGCGGCGTGCCGTGCCGCTGTCGTCGACTACAAAGACAAAGGAGCCGTCTGATCCGAGCTGAACTGCTGACGGGGGGACTGTGACGGCGTTCTTCAGAACGCGGACGCGCAGCCGGGCATTGACGAATTCGTTGGGGTAGAGCGTTTCAGAGTCGTTCGGAAAAACAGCCTTGAGGCGTACCGTTCCTGTGGATGTGTCGATGCGGTTATCCACAGTCAGAAGGCTTCCCTCGGCAAGCCGTTCCTTCTGATCGCGGCTCCACGCCTCAACAGGAAGTTTGGCCGATCCTCCGGAGGCGGTTCCTGCCTCATACAGGGCTTTGGTTACAAGCGGAATGTCTCTTTCGGGAAGCGTGAAGAGCACGTAGCAGGGGGTCACTTCGGTAATGCGTACAAGCCCTGTGCTGTCGTTGGCCGTAATGAGAGCGCCCACATCGTAATTTTTCAGGCCGAGTTTCCCCGAGACAGGAGCCGTGATACGGCTGTAGGCGAGATCAAGGGCTGCGGACTCCACGGAGGCTTTGTCCGCCGCCACAGTGCCTTCGAGCTGCCTCACCTTTGCGGCCTGCGTGTCGTAAGTCTGTCTGGCCACGAAGTCTTTTTTCACGAGACCGGCGTAGCGGTCCCTGTCGGTACGGGCGTTGGCGAGTTCCGCGCTGTCCTGGGCAAGCGTGCCCTTCGCCTTCGAGAGGGCTGCCTTGTAGGGCCGTGGGTCAATTTCGGCCAGAAGATCGCCGGCCCTGACACGCTGGCCTTCCGTGAAGTGGATGGCCATGAGATGTCCTTCCACTCGGCTCGTGACCAGAACGTCCGAGTAGGGCTGTACCGTGCCGAGTCCCTGCAGGTAATGGGGAACGTCCTGCGCCAGGGCTTTCGCCGTGCGCACGGGAGAGGTCATTTCAGGTCTGGGGCCTCTGCCTCCATGGGGAATAAAATGGTAGGCAAGGAAGGCAGCGGCAGCCAGCACGGCCAGGATAAGAAGACGGCGGCCGGTAAACAGATGTGGCATACTCTATCCTTATATATGGCTCTCCCCTCCGGGAGATGGGATTAGGGGGCTTTCTTTTAACCCTTCCGGGATTTCTGAAGTAACGGTGCCGGTACACATAGCAAAAAAGACGCACTCTCTCAAAGGGAGATTGAGTCACTTTTTTATATATAAATTCAGTATATTATAAAAATTTTTGCATTCTCAGACGTGGAATCGGACAGCTTCCTGCAGGATGACTTCCGGGACGGAAGAGACAAAAAAGCCCGGGGGATGTGATCCCCCGGGCTGGTATAGTCAGAATCTTTCGGGCATCGCCGTCGGGCGAGGGCTATGCCGGATTTTTTCAGAAGACTGGATTAGAAAGCGTAGTTGAGTTCCTCGAAGTAGGCCTGAGGATGATGGCAGGCGGGGCAGACTTCGGGGGCTTCCTTGCCGCGGACGAGGCAGCCGCAGTTGCGGCAGCGCCACACGGTTTCCTGCTCACGCTTGAACATGGTGCCTTCCTTCACCATCTTGAGCAGGGCAAGATAGCGCTTTTCGTGGAACTTCTCAGCCACGGCGATGTTCCGCATGACGGCGGCGATTTCCGGAAAACCTTCCTTTTCAGCGACGTCGGCGAAAGTGGGGTACATGCTGGACCACTCTTCATTCTCGCCGGAAGCGGCGGCTTCGAGGTTCTCAGCGGTGCTCTTGATGGCGCCGGCGGGATAAGCGGCGGTGATTTCAACGGCGCCGCCTTCGAGGAACTTGAACAGACGCTTGGCGTGTTCCTTCTCCTGCAGGGCGGTTTCAGTGAAGATATCGGCGATCAGGACAAAGCCGTCTTTCTTGGCCTTGGCAGCGAAGTAATCGTAACGGTTGCGGGCCTGGGATTCACCGGCGAAAGCGGTGAGGATGTTCTTTTCGGTCTGGGTGCCTGCGTACTTCGTTTCCTTCATGGTCGATGCTCCTTTCAGTTTTTCTGTTTTCATTATATTGGAATTATGATTTCGTTCTGTAACAAAGTCACATTATTTTAAGCGGTTTAGTCTGTTCTTATCCCGCAGCGTGATCGCGCCTCGTCTTAGCTCCACAAGCCCGTCCTCCGAGAAGCTTTTGAGCATCCGCGCCACCGCCTCCCGCGCCGAGCTGATGTGCTGGGCGATCTGCTCATGGGTCATGCGTATGGTATCGGAGCCGGTACGCTCCGCTTCGGCCAGGAGAAAATCTGCCAGCCGCCGATCCAAACCCTTGAACATGATCTGCTGCATCGCCCACATCACATCAGAAAATCGTTTCGTTGCCAGCTCATAGAGGAAGCAGCGGACATGAAGATTTTGCTCCTTGAGCACAGCGATGACATTTGCAGGGATAATCAGAACCTCCGTATCCATTCCCGCGGTCATTTGCGTATCAAAGGTGATCTGACTGATCACACAAGAGGCAGAAAGCACGCATAATTCGCCCGGATATAGCCGGAACAATGTGACTTCTCGCCCTTCCTCGGAGAGAAGATAAGTGCGAATTTCACCGGAGAGGACGAACAGCATTCCAAGACATTCGTTGTCGCTGCTGTGTACGAACGCACCCTTTTCATAATGACGGACAAAGGCACTTCGGCGCAGCGTTTCTTGCTCCTGTTCGGTCAAAGATGGCCAGAATGGAAGAGCGTTTAGCGCTTCTTCCGTGAGAGATATCCTGCAAGCATCATTTTTACTTTGCATTATCGTTCCTCACGAATCGCTTTCACCATACGGGCAAGACCTGTTTCGATGATGCTGCGGGGCATGGCCAGATTCAAGCGAATGTATCCGGCGGCGTTGCCCACAAATAGTCCGTTGCCGCCCTCCAGCAGCACACCTGCCTTATTTGCAAAGTAGTCTGGAAGATCGGTGCCATCCGGCAGGCATTTACCCATGTTTACCCAAGCAAGATAAGTGGCCTCCGGGATGTACATGACTGCCTCCGGCAGCTCACGGGAGAGGAACTCTTTCACAAAGACGAAGTTCCCGTCCAAATATTCCTTCAGTGCTTCGTGCCATGTGCCGCCGCACTCATAGGCAGCTTTTGCCGCCGTTAGGGACAGAGGATTCACCATACCGAACAGCTTGTCCCGATCTTTGAATCGGGTACGCAGCGGCTCATCACGGATAATGATATTGGAAAATGCC
>ERZ772886.3942-NODE-3942-length-10048-cov-4.199840_pt1 | contig 10048 bp, 8 predicted proteins | sample MGYA00512128_ERZ772886 | MGnify/ENA primary metagenome ERZ772886 (study PRJEB29015, sample SAMEA2737698) | human gut metagenome | biome: human gut; feature: human-associated habitat; material: faeces | place: China | collected 2012 ... | reverse complement strand
GCAGCGGCCGCCCTTGACGTTGAAGGAGAAGCGGCCGGGGCCGTAGCCGCGCACCTGGGCTTCGGGAGTCTTGGCGAACAGGGTGCGGATCTTGTCCCACACACCGGTGTAGGTGGCGGGGGTCAGAGCCTTCAAGCGAGCGGCGGTTTCCGGGTCGAAGGACTGCTGGTCGATGAACTGCTCGACCTGTTCCTTGTTGATGGTGTGGCCGCGCATAAGCTCCTTGACCTTCTCGTACGGCTTATCCATACCCGGCAGTCCGGCAAGCTCGCAGGCGCGCATGGCGGTCTGGATCGGCTCGCCGAGCACCTCCCAATTGGAATCGAGCTCGGCCTGGATGGCAACATCGTTCGGATGGATGGAGTTCAGACCACCCATCAGATTGTTCAACGCCAGCAGCGAATAGCCCAGCGCGGAGCCGATGTTGCGCTGCGTGGTGGAGTCGGTCAGATCGCGCTGCCAACGCGATTCGACCAGCGTCGCCGACAAAGTGTCCAATAGCGAGCAGGAGATCTCCAGATTGGCTTCGGCGTTCTCGAAACGAATCGGATTGACCTTGTGCGGCATGGTGGAGGAACCGGTCGCGCCCTTGACCGGTACCTGCGCGAACACGCCACGGGAGATGTACATCCACACGTCCACACACAGGTTGTGCAGGATACGGTTGGTGTGGCTGATGGTACCGTACAGTTCAGCCTGCCAATCATGCGATTCGATCTGCGTGGTCAACGGATTCCACGTCAGACCCATACGGTTGGTGACGAACTCGCGGGAGACGGCCACCCAGTCAACATCAGGGCAGGCGGCCAGATGCGCACCGAACGTGCCGGTCGCGCCATTGATCTTACCGAGATATTCCTGGGCCTTGACCTTGTTGAGCTGACGGTTCAGACGATACACATAAACAGCCAGTTCCTTGCCCAGCGTGGTCGGCGTGGCAGGCTGGCCATGGGTCAGCGACAGCATGGCCTTGTCGCGGTAGGCGTCGGCCTTCTGTGCCAGATGGTCGACAATGGCCTGGGCTGCGGGCAGCCACACCTGCTCCACACCGTTCTTCACGCAACGGGCGATGGATAGGTTGTTGATATCCTCGGACGTGCAGGCAAAATGCACGAGAGTCTTCAATCCGGTCAGCTGGGTGTCATGACCCAACACATCGGCGGCCTTCTCCAGCTGGTCGTCGATGTAATACTCCACGGCCTTCACATCATGGTGGGTCTTAGCCTCATAAGCGGCATGCTGGGCAATGCTTTCGGCTCCGAAATTCTCCGGAATGGAACGCAGATACGCCTGCTCATCATCGGTGAGCGGCTTGACACCCGGAACGATGGTCTGATTGCCGTTGCCCTCGAAACCGTTGGCAAGCAGAATCATCCACTCGACTTCGACGCGCATGCGCTCGCGGTTCAACGCCGGTTCGCTCATGTATTCGACAAGGGGAGCGGTCTGCTTGTGGTAGCGGCCGTCAAGAGGGGTCAGTGCGATTGCGGGGGAGATGTCAGTAAGCTTCATAGACAACAGCATACGTTCAGCCGTGAACCATTGGTCCCGTCATTTGCTGATGCGTCCCTCATAATACTGGACCTCCTCCAGCTCGCCTTCCACGACCTCTTGGAAATGACGGTCATGGTCCAGCACGGATTTGCTTCCGGTGTCGTAGGCGTACCGGTATCCCGCCTCATGGTATTTCGGGTAGTGCGTGGAGTTCTTCTCCCCGGACGAATCACTGACTTCGGCTCCTGGAAAAGCCCTCTTCGGCGCATCTTCCTCATGGACGGAGCATCGTATGGTGAGCCAGTTCTCCGTATGGGGGTTAGCCTCCCCGTCAAGTGCCGCGATGCCTTCATTATCCATCTCGATGGCGGTGACCCGTGTTTTCTCGGGAATCTCGAAATTCGCTATCGGGGAGCCAAGCGTGGCGATATGTTGTATGTCGTATTTGTCTTGGAAATCCGTCGCCGCCGCTGCTGCGATGATGCCGCCCTGCGAATGGCCGACGATTTCCACGGGATCATCCGGCTGGATGCCGGCCTGTTTCATGGTCTCATCCAGGAAACGGAGGCTTTCCGCGGTTCCGCGCTGCCGCTCATCGGCACTCATCAGCTCGAAATTGGTGTACCAGTCCATAGGCGAATCGTGATTGCCGTCGGTCCCGGGAATGATGATCCTCCAAGCATATGTGCCATCGGCTTTGCGGTACTTGCAGCATGCGATGGTTCCGTATTCCAGACCGCTTTCACGTTCGCCGTTGAGAGGTCCTTCGGACAGCCGCCGTTGGTCGGCGATGGCGTCCTTCGTGCTTGTACCGCCTCTGACCACTTTGGTTTTCGGATACACACGGGTTACGGAGAGATTGTCTCCATGGTCTTTGTCGAAGTACGGTATGAGCAGTCTGTCGATTTTCTTAAGACCGCGATTGACCGAGCCTTTGCCGGAAAGCCCCTCTGCTATAGCCGCTCCCGGTTTGGTGACCATGAATAAGGTTTTCGTGATGTATTCCAGGATGGACGTGTCTTTTGAAGGCCGTTCCTGTATGTTCAATCGGCTCGCATGCTCTCCGAGGACGCTCACGAAGCTTTCCTGCATCCATGCGGTGGATTCCACAAGATAGAATTTGTTGAATTTCCCCTCTTTGGCGTAACTGCGTCTTACCCCCATCAGTGCGCTGGCGGTCAAGGCGAGAATCGCGGATTCCCGTGATGACATGAAAAGCCCGCGTAACATGATATTCAGCCCTTTCCTGCTGGCTTCCTCAGCTTGGGCGTATAAGGATTGGGCTTGTGCGATTAATGAGGATAGCTCATTAAGCTGGGATGCCATGGATTGCAGGGCCTCGGCATGCGCTTCGCAACGTCCGAGCAGCTGCCGGTACGGCAATTCGATATGGTCCTGCGCCGTACACCGTGGACTTGCCCCGGTCAAAGCGGACAGGAGCGGTGTGGCGCGAGGGTGGATTTTGAGTTCATAGCCTGCGGCAATGAAGGATCTACGGGAAGTGCCAAGACGATTCGCTTGGTCTCTGAGGATTCTTGAAGCATTGAAGTATTCCCGGTATTCGGCGGTGGTGAATCTCTTTCCGCCAACGATGCGGGCCGTCACTCGTTGGTTCATGCCGCACCTGCCGACCAGAGAAGACGTGACGTGGCGATCATATCATCACGTAGCAGAGCGGATTGCCGTGCGATGCGATCGAGACGGGTGCGGTATTCCTCGGCCGCGGTGCCGGTCCAGTCGGCCAGTCTGTTGGAGGCTATTGCCGCATCAAGTTCATCGAGAAGCCGTGACGCGGTAACAAGTTTCGCATTGATCAATGTTTGGGTGGTCCGCACGCCAATTCGGCAACGACAGGACATTTCCGACAGAGATGCCAACGAATTGAAGGCTGCGACGCCTGGGGCGGCACCAAGAAAAGCATTTGAAACGTTCATGGCAGCCATTTGACCACATTCGGTGTTGACGCCAATCGGAAAACAGAGCTTGTGGTCAAAGAACGAGTCTATGAAAAACCGTCGGCGTGTCGTTATTGGAAAAACAACGAAAACCACGTCGACGGCATGTGGATAACTATATTCGAAAAAGCCCCCTACCAGGGTTTGGTCTGCGAGGATGACGTGCTTGGGTTCTTTTTCGCAGCCGAACCTGAATCGTCATTGGGATCCGATTGCGTGGATTGGGCGTTCTGAGCCAATAGCTCCTCTATTTTCCGACGTTGTTCGTCGGATAGGTTTTCGTCGTTCTTGTGACTTGATTTACCCGATTCCTGAGCGTCGGCGGTGTTTGAATCCGTGGAAGCGGACTGATCGCTCTGCTCGGCTTTGATCTTCTTGGACGCGTGATCCGTAAGCTGGCTGGAAACATGACTGTTATGCTCGATTGATTCGCGCACTTGGGGCAGCAGCAGCGGCTTCATGGCTGATGCCTCGTTGAATTGGGCGTCCGTCTGCTGTTGCCTGGTGTGCAGCTTGTCCCAATCGGCATCGTCTTTTCTGCTGGTCGAGATGTTCTCCTGCAGGCTTTGCGTGGCCTGGTTGTAGCTATTGACGGCTGCGAGATTCACTATGGCCCATAGGGCGGCCATGACCAGCAACGCCGCCATGACGGCCAAAACGATGCGAACCGTCAGCGAGGCACGCGGTTTCATGGTTGTTCTGGTCATAGCAAACTCCTCGACTGAATTATCCAAGCCCCCAATTCGCATGCGAGCAGCAGCAGCGTGACGATGGCCAGTGGCCATACGACGGGCATCGTCCTGGTGCGCTTCTTGGTGGTTTGGGTGACTCGCCACTTATCGGACGCTTCCTTGGACACGCCGTCACGCATGGTGTTGGAGGCGTTCAACACCAGCGCGGTACCGCTCAACTCGTCGGCGATGGACGCCATCTCATCCTTGTTCATGCGTGACACTCCGGGTTTGCCGGTATCAGGGTCGGTGACCCACTGGTCCGCATTTCCATCGACGCCGTCGGCGATTACGGGAATGTTGCCTCCCTGCTCGCTGCCGATGGCTACGGTGAAGGCATCGGATAGGTATCGTCGCAATGATGAGAACGTGCGCCGTGCCTTTGACGAGGTCTGTTCTCCATCGGAAAACAGGTACAGCACGACCGCATCATCGGGATGCTGATCATGAATGGACTTGCAGGTCAGCAGCAGCTGGTCGATAGGGGCATCCAACGTCGAACCGGCCGAAACGGAAGTCGCCTCGGGCGCGAGTGTATCCGCCCAATTGTCGATCGCGTTCGAATCCGGGGTCAACGGCACGTCCAACGTGCCGGAAGCTCCGAATCGCAAAGCGGCGAAACTGGAATTGGGATATAGCGCGGTGACGTCCTTCACGGCTTGTTTTGCCACGTCGAGACGGCTTGACTGTTCGGCTGAACCATATTGCGCGTCTTTGACGGCCATGGAACCGGTCACGTCAACGGCCACCACCACGTCGGTGGCGTTCACCGCACGGCTATTGGTCGGCGCCACGATACTGGGTGTCAATGCCATGACCGACACCGTCAGACAAAGCAATACGCGCCGAACGCATGCCCAAACGGTTTCGTCGCTGTCAGCGCGGCGACGAACATGCAATACGATCTGCGCAATGGCGCAGGCCAGCAGAACCACGGCGACGGCTCCGCCGACAGGCCAACCCAAAGCAGGGGAAAGCGTCAGATGGTTCATCTCCTCAACCTCCAAGCCAATGCCAGCCAGACCATCAAAACGATGGCCAAGGCCAGTGTCCACCATCCGGGAGCATCCACCATGGCGGCCTTGTTGCTCGACTCGTTTTCATGGTTCCGCCGAGATTCGATTTCCTTGACCAGCGAAGAGACGGATGCTCCATTCGATTGGGTGAGAAACACCCCATGATGAGCTTCGATGGCGGATTTGAATTTCTGGGTGGTCTCGTCGGCCTCGCTCTGCTTCGGTCCGGAAAACAATCCATCCACGGTGATTTGGGCCTGCTTGGTCAGGTTCAGCGCCTCGTCAAGCGTATAGGTTGGTTTTCCGGAAACGACGTTGTCCGTGGCAAGCACGATGGATGCGGCGCGCTGACGCTCGGCATTGTCGGCGCTTGCGCTCCCATAGGCGAATCCGGGAAGCATGGCCGCGCAGCTCACCACGCCATCGCCAATCAGCGAAGTGGACTCCTTACGGTTCTGCGTGCCTTCCAGCCAGTCGGAAATCGCCTGATAATCGCTGTCCTTCATCTTGTCGATATCGTCTTGTGACTCGACGCCTGCGAGGATGCTGCTGGCTTTGTCAAGCTGTTTGGACACCAGTTCGTAGTCGTCGGTCAACGGAAAAACGGTACGTGACGTCGAATTGAAGATGCTCAGGCCGATTCTCTCGCCCTTGAAGCTGTCGACGAGTTGACGGTAGGTGTCGATGACCTCGCGGTCGTAGGGGAGCGCCGAGCCGGAAACATCCAAGCACAGCACGATGTCTCGGCTGCTGGCCTTCTCCTCGCCTTCATCCACGGTGCTGGGACGTGCCACCAGAGCCGTGGCGAGTGCCAACGCGACCACTAGAAGAATCACCGCCAAACGTGAAAGAACCCTCCACTGGCGGAATAATCTCGATGCGGATTCCGTGTTGAGGTCATCATCCAGGCTGAAGGTGCGGGCACTCTCGATGTCATCGGTTTTGTGGCGCGCGGCCACCAGCAACGTGACGCCGGCAACGGCCAGCACCACGATGACGCCTACCAGAAAGGCCCAAGGCCAATGCCATGACAGTTGCATCTATCGCCACCTTTCCACAAGATTGGCCACCCATTCGCCAGCCTGCTCGACCGTGGCCTGCCTGGCGATGTGATTGCGCTCGGCATCCGCGAATTCCGGCGGATACAATGCCTCGATGGTTTGCCTGAGCAAGGTGAGACCCTGCTGGTTCCCCGTGGTCCGAGGCGTCTCTTCGATGTCGGTGAGCGTCTGGTTGCGCACGTCCGTTCCGGTGGCAGTGGAAGCAAAATCCCTGGCGATTGCGGCCAGCTGTGCGAAAGCCTCCTCGCGCTCCAGCTCCCCCCGGGCATGGCGGGACACAACATCATCGATACGCTGATGCCAGACGGTTTTGCCGGCAAGCGCGTCATGTCGGCCGCGATTGACTATTTTTGCGGGCTTCCGGCTCGGCCGGGCAAGCCAGACCACAAGAGCCACCAAAACGACGGCAAGCAACAGACAGACCGCGATGACGACGGCCAAACCGTTCTCAAGATGAATCTGGTCCTTGATGACGAGGTCATCCTCGGCAAGGAAGAGCATCATGCCTTGTCTCCCAATGACAATACGGACGGGGCTCTCAATTGGTTACGTGTGGACTGGGCCAAAGCCGTGGAAACCATGCGCACGAACTCATGGAACATGCGTTCGCTGGAATCGGATCGGATTACCGTCGAGCCACAGCGATTCAGCTCATGGCGAATGGACGCAGCCAGGTATTCGCGATGCGTTCGCACTTGCCCAGCTGTGTTTCCCCTACGCAGGAACGCAGGCACGCGTCGTTTTCCAGCCCCGTCAAGCACCACGCGCGCATGGCTGACATCAAACGGATTGATGGTGGCCACATCGATGAGCACCATCGGATGTGTCCTTGCAATCGTGCGGATGGCGCTCAAATGCCGTTCCTCCAACGCATGCTCCTCGGTGGCGATGACGACCAGCGCCTCTTTGTCCCGAATGCGGCGCGCGTATTCCAGCAACGCGTCGATATTGCGGGGCCTGGTCCACTCGCGCTGCAATGCCGTATCCAAGGTTCGTTCGAACTGCGCCAGGCCACCGTTGAACGGCACCCGGGTGATGGAAGCGCTGTCGCCGAACACCATGGACACTTCGTCGCCTCGGCGCAGGCTGAGCGCGGCGAACATGCATAAGGCATTTGCCGCCACCTGATACGCCTGTTCCGAGGAAGGGCATGTGGCGGTCATCTCCTGTCCGACGTCAAGCAGCAACCATGCCTTCGAAGTGGAGGGACGCTCACGCTGCACCACCATTGGACGTCCCGCTCGGGCACTGGTCTTCCAATCGATGCGTTTCGCCTCGTCTCCCGGCTCATAGGCGTGGATATCCACGACATCGTCGGCGCCGAAGCGTTTGTTCGATGCGTGCGCGCCTTCGAGTATGCCGAGCGCCTTGCGTACCGTCGGCAGACTCAGCGTGGTTCCAAGCGTCTCGATTTTTCTGCGGATCGGATCGTCGGAACGGATCTGGTCGATCATGGAACGGGGACCGCCTGCACGATCGAATCCACCACCTGGTCGCTGGTGACGCCATCGGCAAGTGCTTCGAACGTCATCAGAATACGATGGCGCAACACTTCGTGGGCGAACGCCTTCACATCCTCAGGAATGACGTAATCTCGTCCCTGCAGGAGCGCGTTGGCCTGTCCTATGCGCACCAGCGCGATGGACGCGCGCGGCGAGGCGCCCAGCCTGACGAGCGAGGAAAGTCCTTGGACGGGCTTGGTTCCAGCGCCACGGGAGGTGGCCGCGATATCGACCGCATACTGCATGATCGCATCGGACACGTGCACACGACGTGCCGCGGAACGCAGGAATTCGACGTCGCTGATGGAAACGGTGTCACCGGTGAGCGCGTGCTGGTCTACGGTATCGGAGCCGCGGCGGGTCAGCATGGCGAGCATGCGTTGCTCTTCCTGCGCTGTCGGATAGGTCAGTACGGCCTTCATCATGAAACGGTCCATCTGCGCCTCGGGAAGATTGAAGGTGCCCTCTTCCTCGATTGGATTCTGCGTTGCGATGACCATGAATGGTTTCGGCAGCGCGATGCGTTGGCCTCCGATGGTGGTCGCGCCCTCCGCCATGGCTTCAAGCATGGCGGACTGGGTTTTCGCGTTGGAACGATTGATTTCGTCGAGCAGCACGAAATTGGCGTGGATCGGGCCGATCTGCGTGGAGAATTTCTGCGTGGCGAAATCGAAGACCTGAGTGCCGACCAGGTCCGAAGGCATCAGATCGGGAGTGCATTGCACACGTTTGAACGAGCCGGACACCGAAGTGGCCAAGGTCTGCGCGGCAGTGGTTTTTGCCAGACCCGGGACGGATTCGATGAGGATATGACCGCCGGCCACCAAAGTGGTGATCAGCGATTCACGAAGATTGTCCTGTCCGACCAGGGTCTGAGCGAAACGTCCGCGAATCTGCGAACCGATGTTCCTGGCGCGTGCGATGTCTTCGGCCGACAGCGTGGTTGGTCTTGCGGCTGCGGGCATGGGGATGGGTGCCGGTGCTGGCGCCGGATTCTTTGGAGGGAATAAAGCCATGGTTGCTACTCTAACGGGTCAAGCTGACGGGAGGGTCCAATCCACCGGCTGTTCTCCTGCTTCGGTTAGCGCCTGATTGGCGCGGGAGAACGGTTTCGAGCCGAAAAATCCGTAGCGGGCGGACATCGGACTTGGATGGGGGGATTTGATGATGAAAGCGTTGGTGAGCAGGGGCTCCAACGTCTGCGCCTTTCGTCCCCACAGAATCGCGACCAGAGGCTTGACGCTGCCGTCAGGCCGGCGGCGATTGTTCAATGCGCTGATGGCCGCGTCGGTGACCACTTCCCAGCCTCGCCCCTGATGGCTTCCCGGCTTTCCCGGTTCGACGGTCAGACATCTGTTGAGCAGCATGACGCCCTGTTTGGTCCAGGGTGTCAGGTCGCCGTTGGCCGGCATGGGCACGCCCAGATCGTCGGTCAGCTCGGTGTAGATGTTCGCCAGACTGCGCGGAATGGGCTTGACGTCCGGTGCCACGCAGAAGCTCAGTCCCACCGGATGGCCCGGCGTGGGGTAGGGATCCTGGCCGACGATAAGCACTTTGATGTCGTCGAATGGAATGGTAAACGCGCGCAGAATGTTCCTGCTGGCCGGAAGGTACTTACGTCCCGCCGCGATTTCCGACCTCAGAAAGTCTCCCATGAGATGTATCTGGGGTTCGACATCGGCGAGAGCCTGGGCCCATCCGGGCTCCACAAGATCCTTCAATGGTTTGATATGAGTCATACTTTCCCACTGTACGACGTGCCCTGTGGATGTCCATGCCGATTCCATGCGGAAACGTGTCGAATACGCGCAAAATCGACGATGCTGATTGTGGGCTGACTGCACGGGCCGGTACACTGGGGCGGTAAGTGTGAGAAATGAGGTTGCAGAAAATGGCTAAGCAGGACAAGGAGACCTACGAATCCTACGCCAAGGATATGTTCGACAATCCTCCGGTGGGACCGATGGGCGTGCACCGTGGCGCACGTTCCATGGCGTCCAGGGCTCTGCCGTATGTGATTGTCGTGATTGTGGCTCTGCTCGCCGGCCTGCTGTTCTGGGGAGTCTATTCTGGCGAGATCAGCAACCTGAGAATGCCTTGGTCGGCCAAGGAGGACTCTTCATCGTCCGTCTCCACGGCGGATAAGAAGACGGACGACACGTCCAAAGACGCCAAGACGGAGAACAAGAAGTCCGAGGACGGCAAGAAGACCAGTGCTTCGGATGGCCAGTCGACTCGCCATATCGGCAAATTTCGCTTGCCACGCTGATAGTGATTTCATCCTTTTCC
>ERZ772886.3935-NODE-3935-length-10066-cov-3.370492_pt1 | contig 10066 bp, 11 predicted proteins | sample MGYA00512128_ERZ772886 | MGnify/ENA primary metagenome ERZ772886 (study PRJEB29015, sample SAMEA2737698) | human gut metagenome | biome: human gut; feature: human-associated habitat; material: faeces | place: China | collected 2012 ... | reverse complement strand
TTTCCTCCAGTTTTGAAAAAAAGCTCTGCTGAAGGGCCTTGCCTGCCGTCACAATGGGGTCCGCTTTTTCCGTCAGGCACAATGCCCGCTTTCGCCGGTCCCCTGCCACGGCCGTTCTCACCAGGTAGCCCTCCTCCTCCAGGCGGTCCAGGTGAATGGAAACCAGGTTGGCTTTCAGGTGCCGCACCTGTACAATGTCCCGGGCCGTATTGTAGTCCGGATTGTTGGCCAGGAACAACAGGATATCAAAGGATGTTCGGGCAATCCCCTGCTCCCGGCAAAAGGTCGCACAGACCTGATCGTAGCCGGTCAGTATTTTTCGGGTCAATTCATAACAGAAAAGCATTCTGCGTCTTCTTTCTTCAAATTTAGATATTTCAAATTTGAACTAAATAATATCACAGCAAGTAATACTTGTCAAGTGGTCCGGCAGACTTTCTTTTTCCATATGGATTATACAATTTTGCAAATATATTCCTTTTATTTGCAACTTTTTTCTTGCGTGAAACGAATGTTTGTGCTACAATTAGAGAAATTTGTCCGCCCCTGCCGGATTCCTTCCGGCAGGGGGTAAGAGAGAAGGGGGAATTCATTTGATATTCGGAAAACACATCAACGTCTACTATCGAAAGTATGCGTTGGCCCTGCTGACAGGACTGCTCGCCCTGTTCACGGTGGACTATCTTCAGCTGAAAATCCCGGAAATCTATCAATTGGTCATCAACGGCCTGAACCAGGGCTATATCCTGGAAAACGGCGTGCAGATCCCTTTTGATATGGATTTCATGCTGGACCGGATCTGTATGCCCATGGTGTCCATCATCCTGGCCATTGTATTCGGCCGCTTTTTGTGGCGCGTCACCATCTTCGGCGCAGCCACCAAGGTGGAGACGGACCTGCGCAACAAGATGTTCCGCCACGCCGAAGACCTGAGCCGGGAATACTATCAGGTCAACAAAGTTGGCAACCTCATGAGCCTGTTCACCAACGATCTGGACACCGTGCAGGAGTGCTACGGCTGGGGCTTCATGCAGTTCTTCGACCCCATTATTCTGTGCACCCTGGCCATTACGAAGATGTGGCGTATGGACCATCTGCTGACCGTTCTGTCCCTGATCCCCATGGTTCTGCTCTTTGCCACCGCCACCATCGTTGGCAAGAGCATGACCCAAAAATGGGACTACCGGCAGGAGTGCTTCTCCAATATGTCCGATTTTGCCCAGGAGAGCTTTTCCGGCATTGCCGTCATCAAGGCCTTCGTAAAGGAGACCAAGGAGCTGCTGGCCTTTGAAAAGCTGAACAAGGAAAGCGAAGTTTCCAACATCGACTACACCAAGGTTACGGTCCTGCTGCGCATCCTGGTGACCACCTTTGTGGAAAGCGTCATCTGCGTCATCCTTGGCTACGGCGGCTATCTGGTCTATAAGGGTGAATTCAATGCCGGTCAGCTCATGGAATTCATCGGCTACTTCAACGCAGTGATCTGGCCCATCATGGCCATTGCCGAGCTGATCGACATGACCTCCCGGGGCAAGGCCTCTCTGCAGCGCATCAGCGAGCTGCTGGATGCCCCCAAAAACGTCTATGACCGCCCCGATGTCAAGGCCCTGGAAAACCCCAAGGGTGACATTGCATTCCGGGATCTGAGCTTCACCTACCCCGACGGCGAGTTCCCCGCCCTGGAGCACATCTCCTTCGAAATCAAGCCCGGTGAAAGCATCGGCCTGGTGGGCAAGACCGGCTCCGGCAAGACCACTCTGGTGGACCTGATCCTGCGGACCTACAATGTGCCCGACGGGACCCTGTTCCTGGACGGGCAGGATGTCAACAGTCTCTCCATCCGCTCCGTGCGGGACGCCTGCGCCTATGTACCCCAGGACAATTTCCTGTTCTCCGACACCATTGAAAACAACATCGCCTTCGGCAAGGAAGAAACCGTCTCCGAAGAGATTCGGCGGGCTGCCAAGCTGGCGGACATCGACGGCAATATCTCCGAATTCCAGCTGGGCTACCAGACCGTGCTGGGCGAACGGGGCGTCACCGTCTCCGGCGGCCAGAAGCAGCGAATCTCCATCGCCCGGGCGCTGATGAAGGACGCGCCCATCCTGATTCTGGATGACTCCGTGTCCGCTGTGGACACCAAGACGGAGAAGGCCATTCTGGACAATCTCCGTGCCACCCGTCAGGGCAAGACCACCATCCTCATCGCCCACCGTATCTCCACCATTGAGCAGATGGACAAGGTGCTCTTTATTGACGGCGGCCGTCTTGCAGGCTTCGGAACCCACGACAAGCTCTATGAAACCAATGCAGAATACCGCAAAATGGTAGATCTGCAGCGCCTGGAAGAGGAAGGAGGGGAGCAAAATGCGTGAATATCTGCCACTCATCATTCCCTGCGCCATTATTGGGGTATTTACCCTGGTCTTTCTGTGGGCCTATGCCGTACTGAAAAAGAAGACCGCCAAGGAAACCAGCGAACGGCATATGCCCGACAGCGAGATCATCCGTCGGCTGCTGCGCTACGCTGCGCCCTATAAGAAGGAGTTCGCACTGATTTTCTTTATCATGCTGGTCTCCATCGCCTACGATGTGGTGTCTCCCCTGCTGGTTGCCACCATTCAGGGCACCATTAAGCAGAGCTTCCAGCTCAGCCGACTGTTTACCCTGGTGGCCGTCTATGCAGGCATTCTGGCTGTGAGCATGGTCTGCACCTACTTCCAGGCTATGATCCTCCAGAAGATCGGCCAAAAAATCCTGACCCAGCTGCGCATGGATACCTTTACCCACATTGAGCAGCTGTCCCACGCCCAGCTGAATCAGATTCCCGTGGGCAAGCTGGTGACGAGAGTCACCAACGACCCCAATTCCATCAGCTATCTGTTCACCAATATTCTGGTCACCCTGGTCAAGAACACCCTGGTGATTCTGGGTGTGCTGGGCGCCATGCTGATCCTGAACTATGCGCTGACGCTGATGGTGCTGTGCTTTGTGCCCTTCCTGGTGCTCTTCACCATCATCTTCCAAAAGTTCTCTCGGCACGTCCACCGCAGCGTCAACAACGCCCGGACGGATGTGAACACCTACCTTTCCGAGAATCTCTCCGGCATGAAGGTCACACAGATCTTCAACCAGGAGAGCCGGAAGCTGACGGAGTTCCTGGACCGCAGTCAAAAACTGGAAAAGGCAAAGCTGGGCCGGATGTTCGTCTTCGGCGTCTTCCGCCCCATGGTGTATATGCTCTTCGTGACCTCCAACCTGTTCCTGTTCTATATTGGCTGCAAGGGCTATATCCGGGACACCGCCTTCCTGGGCACCACCATTACCAGCGAGACCGTGGTCGCCTTCTATATGTATATCTCCCGGTTCTTCAACCCCATCCAGACCCTGGCAGAGCAATTCGATATGCTGGAGCAGTCCTTTGCCGCAGCAGAGAAGATTTTCACCATTCTGGACATGGAGCCCGAGGTGGTGGACGAGCCCGATGCCATCGAGCTGGGCGACATCAAGGGCGAGATCGAGTTCAAGGACGTCTGGTTTGCCTACAATCCCGGAGAATGGGTGCTCAAGGGTGTTTCCTTCCATGTATACCCCAAGCAGACCGTGGCCTTTGTGGGCTCCACAGGTTCCGGCAAATCCACCATTCTCAGCCTGATCTGCCGGAACTACGACATCCAAAAGGGCCAGATTCTCATCGACGGCATCGATATCAAGCATATCAAGATCTCTTCCCTGCGCCGCCACTTTGGTCAGATGCTCCAGGATGTTTTCCTGTTCGCCGGAGATATCCGCAGCAATATTGTACTGCGCTCTGACAATGTCTCCGATGAAGAGGTCTGGCAAGCCTGCCGGTATGTCAACGCTGACAGCTTCATCAAGAAGCTGGAGGGCGGTTTGAACGAAACCGTCCGGGAGCAGGGCAACAACTTCTCCGCCGGACAGCGGCAGCTGCTGAGCTTCGCAAGGACCATCCTGCACAAGCCCTCCGTGATGATCCTCGATGAGGCCACGGCAAACATCGACACGGAAACGGAAGTGCTCATCCAGGACTCCCTGGAGAAGATGAAGAACATCGGCACCATGCTGATCGTGGCTCACCGCCTGAGCACCATCCAGCACGCCGACAACATCATCGTCCTGTCCCACGGCCAGATCATGGAGCAGGGCACCCATCAGCAGCTCCTGCACCAGAAGGGCCGGTACTACCAGCTCTACACCCTGCAATTCCAGAAGCAGCAGCTCCAGCAAAGCGAAACATGACAAACGCCCTTGCAGACCGGTTGGCTCTGCAAGGGCATTTTCCATCATTTCTCAGGAAAAGTGAAGCGATAAAAATTCCGAATGCATCGGCATTCGGGATTTTGTGTGTTGCGTCCACTTTTGATGCAGTCTTTTCAGGCGTATTTTCAGCAAGCCTACTAAGAAATAGAGAATATTTCGTTTGCAATCAGTACTTTCGTACATTCTGACCATGGGTAACCGACACCTGGCATACTGGATATGGGCGGAGTTGCGTTTCAGAAAACGGGACTTGACCACCTCCGCCGGGTAATCATCCCCTGCAATGCGGACCATCTGCCGGTTGGTGCAGGCGTACCCGTATCCGGGGAATCCATATCCGGCTTTTCCGTATCTGGACAGACCATACCCGGCAGAGACATATGCGGCTGCTCATAGATGGTGTACTCGGTATCTGTGATCCGGCCTCTGGCGTCCCGCAGCTGACGGCACACCAGATAGCCGCTGATTTCCAGCTCCTTCAGCGCCGCGCCGATGGCGTCCACGCGAAAAACTGCCATGTTCGTTCACCTCGATCTTTCTGCGGCGCATTCACACCGCTTTTTATGTACAGCGAAGAAAAAAAGGTTTACAAATGGGAAAGTATATTGTAATATTAGAATATAGCATAATTACACTATAGCAAAGGAGACGCACGATGGGGTTACAGCATGGGATTCTCGGGTTTTTGAATTACGGCCCTTGCAGTGGGTATGAGCTGACGAAGGCGTTTCAGTCCTCCCTGCATTTTTTCTGGCCTGCGCAGACCAGCCAGATCTATCTGACGCTGGGCAAGCTGGAAAATGCCGGGCTTGTCACGCATGAGACGGTCATTCAAAACGGGAAGCCGAATAAAAACGTCTATTCCATCCTGCCCGCCGGACGCGCGGAGCTGCAGCGCTGGCTGTCGGAGCAGGGAAAGACGGCAGATGGCTATAAGAGCGAATTCCTGATGAAGGTCTTCTTCGCTGAAAATCTTCCGCCGCAGCAGGCCATTGCGATGCTGCGCGCGTATGCGGACGGCTGCCGCGCGTGGCTGCGGGGGATGGACAATGTGCCGCAGAGCATTGAGGATTACGGCAAGCTGACCGACGCCAGCGCGCCTGTATATTGGGCCTTTACGGCGCAGTTCGGCAGAAATTATGCGCAGATGTGCATCGCCTGGGCCGAGGACTGCATCAAACGGCTGGAGGAAATGGTATGAGAGTTCTGGTTCTGAACGGAAGTCCCAAGGGGGACAAAAGCAATACATACCGGCTCACAAGCGCGTTTCTGGACGGCCTGCGGCAGACGCAGCCGGTGGAGGCCGAGACCATCGAGGTCGGAAAGCTGCATCTGCTGCCGTGCCGCGGCTGCTTCGCCTGCTGGAGCAAAACGCCGGGCAAATGTGTTTTGCAGGACGATATGGCCGGTGTGATCGGGAAAATTCTTGCCGCCGACGTGCTGATCTGGAGCTTTCCGCTCTATTATTTCAGCATTCCAGGCCAGCTCAAGCTGCTCATTGACCGGCAGCTGCCGATGTCGCTGCCCTTTATGACGGACAATGTTTCCGGCGGCCACCCCAGCCGCTATGACCGCTCCGGCCAGCGTCAGGTGGTGATCTCCACCTGCGGCTTTTACACAGCAGAGGGCAACTATGACGCGGTGGACGCGCAGTTCTCTCGTCTCTGCGGCGCAGATGGCTATACGGCCATATACTGCGGTCAGGGGGAGCTGTTCCGCATTCCGGAGCTGCGCCAGCGCACGGACGCCTATCTGGAGCATGTGAAGCGGGCAGGCGCGGAGTTCGCGCGAGGCGCTGTTACGGAGGAAACGGCCTGTGCGCTGCGGCAGCCACTGTTTCCGCGGGCGGTGTTTGAGCAGATGGCTGACGCCAGCTGGGGCGTCCGCCGGGAGGATTCTGCCAAGCCGGGAACGTTACAGACGGCAAAGCTCTCTCCGGCGCTGGCCTTTACCCGGCAGATGGCCGCGCTTTATAACCCCACAAGCTGGAACGGACAGGACCATGTGCTGGAGTTTTTCTATACGGACGCCGGGGAAACCTATCAGATCGTGCTGGGAAAGGATGGCCAGCGTGTGCTGGAATCCGACTTCCTGCCCTGCACCACGCGCATCGAAACGCCGCTGTCCGTCTGGCAGAGGATCGGCAGCGGAGAGCTGAACGGACAGCAGGCCATGATGGAGCATCTGTACCGCGTGACCGGCGACTTCTCGGTCATGCTCCATTGGGACGAGATTTTCGGTCTGGGAGCGGCTGCGCCGAAGCCGCCTGCCGCGCCCCAGAAAAAGTCCAACATGACGCTTATGCTGCTGCCGTGGATGACGATCTGGATCGCGCTGTCCATCCAGGCCCGGACCGGCGCGTGCATCGGGCTGGCGGTCTGCGGGCTGCTGCCGTTTGCGTTTCTGAAATACCGCATGACCGTCTTTGAGCCGTGCTCCATGCTGGCGGTAGGCAGCATCTGTGTGCTGACGCTTCTGGACGTGCTGCCCCTTACGGTGCTCCTGCCGGTGTCGTATCTTCTGTTCGGCCTGATGTGGGGCGTAACGGTGTTCCGGCCGCTGCCGCTGACGGCGCACTATTCCATGAACGTCTACGGCGGCGAGACGGCACTGCAAAATCCGCTGTTTCTGCGGACGAACCGGATTCTCACAGCCTGCTGGGCGGTTCTGTATCTGCTTACGCCGATCTGGACCTGGCAGCTGATGCAAACTTCCGTCTCCTATCTGACCGGCGCGTTCAACTCCGTGCTGCCCATTCTGCTGGGCATATTCACGGTTTGGTTCCAGCGCTGGTATCCGGCACATTATGCCGCCAGCGCCAATTGATCTTTCCATGAAAAAGCTGACCCGTCATGTGAAAACCGATGGGTCAGCTTTTTTTCCGTGATTTTCAGCGCATCCAGCCCGTAGCGCACGATGAGCAGATCATTGCAGCGGCAAAGAGTATCTACACAGGCAGTGGGCAAATCACAGACGCGGACCTCACAAACCCGGAGATTGTCGGAATCGAAGCATTTACACTTATCATCCATGCACTGCTGGTTGAAGAGATTTCACGATACGATAGCTCTTCTCCGAAAATGAATCCGGTCATTTTCGTAAATCATTTGTGCACCACATACGGTGTAGATCGCACCTCCGCCGTAAGAAGAGTACAAGAAGTACGCGCCATTAAAGCTCGGAAAAAGTTCTAAATCAAGCTAAACTGCAATTATAAATCGGGAGCCACGATTGCTGGCTCCCGATTTTGCATACTATGAATGATATTTTGGATTTACGGTTTCCACGTATACCCACACTTCCCACACCGATTGACCGTCTTATTGCTCCCGGCAAATCCCCAGAGGAGGCTGTAGCCTCGGGAGGTTGTGGTGACGGCGGTGGAACTGCAACGAGGGCATTTGAGGGGCTCGTCCTTGGTGAAGAGATAGGAGGACTTGATCTGTTGAGCAGAAGTCGGTTCCTGGTCTCCGGTGCTTTCTTTGATTGAGGCCGTGCCGCCCAACTCTTTTATTTTAGCGACGACGCTGTCGGCGATGTCTCTGTCAACGCCAACCACAATCAACTGAGGGAGATTATCAGCCATGCGTTTAACATCCATCTGAGAATATTTCCCACTGGATGATTCACTAACAAAGCGCGTAAATACAACCTCGTTCTTTAGTCCAACAACAAATGATTCAAGCATAACATCGTATTTTTTACCAATTGCATCATGCTGATTCTTTAATATAATATTGACTGGGCATCCGCAATTCGGGCACTTATCCGCAAACGACGAAACATCATGACCGCATTCTGTGCATCTTAGAATAGACAAAGTTACCACCTCTTTTGTATCATATCACATTGATACTATAAGACAACTGTCCGCAACAAAATATTTTGGTGGAATGGATAGCTTTGATTCGTTTGGATATTGGATTGGTGTTTTGTCCGAACCAGACGCTCCCGAAAACGCAATTAAATACTTCGCCAATATCGGGAGAAGCGCGAAAGAGGCGGCCTCGAAAGTAGACGCTTCGGCAAGCGTCATCCTGAAAGGTATGGCGGGTATCAGCAGAGGTCTAAAGGGTGCGTGGAATTCACTTGGCTTATTCGGCAAGATTGGCATCGTCATTACAGCACTCGGTACGCTGTACGGAATCTACCAGAAGATTCAAAATGCCGGAGCAGAAGCTAATCAGAAGATGGAGGAATCCGTCTCAAAATACGAGCAGACCGTATCTGAGCTGGAATCCGTCAATAACGAGCTGAGCGATACACAGCGCTACTTTATAGCAACATCATTACCCCATGCCTCCTTCAGGTCCTCTATATGCAATTTCACATAAGCAATAGCCTTTTTCTTTTTGGCACTGCGCATTGTACCAACGATACGGTAATCAGAAAAATATATGGAGATTTGCTCATTTCCATATCTCGCATGAACATGGGGATACTTGACATGTTCACTTTCTGAAGAATGAAAAAAATAGGTGATTCCGTCCTCACGATCGAAAACATTTGTATTTTCTATTGCAATGATTGCAGAATATACAATCGTTTCATCGCTTCCGATTGCGGAGACATCACGCAATGGAATCAAGCCCTCTTTTTCCCGCCAAATATATAATTTTTCTGGATTTGAAGCATCCGCACATCCGCGATTTTGGTATACATGAAGTATATAATCTTCAAGATTACGTTGATTATTTGTTATTTCTTCTACATTCAACTGACATATAAGCAATCTTTTTAGATTGTCAACATACTTTAATTCAATCATAATTTCTTCCTTTTTAACATTGTGAGATTCACTCTGTTTTTGAAATTTACAACGGTTTTACATACTATGATTACTTTACTCAATCTTTTGTACAGTATCTTGTGTAACCCGTGAACTTCAAATTCACACCAAGAGAACGTGCCAAATCAGCAATCGTGCTTTCATCATCGTCGGTGTACCAGCATCCGTTAATGACACTATCAATTTTACTGAAACCTGCAAGTACCGTGTTCTCATATAAATCTTCAAACACATCAGGGCGTTGTTGGGTCAAGACCCTTTGTGCTTCTTCAGGGAGCGCTGCAAGCGTTTCCTTGTTTACAAAACCTGTTGATGTAATGAGTTTGCCACCGGGCTTCAACACTCTGAATGCTTCTTTCAATGCTTTGGCTTTTACACCCTCACAATTTCCAATGCCTCCACGATCCGAGATGATGTCTATGCTGTTATCCTTAAAAGGCATGTTGCAAAAATCAAAAGCAGCATAATAGATGTTGGGCGAATCAAGTGATTTATCCAAGAACAATTTCCATTCACGAACAACCGTTGGAGAAAGATCGCTGATAATAACCGTCGCATCCGGATTTGCCTTGAGAATATAGGGCATATATCCGCCACCGGGACCAGCGCCGATTTCAAGAATGATTCCATCGTAAGAAGCAATTTCTTTTCCAACGCCATCCATATAGGGGTTATCGGCTTTGGAATATTCCCAATTACGCTTTATCCATTTGCCGGTTTGCATTTCATTTGCCCATACAATATTGTAATCCCGTTCCTGCTCCGGTACAAAGTAGGCTATTCCGGAACGTCCGGTTTCCATACCGGTTAATTCGCAGAGAAGATCAACATCCTCAAGCATTTCGTTAATTGTAACCTTATAGAGATGAGACAATTCCAGCAATATATCAATGTCCGGCACTGCATTTCCCGTTTCCCTTAATTAAAGATATTGTTGGGTAAAAAAAGAAAGGTCAGTCGATTTTGCCGATGAAGCGGTAGTAGATTTCTACTTCC
>ERZ772886.3924-NODE-3924-length-10093-cov-3.069635_pt1 | contig 10093 bp, 9 predicted proteins | sample MGYA00512128_ERZ772886 | MGnify/ENA primary metagenome ERZ772886 (study PRJEB29015, sample SAMEA2737698) | human gut metagenome | biome: human gut; feature: human-associated habitat; material: faeces | place: China | collected 2012 ... | reverse complement strand
TGGCGCACAGCAAATCAAGCTGCCCCTGCTTCTCGTTCTCGCGGATCAGGTGGGTGCCGACCCTCTTCGCCGTCGGATTCGTCGTGATGATGATTATCCCGGGGCATATCCTCAACTACAAGTCGAACCATACGAACGGATAACGCAATGAACGGACAGAAAATATCCGAAACGGAAGCGCTGGACATCATCGCCCGCGTCTTCGACCGCAATATGCGCCGCATGAATTACGTGCGGGGCGAATTGTTCATCTTCTGGGGAGCGCTGCTCAGCCTCACGGCGCTGGCCGAATACGGGCTTTACCACTGGACAGGCGACGTGCGCGTACTGTGGAGCTGGCTGGCACCGCTGGTCTGCGGCTATATTTGGACGGTTCGCAATTCGCGGCGGAAGGCCCTCGTCCGCACGGGGTTCGACGACCTGCTGATCCTGATATGGGGCATGCCGGCGATGATCTCGGCCGCCGCGATCGTCTATGCCGTAACCATCCCCGGGAATACGATAAACCCCGTAGGCGTCATGCAGCTGCTGCTCGGCACGGCACTGGCTATCACCGCCGAATTCTACCGGGGGAAAGGCTCCCAGCAATCGGGGTCGTTCGCAGCGCTGCTGATGCTCTCGATCTTCGAGCTCATCATGGCTTTCAACTATACGTTCCGGGCGCCGTTCGACGCCCAAGGCGGGACGTGGATGCTCGAACTCTCCGCCCATGGCATACTGCTCGTACTGCTACCCGGTTTTATCCTCCGCCACATAACCCGCAAGCAATGTTCAAAGAACTGAATCCGCTGCTGCATTCGGAACTGAGACTGGCCGTGATGTCGATCCTCATCGGGGTCGAGAGCGCCGACTTTGTCTTTATCCGGCAGCAGACCGGAGCCACGGCGGGCAACCTTTCGGTACAGCTGGACAAGCTGGCGAAGGCGGATTACATCGAAATCGAAAAGACCTTCCGCGGAAAGATGCCCTGCACGGTCTGCCGCATCACGGACACCGGGCGCGATGCCTTCGCCGAATACGTCGCGGCATTGCAGACCTACATAAAAAGATAACCACAAAACGTCCACGGCGTTCCGCCGTGTTTATTGCCGTCCATCCCAGCCCGCTGTGGCGGGGACTTTTTGCCGTGACAGCGGCAAAAGCGCTCCGGAAAGGCATCCGTATCCGAATTTACATCGTGCAGAAGAACGTCACCAGGAACGGGACGCTGAAATCGAGCACGCAGCCGTGGAAGATCGACACCACGGCATAGGGTTTCCCTGCGGACTGCGTGATGATCGGCAGGGTGGTATCGAAAGTCGTGGCTCCGCCGATCGAGACGGCGGCCAGCGGCCCGAACCACCGGGCGACAAGGGGTGCGGCCAACAGTGTGAACAGCTCGCGCATGACATTGCAGAGCAATGCCACCGTTCCCAGCTCCGCGCCCCGGAAATCGGCGATGAAGATACTCGAAAGCGAGTAGTAGCCGAACCCAGCGCCGACGGCCATCGTGTCCCCGGCCGTAAGCGGCGGCAAGAGCAGTGTCGACAAGGCAGCGCCGGCCAGCGTACCGACGGCCGTCATCACGGGCAGCAGCGCCAGCCGCGGATCGAGCCGCCGCACACGCCCCGCAAGGGCCGTATCGCTGCCGAGGGTGATCCCCACGCAAAACATCAGGGCATAGAGCACATAGGTGCTGAGGCGCGACCCCGCCACGTCGAACGGCAAGGCGGAGAACACCCCCGCCAGACACCCTGCGACGAAAAAGGCGACGATCACGAGGCTCCCCCGCAAGGCGCCCCACATCGAAAGCGCCGCGTCCGCCCCGCTTACGACGTGCTCCCCCGCAATACGCCCGGCGTTCTGTCCGAAACACTCCACTGCAACGGCCGGCCCGGGCATTCCCGTACCGGCAGAGGTCGTAACGCGCGGTTGCGGCGCCTCGATCCCCGCAGCGACAGCCCCGGCCTGTTCCGGCATCCCTTCTGCGGGAGGCCGGGATGCGGTTCCCCGCCGGACGCAGCGCCACAACAGCCACGACATGCAGATACTGCCCGCGACCGAGCATGCGAAGATGACGAAGGCCGTGCGTCCGAGGGTCGCCATACCGCCCACGACGGCAGGGTCGGAACCGACCTCCAGTCCCAGCAGGAACAGCAGGAGCCATATAATCACGGTGATCATACGGGAGACGAATACGAGGCGCCAGCTCGACAGCAGGCGCCCCGTAATGATTCCTCCGATGATGACGGCAAAAATGACAAGCATCGTTTATTCCTGCTTCGCCGTGAGTTTTTCGATCTGTTTATCGGCCTCGGCCGCAAGTTTGTCGGCCTGTTTGCGGGCTTCCTCGACCAGTTTGTCCCCGGCCTTCTCGGCAGCCAGCTTGGCCAGCGCACCTTTCTCCTTCGCACCGTCGATAAGCTTCGTCCGTTGCGCCTGGGCGGCCTCGACGAGTTTCTCACCCGCCTTCCTGGCCTCGGCCCGGAGGTTGTCGGCCTGTTTGCGGATCTCCTCGCCGAGCGACTCGCTGCCCGTGAGCTTCTGAATCTGCTGGTCGACGACGTTCTTCACGGCCTGCTCGGCAGCCTCCTTCACACCGAGCGTGATCTTGGGCGAGGTGAACGTGCCGCCGATACCGACGTTGACCGATTGCAGGATACCGCCCGTCGAACCGGCCGGGAGGGCTACTCTGGCCGTATAGTCGATAGTCTGGTCGAGCCCCGTCGAACCCGACATGTTGATCCTGATGTCGCCCATCTTCAGGTCGAAAGGCTCCGTAGCGATACGTCCGTCGCGGATAGCGAAGCGGATAGCCACGTCCTTGGCCTCGATCTTACGCAGGTTGTCGTTGTTGAGCGCCTTGGCCAGTGCATCGAACGCCTCAATGTTCTGGATGCGGATATTGGCCGACTTGATCTCGCCCGTGGCGTTGACCGACTGCAGGTCGGGCGACATCTGCGCATCGAGCGTCGCGGACATATCGAGCGAAAGCGAATAGTCGCCGCCCGTCTTGGCAAAGACCGGGACGAGTTTCTGCACCATCTCCAACTCGTCGAAGGTCTTGGAGAACGATGCCCCCGAAAGCCCCAACGAGAGTTTCAGCGCCGGGCGCTGCGGATCGGAGGCCGTCGAGTAGCTGCCCGATGCGGTAGCCGTACCTCCGAAGAGCTGCATACGCAGGCGGCTGAGCGACAAAGTTCCGTCCGCCATGCGCATTTCGCCGGTGATGCCGCCGATGGTCATCTTCTGGAACAACACCTTCTGCAACTCGGTATTGAGCGAAAGGTCGAGGTTGCGCGGGACTTCGAGCGCCTGCGCGGGAGCAGGGGACTCGGCGGGCGCCTGGGCAGCAGCTTCCCCGCCGGCGGTTTCTTCGTCGGCCGGCATGGCGTTCATGATCTCGTTCAGGTCGAGCAGGTCGGATTTCACGTAAAGGCGCCCGGAGAGCTTGTCGCCCCGCAGCAGGTAGCCGATATACCCCGTAAGCTGGCCGTTGGCCGCAAGGTCGCTCTTACCCACGGTCACGCCGAACTCGCCCAGCGTCATCGACGCCGGGGTGATCGTAGCCGCGGCACGGCGGATATGCACCGCGGGCAGGCCGGGCATGGAGAGGCCGAGTTTCTCGACGACGAACGTCCCCGAGGCGCCGATCTGCCCGTAACGGGCCTTCTCGACATCGGACATGCGCCCCGAAACCTTCACGTCGGCGCTAATCAGTCCGCTCAGGGCTACATCCTCACCGAGCGGGTAAACCTCTTTCACCGCCCCCAGGTCTACCCGTCCGTCGGCCGCAGCGCGGAATACCGGATCGCTGGCGAGGTTCGTCGCATAGAGCGATGCCGAAAGCGTGTTTCCCGCCATGCGGAGCGTGAATTTCGAAAGGTCTACCTCGGTCTTGTCCATGACGCCGCCGGGGTTGGCTATCCGTGCGGCGATATTGATTCCGTCGACCGCCTTGGGCAAAGACGAATACTGGAAACTGCCGTTGCGCACCTCGGTCTTGAGTTCGAAGGCCGGGAGCGCCGCCCCGCGCATCTCGCCACGGGCCCACAGCGCCATCGAAAGTTCGCCGGAGGCGGACAGGTTGCGGAAATCGCGGGTATAGAATGCCGGGACAAGCGAAAGCACGTCCTTGAACTGCACCTTGTCGCATCCGGCCGTAATATCCATAGCCACGGCATCGTCCTTCATTTCGGCCCAGCCGTCGAGCGTAAGCTCGATCGCATTGAGGCGCAGACGGTTCCGGGAGAAGGTAAAACGGTTGTTCTTCAGGTCGGCCGCGATCACGGCGTCGAGCTCCGCCTCGGCGTCGCTCAGCAGCGGAATTCCGCCCGAAACCAGCCGCACGGCACCGGCCGTAAGCCGCAGGTCGAGGTCGGTCTGGTCGGCCGACATGTCGCCCCGCAGGCGGAGGGAGAGGGGTGCCGTCGAAAAACGCATGCCCGTCGAATCGTCTTCATAGCGGATCGTCGCGTCGCTGATCCTGAAATCGCGAATCGAGAGGCTGAACGACGAAGAACCTTCCTCCGAAGACACTTCCCCGGCGGCGGGTTCCTCCCCCGAAGCCTTCACGATGTCCCAGTTGACCTTGCCGTCGGCGAGTTTATGCGCGTGCAGCGCCGGTTCGGCGAGGATGACCTTCGTCACTTCGAACCCGTCGTCGCCGAACAGCGACATCGGGTTCACGACGACCGATATGCGGTTCGCGGCAACGATCGTATCGCCTTCGAACGGCCCCGCGCCCACGACGGTCAGCCCTTTCAGGTCGAGCGACGCGCGCGGGAAATGGCGCAGCAGGCTGATGTCGAGTTTTTCGAAATCGACCCGTGCGTCGAGCATCTCATTGGCTTCGCGCTTCACGATCTGGGCGATCTTCCCCCTCAGCAACATCGGGGCGACAAAAGACGCCACCAGAACAACGGCCACGACAATGGCCACAATCTTCACGATTTTTTTCATTTCCTATCTGTTTTAAAGACGAAAACCGTAGTCCCCGCCTCTTCGAATCCGATTTTACGGTAAAGGCCCCGGGCAGCTTCGCGCGCAGGGTTCGAGGTGAGCATCACCTTCGCAGCACCGATGCGGGCGGCATGCTCCGTGGCAGCCTTCACCAGCGCCTCACCGGCACCGCAGCCGCGGGCTGCGGCATCGACCACCACATCCTCGACCCATGCCTTCCGGCCCGAAGGTACGTCGTACCACACCAGCGTCAGCCCCCCGGCGATCCGGCCATCCAGCCGGGCGGCGAACAGCGCCGCGCCATCGCTGCACACAACACGTTCTATGGCCTGGCGGGAGAGTGCCCCCAGCCGGGGCGAAAGCTGAGGCATGAGCCTTGCGAACGCCTCGGCGAGTTCATCGGATACCTCTGTCACACACTCTATTTCGACCGCCATACTTCCCGGATATTTTTCACAAAGTTAATCTTTTTTTCGAAACCCCGGCTTTTTGCCCGTATCCCGGCTGCCATATGCCGAAAAAAGAGTATTTTTGTCCCGTTCGGGACAGGCAGGCAAACCGACACCCCGACGCGGCCCCGTGCCACCCTGCGGCGGATCGTACGCCGGGCGACCGGTGCAGTTGCGGACAGCCCCCCTCCGGCGCGGAGAAAACGCCCAGGGAGGGGGGGGGCAGGAGCCCGGGCGCCGGCAAGCCCGGGGAATACCCGGGCCGAATCCCGGCCGAAACCGTAAAAATTATGGAAAACATGAAAAAATATGCATTCCCGCTCGCGGCGCTTCTTTTCGCCGCCTGCAATTCCGGCGAAGAGACCACTACCACGCAGATCCAGGAGCCTGTCGCCACGATCCTCGAATACACCCCGGCACCGGGCCAGTTCATCAACGGCACGATGGCCGGGTTCGACCATGTGGCATCGGAGGCAGACGCCCTGCGCTATGCCGCCGACCGCCTCGCCTCGAACAACTGGGTTTCGCTCGGCGGCTGGGGAGGCCGCATCGTGGCGGCCTTCGCGGAACCCGTGCCCAACACAGGCGGATACGACCTCTACGTCAAAGGCAACCAGTTCGACACGTCGTCCGAACCGGGCATCGTGTGGGTGTCGCAGGACGCCAACGGGGACGGAGCGCCCAACGATACGTGGTACGAACTGCGGGGCAGCGAATACGACAACGCCGAAACGATCCGCGGCTACAAGATCACCTATACCCGCCCCGCGGAGGCGGACGCCCCGGTAGCCTGGAGTGACAACGCGGGCGGCAGCGGCACGATCGACCGTGTGAAAGAACATACGCAGGCCTACTACCCCGAATGGCTCGGGGAGCGATTCACATTCGAAGGGACACGGCTGCCGGACAATATCGGAAAAGCCGGGGAAAAATGGACGATGGAGCCTTTTGCATGGGGTTACGCCGACAACTATTCGCCCTCCGACCGCACCGGCATGACCAACCGCTTGCGGATCAGCGACGCCGTAACGGCCGATGGCGCCCCGGCCAACCTCGCACAGGTCGACTTCATCATGGTGCAGACAGGGGTGAATGCCAAAGCGCCCCTGATCGGCGAGGTATCGACCGAGGTGAGCGGCATCGGCTGCTACCGCACCGTAACGAAAAAACAATAACCACACACGGCAATCCGCCCTATTCGGGGCGGCAAAATTCCAAATTCCGGGAACGATGACCCTCCGCGACCAACTGCTCGAACTCCAGGAGCCGAAATACATGAAATTCACCGCGGCACTGATGCCGGGCGTGGAAAACGTACTGGGCATACGCCTGCCGGTACTGCGCAAAATAGCCCGCCAGATCGCCGCAGGCGACTGGCGCACATACCTGGCCGAAGCCGAGGATTTCTATTTCGAGGAGCGGATGTTGCAGGGGCTGGTGATCGGCTGCGCCCGCTGCACGCCGGCCGAGAAGCTGGAGCATGTGGCGCGCTTCGTGCCCAAAATCGACAACTGGGCGGTCTGCGACTGTTTCTGCTGGCGCCTGAAGGCGGCCGAACGGCAGCCGATGTGGGAATTCATACAGCCCTATTTCCGATCCGAAGCCGAATACGACGTGCGTTTCGCCGTGGTGACGGGGCTGGGGAATTTCGTCGACGGGGAGCACCTCGAGGCACTGCTGCAACTGCTCGACGGCGTCCGCCACGAAGCCTACTACGCCCGTATGGCCGTGGCATGGGCGGTGTCGGTCTGCTATGTAAAATTCCCGCAGCGGACACACGAGTGGCTCGGCAGCTGCTCGCTCGACGACTGGACATTCAACAAATCGCTGCAAAAAATCGTCGAATCGTTGCGCGTGAGCGACACGGACAAACAGGCGATCCGCGCCATGAAACGGCGCAAACAGGCAACTTCACGGGCCGCCGTGAACCCGCGCCCCGGCACCGAAACGGCCGGGCAGGCGGAAAAACGGCCTGGACAGGCCGCAAAACAACCGACAGACGGTAAAACGGCAGCCCGGCGACGGCGCCCGGCAGAAAAACAGGGCGCACGGCACAGATTTGCAAAATAATGTTACCTTTGTGTAAGAAATTCCAAAACGAGCCCCTATGCGCAAACTGGTAATTATCCCGACATACAACGAGAAAGAGAATATTTCGGCGATGATCGACAAGGTCTTCTCGCTGCCCGAGGCTTTCGAAATGCTCGTCATCGACGACGGTTCGCCCGACGGCACCGCAGCAATCGTCAAAGAGCGCCAGCAGGAATTCCCCGCGACGCTGCACCTGCTGGAACGCAGCGGCAAGCAGGGGCTGGGCACGGCCTATCTGACGGGGTTCCGCTGGGGACTGGACAACGGGTTCGACTACATCTGCGAAATGGACTGCGACTTCTCGCACAATCCCGACGATCTGGTACGGCTGTACCAGGCTGCGGCCGAAGGGAACGACGTGGTGGTCGGTTCGCGTTACGTGCAGGGCGTGAACGTCGTGAACTGGCCGATGTCGCGTCTGCTGATGTCCTACTTCGCTTCGATGTACGTACGCATCGTGACCCGCATGCCCCTGCGCGATGCGACGGCGGGGTTCGTCTGCTACTCGCGCCATGCGCTAGAGACGATCGACCTCGACGCCGTGAAGATGAAGGGATACGGCTTCCAGATCGAGATGAAATACTCGGCATGGCGGCTGGGACTGAAACTCAAGGAGGTGTCGATCATTTTCGTCGAACGCCGCGAGGGCACCTCGAAGATGAGCGGCGGCATTTTCCGCGAAGCGTTCTTCGGCGTGCTGGGACTTCCGTTTCGTTCGATCAGGAGCGCGAAAAACAAGTGACGGCCATCCGGCAAAAATACGGAAGCCGGCCTCCCCGCGAGGCCGGCTTTCATGCGAACTGGCGTTACCGCGGAGCCACAACGCCCCGGGAGTCAGAACGTGAAGAAATAGTTCATGAAGAAGTTCCAGAAGGTGACGACCCCGATGGCAAACAATTTAGCCAGGTAGAAATTCAGCTTCCAGCGTTCATGCAACAGATAGATCGTGAGGTTGTTGACCATAAGCCCGACGGCCGCGATACCGAGGAAACGGAGGTATTGCCCGGCAATGTCGGGGTTTTCATTATGGAACGTCCAGATGCGGTTCAGGACATAGTTCGAGGTCGATGCACAGAGGAACCCCAGCGAATTGGCCAGGTACTTGTTCAGGCGCAGCCACTCCTTGCAGAGGTAAGTGACCCCGAAATCGACGAAGACCCCCGAACCGCCGACGACACAGAATTTGATGAACTGCTGGATCATGGTGCGACGACCTCCGTGCGGAGGGGTTTTCCGTTAAACCAATTCGTGTACCCTTCGCGGCGCAGGGCGAAACCGGCATCGAAATCGGCGCCGGAGAGTTGCCCCGGGACGACGAACCGCATCTCGCGCGTGATTGTATCCCCGGCCGGGATATTGAAATGCTCCCCCGTATCGAATTCCTCGACGCGGAAGCGGCCGTGCTTCCAAAGCATCACGAGCGCCCTGTCGCCGCAAACCCCGATCTCATAGGGGTAAGGATTCGATATCCGCAGCGTCAAACGCAGCGTATCGCCCGCGGCGACCTGTTCGGGCAGCCCCGTAAAGGTAATATCCACAAGGCGCGTCGGATGGAAATGCGGGTCGACAAACCACGTGAAGCGTTTGCCGTTGGGCAACACGACGCTCCGGACGCGGCCCGTGGTATCCGCCCCGTCGTAAGGCGTTTCGACCAGCACCTCGTGTCCTGCGAAGCGCGTATCGTCATCGCGGAACTGCCACTGGTGCGTACGGTAACGGATATTGGGCTGGCAGTAGGCCTCCTCCCCGGTATAAAAGGCGTATTTGGCCGCGACGGCATAGCCATGGCGGAAAATGACGGGGCGGCCGCCGGCGATCCCGGCGATCCGGCCGTAGCTGGCAGGATTGTCGAAGACCTCGAAACGCAGACCCAGCGGATTGAAGATCATTTCGAGGCGCACCAGACCGGCAAGGAGGATGGTCGCCAGCCCGGCACACATCAGATAACGCCGTGTGCGGGGATGCCGGCGGGCATAGGTAAAAAGCGTATAGATCAGGCCGAAAACGGCAACGATCACCCATTGGGGCTGCACGTAGCCGCGGAATGTCGAGAGCAGGAAAAAGACGATGAACGCCACGGGGATAAACTTCAGCGCACGTGCGACGGCGCTCTGCGGCTTCACGGTGATCCAAGCCTTCACGTACAGCGGCACGAAGAAGGGATTGAAAATCACCAGCAGGTTGAGCAGGTATTCGGCGACATAATTGAGCCGGAAGACCGAATTACGCCCCGCCAGATGGTAGGCAAACGAGGCCCAGTCGTGCCCGGCCTGCCACATGAAATGCGGCACGAGCAGCAACAGCGCTACCGCACCGCTGAGATATAGGGTCGGACGCAGGAACACACGGGGGGGGGTCACCGCAAGCGTGAAGAGCACGACCAGCGCCCCGTGATATTTGCTGTAAGCCATCAGCGCCATGGCAACCCCCATCCAGAGCCATGCCCAACGGCGGTTTTCGGAGAACCGCTTGAATGTCAGCAGGAACAGCGCAGTGGTCATCATCAGCGGGCCGTCGGGCACGGCGATAAAGCCGTAGAGCTGCAACATCAGCGTCGCGGCCGTCACAGGCGTTGAGTGATCTGCTGGTGGAGGCATTAGGCCAGGGTGAGG
>ERZ772886.3916-NODE-3916-length-10114-cov-3.748186_pt1 | contig 10114 bp, 9 predicted proteins | sample MGYA00512128_ERZ772886 | MGnify/ENA primary metagenome ERZ772886 (study PRJEB29015, sample SAMEA2737698) | human gut metagenome | biome: human gut; feature: human-associated habitat; material: faeces | place: China | collected 2012 ... | reverse complement strand
GTTTTATTGAGGATTTTTAAAATAATGAAGATCTAGAAACGCAAAATCTCAGTTTTTCTTTGAAAGAGTCCTTTTTCATTTTGAATCGATGATTATTGCTTGAGATGGTTTTTGCTTATTCGTGTTGATTTTGGGAATGCCAGTTCATCAAGCTTTGTTTGAATCCTCATATTCCGTCTAAAATTTCCGTAAAACAAATTTTTACGGAGCCGACCTTGTCCGATTCAGATTTTCAGCAAATATTAGATGTCAAAGGCTTGAGGTGCCCGATGCCGATGCTTAGAACAAAGAAGGCGCTAGCCAAGATGCAGCCCGGAGAAAAACTCCTGGTTCAGGCAACTGATCCGCATGCTTTAAGAGATTTGAGTCAGTTTGCGGATCAGACCGGCAACAAGCTCCTTTCCTCTTCTGAAGAGGACGGCATTATTAATATAGTGATGCAGCGTAAAGAAGAATAACATCACAAACTTACTGCTAAGGAATTCCCATGACTATGCCCGTCAAAGATGCACCCTTCCTTGAAGAACGAACCGCCGCTGTGATGGAGAGCGTCTTCAACGACCCGATTGTCAAAAAGGCCCTTGAGCAGGCCGTTCCTCAGGAAATTTTTACGATCGAGGAACAGATCGAAATTTGTGAAGTTCCTGCTCCTCCAATGAAAGAGCAAACCAGAGCCGCAATGATCGCTGAGAAGATTAACAGTTACGGTCTGGAAGCATCTATTGATCCTGTCGGGAACGTCATCGCCTGCCGAAAAGGTACGGATCCGGACGGTCCCGTCTGCGTTATCAGCGCGCATATGGATAATAGCTTTAGGGAAGGAACGGACACTACGGTTCGCCGCCAAAACGGCAGACTGTTTGCGCCCGGTATTTCCGACGCATCCCGTGCATTGGCCTGCATGCTCCAAGTTATTCGAATGGTCGTCAACAACGACATCAAGACAAAGGGAACGCTGCTTTTCATTGCCACGGTCGGGCAGGAGGCAGAAGGGGACTTGCGCGGCGTGAAACGAATCTTCTACAGCTCTGGCATCCATGTGGACGGCGTTTTGGTCTTGGACGGCGCCGACCCCGGAAGACTGCTCTACGGATCTGTCGGTTCTAAGCGCTACAAGATTGAATACAGCGGTCCCGGCGGTCACAGCTATTTGAATTTTGGTCAGTATCCGAGCGCCACTCAGGCACTGTGCCGAGCCGGCGCTTTGCTTGCCAACCTCCAGGTTCCGGCCGAACCCAAAACGACTTTTACATTAGCCACCATGAGCGGCGGTTCTTCTGTGAACGCTATTGCCGAACACGCGGAATGTGAAATTGACTTAAGAAGCGAAGACCCGCAAATGCTCGACGGCCTCGTACAGGAAGTCCTTCCGCTTTTTGCTTTCGGTGCTCAGTTGGAAAATCAGCGCTGGAATGTGACCGATCCGGCGCTGCAGGTTAGATGCAAGGTTACGCCGATCGGCCACCGTCCGGCTGCGGTCTCTAAACCCGACAGTCCTGTGCTTCAAGCGGCCAGAGCGGCTCAAATGGCGTTAGGCATTGAGCTCACAGAGTACATGAGCGCTTCGACAGACCAAAACGTTCCGATGTCTCTCGGCATTCCTTCTACGAGCTTGGGTGCCGGCGGCAGAGAGGGCTTTAACCATTCATTGTCTGAATGGTTTGAACCAGTGCGTTCTTATGAAGGACCTCAATTGTGTCTTTTGACCGCGCTCGCGTTGGTTGGTCTGGAAAACGGAGCAGATCCTATGCTTCCGATCTACACGGCAGTGCCGAGGGCACAGTGGCAGGATAGGCTCTAATCTAATGAGAATCAGGGGACCGAGAGGTCCCATTTTTTTGGCCTGTGCGTTTATCCGTGATTTTTCTGAAAATAAAAGTTGACATAGGATAAAAGAGGGGCTATTAGAATTTGATTGTTTTCTTTGAATAATTCGATTCTTAAGAAAAACAGTTTTTTTGAATTTGCTTATTAATATGCAAATGCCTGAGAGCATTAGTCGAAAAGAGATTATTGCTTGCAGACTTAGGTGCAGTCTGGGTTCTCATTTTTCAGGAATTTCCCGTCCTTTTGTAGAAGACGTGGAATTTATCGCCCCGTTGAACTATCTCTTAAGAAATCTTAATGCTAAAATTCATGCCGAGAGGTTCTTAAGCCCCCGGGATTTTAAGAAGATAAATAACTACCCCTCTTACTCGAATGTATCTTGACTTTGGAGTACCAAATGAAGGTCTTTAACAGACGTAACGTATTGAAAGGCGGTTTAGTTGGCTCTATGGCAGCCGGTTTTGCTTCTTTCGTGAGCGCTTCCCACGCAGCAGAGCCAGCAGCAAAGGCACCCGCCCAGAACAATAAAAATACTTATGACGTGATCGTGCTCGGGGCCGGTCCTGCCGGATTGGTCACTGCCATCGCCGCTAAGCAGGCTGGTGCAAAGAAAGTAGTTGTATTCGAAAAACGCGACCGTCCCGACGGGAACGCTATTTTTGCTTTGGGCTCCGTTTGCGGCTGGGGCTCTCGTCATCAGAAAGAGCAGGGCATCAAAGATACTGCCGACGATTTCTACGCCATGATGATGGACGTTTCCAAACAGATGGGCGATAAGGCTTTGAACCGCACTTACACTGATAACATTTCCGCCGGTATTGACTGGCTGGAAAAAGATATCGGCGTTAAGTTCGGCAAGATTCGTCCGATGCCGTATCCGCGTCTCGGCCGTACCTGTCGTGTTGACGGCGAAGGTCTCACAGGCGGTGCACAGCTCGTTAAGAAACTTCTTGCGGCTGCCGCTAAAGAAGGTGTTGAAGTTAAGTTCGAGCACAAAGGTATTGAACTTCTTCATGACGACAAGATGCGTGTTACCGGCGTGAAGATTCAGACACCGGCAGGACAGGAAGAATACTTCTCCAAGGGCGGCGTTGCCATTGCAACCGGCGGCTTCTCTGCCAATCCTGAAATGGTCGATAAATACATCGGCGGCTGGGCTACCCGCATGGTGCTTCGCGGCTCCAAGTCCACAACTGGTGAAAACATTTCCTTGACGCTTCCTCTGTATGCTAAGTGCGTCAACATGGACCAGTTCCATGCCGGTCCGATTATCGGTGCAACCCACGTCAATCCTGCTGACGTTCTGAACTCCGGTTATGGTATTCAGGTCAATACTTCCGGTGATCGTTACATGGATGAAAACAACACCTATGTGATTAAAGCTAGAACCACAGCTCAGAAGACACTGGATAACACCGGCTGGGTCATCGTCGACTCGACATGCCCGGTGCTCGACAAAGTTATTCCTAAATTCGATATGCTGAACAGCCCGTACGGTAAGGCCAACACGATCGAAGAAGTCGCTAAACAGGCAGGTTTGCCTCCGGCCAAGATTGTGGCGCTTGTTAAGGAATACAACGATGCAGTCAAGAACGGTACGTTGGGCAAGATGAATCCGCCGAACACCTACAAGAAACCGCATCTGATTGAAAAAGCTCCGTTCTATGCTGTGCCTCTGCAGGGCGGTATGACCGCTACATTCGGCGGCCCGCTGATTAACACGAAGGCTGAAGTTCAGAACTTAGACGGCAAGACCATCCCCGGTCTCTATGCAGTCGGCAACTCCTCCGGCGGTATCTTCTTCCATAACTATGCCGGCGGCGCTCAGTTAGGCGCAGCCACCGTATTCGGAAGAATTGCCGGTAAAGAAATGGCTCAGAGAGCCGCAGCTGCAAAGTAAGAGGAGATCAAAAATGAAAAAAACATTACTCGTTTTAGCTTCCGCTCTTTTCGGAATGAGCGTCGGTCTTTCCGTCTATGCAGCTGACCAGGCACCTGCCGCTGCTGCTCCTGCTGCTCAGGCCAAGACACTGGGACAAATTCACGGTGCTATGTGGCCGAAAAGCAAAGACGGCTATGTCACCAAGTATCAGTGCATGCAGTGCCACGGTGACTATGACAAACTGGCTAAACAGACAGCCGATCTGGTTCCCAATCCCCATCATTCTCACTTGGGTCAGGTGAACTGCGAAGACTGCCATAAGGCCAATTTGTCTAAACCGGTTCTGATGTGCAACCAGTGCCATAACTTTACCATTCGCAAGGATGGCAAACCGATTGAGCTGGCCAAGTAATTTAGTCTCTGACTAAAACAGAAAATCCCGCAGTTCCTAAAGAACGAGCGGGATTTTCTTTGTCCGGAGATTTCTTAGAAAAGACGGACGCCGTTTGCCGTCAAAATCAAATCGCCGTTCGGCGTGAGTGTCGGAACGATTTCAGTTGTATAAACTCCTTTGCCTTCGCTTAAGTAAGAGTTGCGAGGCAATGCCATGAGCGCAAACTGTCCGAGGCCGCCGTCGGATGTCTGAAGTCTGAATTTCACAGATCCCAAAGTATTGCCTTCGGGTTGCTTTTTAAGCTGTCCGTTGAAAGAAAGGCTTTCTTTGCCGACTTTAATCTCAGAGGGTTCAACCGCGGCCCAGGTTTTACCGGCAAGGATGCCGTTTCTTAAGATCTCTTCGGCCTGAGCTTCGTTTATAGGCTCAGGAGAGCAAATGAGCGGGAAGTTAGTGCAGAAGTTTGTTCCGAAAGCCTCTTGCACCAAGAAGTCAAAGAGCAGAGGTTCGGGCGGAAAATGTGCTGTTAATCCGGTATTCCAGCTGTCAATGCCGACCTTTAAGAAACCACCGACTTTCAGGTGATCAAAAGTGATTTTGATGCCTTCGGTAATTTCAGATTTGTTTTGGCTTTGGTTGATAGAAACCAAAGCCTTTCCGATAGTGAACTGTGTACTGCTGTCTCTGTAATCGATTCCGCTCACCGAAAAAGACAGAGCAGCGGCTTTGAGATTTCCGCCTTTGACAGAAAATTTAAATTCCGGATTACTTAGAGCAACGTTGCTTTCTTCTGAGGCCAAAGAGAAGATGTCTGTCTTGACGGAAGAATCAAGATTTTCAATGAGCAGGCTGCCGTCCGCCTGTTTTACTAATTTCGGGAGGGCTTGGGACTGAATCGCGCCGATTTTAAAGGTTTCGCCGTCAACGGTTGTTTCAACGGCTTTGCTGCTGAAGACGAATAAATTCGGAGTAAAACGATAGTTAAAAGAAGTCTTCAGCACCGGTTGTGCGGCTTCAACGACTTTCTTAAAAACTTCATTGCCTTCTCCCTTAATCGTGATCTCGCTTTCAGGGGACCATCCGAACTTTACTTTGCCGGGAAGCGTGACGGTATCCTTATCTTTCGGCTGGGCATTTTTATTGAGAACGATAAATTCTTTGCTGAAGAAACCGTTGTCGGTGATGTTCACTTTGACGGACTTCCATTCACTGCCCAAATACTTGGGAAGATCGGATGCGTATTCTTGGAATTTTTGGCCCTGGTAATAAACCAATCCGCCGTAAGCGCAGGCATAGACCGCGGCACAAACTGCTACCGCGGCAGCGATCTTAGATGAAGACATTTTGACCTTTATGAGAGTAAATACGTACTGAACGGAGTATATCTAACTTGGTCGAAAGTGTTTGATTAGTCGACGAGTTCGCCGCCTGTGTTGTTATGCCATCCTTCTGCCGGATCAGGAGCGTTCGGCTCGTCGGAAGAATCATCGGGAACGCCAAAAAATTCCTCTAATGAGACTTTGTCCTGGATTTTCTTCATGCACTGATAAAAGAGCTGCTCATTGAGCTCGTGCAGACCGATACCGTCGCCTTTAATTGTGTAGTCCCAGCGGCTTAATTCGAAAGGCTTCTTCTTGTATTCAGATTGAGGAGAATCGGACAGAAGGCCGGACTGAATAAAAACATTTTCTTCAGTGAGTGTGGAAGAAACTTTATGGTTTGCGGAATTAATGAAAGTGATACGCATCTTGCCGATTTTGCGCTCGGTCCAGCGAACCGTCGGAATAATCGGAAGGTAGCGCATGCCTATATCTTCCATTGTGTCGGAGATTTCGATATAGACTGCGCCGTCCAAGCCGCGGTCGGTAATGAGTGCGATTCCGTTTTTCTCCAGTAGATCAACCATCTCTTTACGAGTTTCATCTGCAAACAGCCATTCGAAGGAGTCTTCAAGCGTGCCTTCCTTGCCGGTGTCGATGCCTTGGACGATGACCCGAAGATGAAGCGTAAGGTTAAGAGGGACGGCGGGGCGTCTGAGTTCGGATTTTTCTACAAGCTTGGCATTGACATCGAACCAGCCGTGCTTAGGAGAAGAGATGGAAGCGGTTGTGCTGGCGATGCCTAACAGCGTGCATCCTTGAAGCAAGGTTGCAGCGACGAGAAGGGAGGCAGCCAGAACTCTCATACCTAAATTCCGTAAATGACTTTGCCATATTAACCGAAAGGTCCTGAACAAGCGTTCAGAAATGTCTCAGACTGCGTGGAGAACACGTGAAAAGAGATCGGAGAGATTAAATGTTACTCTTTAACTAATTGAAATATAAAGATAATTTATTCAGAAAATTATCGGGAGAGAAAAAAAGGAAAAGCCTCAGATCCGAAAACCTGAGGCTTGGAATTTTGGCGGAGTGGACGGGACTCGAACCCGCGACCCCCGGCGTGACAGGCCGGTATTCTAACCAACTGAACTACCACTCCATTTGTCTCTCCGTTCGCTCGCGCTGTCGAAGAGATCAAAATTCTACCTAAATTTCGAAAAGGTGCAACTCAGAATCAATTTCACTTGTAAAAGTTTATTGCCGGGTGTACTTACCAATCGACTTAGTTCATGGAAACAAGAAAACGAAGACGAAAAAACGCACAAAGAAAGCTGTCGTAAAAGAGGCTCACCGGTAAGCAAATAACCTTCCTCAGCGTTGGTGGTTTCACTTAGAGAAAAGTTCCTGGGGGAGAAATCCAACGTGATAAAGCCTAGAATCAAGAGTGTTTCTAATTGTTAATTCGAGTTAGAAACGCAATAAAAGGAAACTTCGAAAAGAAGTTACATCAACAACCTCAGGGGATTCTTATGAGTAAAAGTCTAAGGAACTGGATCATAGTTCTGGCGATAGGCTTTGTGATTTGGGTTTGCCCAACACCGCAGGGTTTGACGCCTAATGCCTGGCACTTGTTTGCCGTTTTTGCGGCAACCATTGCCGGCTTCATTCTTCAGCCGATTTCAATGGGTGCGGTTGCCTTCATTGCACTCACATTCTGCGCCATCACCGGTGTTTTAAAGACCGGTCAGGCTCTGATGGGTTTCGGCAACGGCACAATCTGGCTGATCGTCTGCGCATTCTTCCTTTCCCGCGCATTTATCAAAACCGGTTTCGGCCGCCGTATTGCTTTCCTTATTATTAAGTACATCGGTCGTTCTTCACTGACCCTTGGTTATTCCATCGCGTTATCCGAATTGATCGTTTCTCCGGCGATGCCTTCAGCAACCGCTCGAGGAGGCGGCGTTTTCTATCCGATCGTTCAGTCCTTGGCAAATGCCTTCGGTTCTCAGCCCGGACCCACTGCCGGCAAAATCGGTAAGTACCTGATGCAGGTCGGTTATCACACTGACGCTGTGACCTGCACGATGTTCCTGACATCTATGGCCGGCAATCCGCTGTGCGTCGGTTTGGCTGCTACTGCCGTCGGCGTTGAAATCACATGGATGAACTGGGCAGTTGCCGCTATCGTTCCGGGTTTGATCAGCTTGTTCCTGGTGCCGGTTCTGATGCTCAAACTTTCTCCTCCTGAAATCAGAGACATTCCCGACGCCCGCGATCTGGCTGTCAACGAACTCGAAAAGATGGGTCCGATGAGCCTTCAGGAAAAAGTCCTCGCATTCGTGTTTGTCATGTGCTTGGCTCTGTGGGCAACAGGTTCTTGGACAAAACTTGGTGCAACACCGGTTGCTATGCTTGCCGTCGCCATCATGCTGATTGCTAAAGTTTTAGACTGGAAAGACATCCTTTCCGAAAAAGGCGCTTGGGACGCAATGTTCTGGATGGGCGGCTTGGTTGCCTTGGCTACCGCGCTGGCTAAGTCCGGCTTTATTGCTTGGATCGCCAAACTTATCGGTACCGCAGTTGCTGCCGCTAATATGGGCTGGATTGCATCCTTCGTCCTTATCTCCCTCATTTATATCTATTCTCACTATTGCTTCGCTTCGGTTACAGCCCGTATTTCTGCGATGTACGCAGCATTCGTGGCAGTTGCCGCCGCCTGCGGTGTTCCGGCTATGCTGGTTGCCATCACATTCGGCTGCTTCGCTAACCTGCCGATTTCGCTGACTCACTACGGTAACGGCTGCGGTCCTGTTTATTTCGGTGCCGGCTATGTTTCTCAAGGTGAATGGTGGAGAAACGGCTTTATCATCACAACGATCAATGTGGTGATTTGGCTCACCATCGGTATGGCCTGGTGGAAGTTCATCGGCTTGTACTAATCAAAAGCAAGTTTTGAGTGCTAAATGCTGAAGCCGATTAAAAGGTTTTAACCAAAACAAAGTCCCGTGATTTCGCTCCGGGACTTTTCTTTACCTGTCAGGTATAAGGAAGAGTTTTCTTTGTCATTGCTTCAGAAGTCTTGTCGTTCTTGAGTTCGGGAAAATCCTCAGGCCGTAAAAAGAAAAAACTTTTTCTAAAGGACCGAAATTCTGTTTTTTTCTTGATAATATTTTTCTTACGGATATAACTCAATTTATTTTCTAGCCATGTACTTCAGTGTTGCTTCTCACAGTTGGTGGTGGCCCATCGATTTCACTCGATGGTGCTGGAGTAGTGCTTAAAAATCTTCGGCCTAGAAGCTAAAGAACCGATCTAACCATCGAGCGAACAACTCGGTGGTTTTTTTATTAAGTAGGTACCTCAAATGAATCTTTATAAATCTATTCTTCCGGTTGATGAAAGGGGCTTTTACGGTGAATTCGGCGGCAGTTTTGTTCCTCCCGAGCTTCAAAAAAACATTGATGAGCTGCAGGAAGCCTACCTTCGCTATGTCGATGATCCCGAGTTCCAAAAAGAATTCAATGATCTCCTAAGAGATTACGTCGGTCGTCCGTCTCCTCTTTATTTCGCTCCGCGTCTTTCTGAAAAGTACGGCACCAATGTTTATCTCAAGAGAGAAGATCTGAATCACACCGGTGCACACAAAATCAACAACGCCATCGGGCAGGCACTTTTAGCCAAGCGCATGGGCAAAAAGCGAATCATTGCCGAGACCGGCGCCGGCCAGCACGGCGTGGCAACAGCCACAGTCTGCGCCTTGATGGGCTTGGAATGCTCCGTTTATATGGGCGAACTGGATATTCAGCGTCAAAGACCGAACGTTGAAAGAATGAAAATGCTGGGCGCAAAGGTGATTCCGGCGATCAGCGGATCAAAAACACTTAACGACGCCGTCAACGAAGCCCTCGAAGCCTGGATGAAAGACCCCGAAAACTTCTATTTGATCGGATCTGCAGTCGGTCCTCAGCCATATCCGGAAATGGTGGCCCGTTTTCAATCTGTGATCAGCGAAGAAATTAAGAAGCAGCTCAAAGAGAGAACCGGCAAAGAAAATCCTGATTACGTCGTTGCCTGTCTGGGCGGCGGAAGCAATGCGGCCGGCGCTTTCTACCACTTCATTAACGAACCGGCTGTTCGTCTGATTGCTGCGGAAGCAGCAGGAAAGGGCGTTGACAGCGGAGAAACTGCAGCTACGCTGACTATCGGTGAAAAAGGCGTTCTCCATGGTTCTCAGACTCTTCTGATGAAAGACGAACAAGGAAAAGTCAAAGAAGCTTATTCTTTGTCTGCGGGCTTGGATTATCCCGGCATCGGACCGCTGCATGCTCATTTGGCAAAGACTGGAAGAATGGAAGTTGAAGCAGTGACAGATGATGAGGCATTAAAGGCCGCATTCATGCTGACGCGCGAAGAGGGCATCATTCCCGCTCTTGAATCTTCCCACGCGCTTGCCGTCTTGGAAAAGAGAAAGTTTGGAAAAGACGACGTCGTTGTGATCAATATTTCCGGAAGAGGCGATAAAGACTTGGATAACTATCTGAACAGCCCTTTCGCTCAAGGTAATCAGGAATAGTATTTTGGAGTGGCCGAAGGGCCGCTGAAAATAAAAAGCCTCGGAACTCAAACCGAGGCTTTAAGAATTTTGGCGGAGTGGACGGGACTCGAACCCGCGACCCCCGGCGTGACAGGCCG
>ERZ772886.3911-NODE-3911-length-10137-cov-10.046816_pt1 | contig 10137 bp, 8 predicted proteins | sample MGYA00512128_ERZ772886 | MGnify/ENA primary metagenome ERZ772886 (study PRJEB29015, sample SAMEA2737698) | human gut metagenome | biome: human gut; feature: human-associated habitat; material: faeces | place: China | collected 2012 ... | reverse complement strand
ACGAGGCCGAGGCGATGATGATCCTCATCGCCGGCACGTTCATCTGCAACTACAATCAGGCGCTCACCGGCGAGATCAATGACAACATTCTCGGCTATCTCGGCAACCTGAACCGCTCCTGACACCGAAAAAAGTCATCCGCCTGACGGCAGCAGCCGTCAGGCGGATTTGCATAGGGGGGGGAAGGATGTGAAAAGGTATTACTCGTTTGGGTGTGCATCACAGTAGTGATGATAGATATTCTCGATATACAGCGCAGCGTCGCGGCCGCGGCCCTCGGCGAGCATGGCAGTGATGCGCGTCTCCTGCTCGATGACCGTCTCCGGCCCCCAGAAGGTCACGCACCGCTCCCAGAGCACGCCGCTCACGTCCGCGAGGCTGTTCATGAGCAGCGGGAAGATGAGGTTGCCGCTCAGCTCGGTGATGGTCGTGTCAAACTTGCGCATCCACCGCGCGTAGGCAGCGATGCCCTCCCCCGCGGCGAGGGACGCGCGCAGCCCGTCGGTGATGGCGCGCAGCTGGTCGATATCAGCCGGCGTGCCGCGCTCGCCGAGCAGGATCATGGCGCCGCCCTCGATCGCGTCGCGCGCCTCGACGAGGGAGCTCTCGATGGCATGGTCGAACTGGCCGCCGTATTTCCCGAGGGCCATGAGCGTCTCAAAATTGCCGTGGCGGGCGTAGTCCTCGATGTAGTTGCCGCGGCGCGGCTCCATGCGCACGAAGCCCATGCGCTCGAGATCCTCGAGCCCGGTGTGCACCATCGAGCGGCTGATGTGCATCTGCTCGGACAGTTCGCGCTCCGACGGCAGCCGGTCGCCGACCCGGAGCTCACCGGAAAAGATCATGCCGATGACCTGATCGACGAACAGTTCCCGGAGCGTCGGGGCCTGAATCTGCTGAAATCCCATCAGACCTTCTCGTCGACCTTGCGGTGGTCATAGAGCTTATCCAGCAGCGGGCGCACCAGGAAATAGATCGCCTTGTTATCGAGATTGAACCAGTAGATAAGCATGCTCCCCACCCAGACGCCGGCCGCGCCGAGGAGCAGCTTTGGCAGCAGTTTTTTCATCGTCATTTCCTCCTGTTTACCAGCCTTCGTAGTCGTCATACTGCAGCAGGGACGCATCGAGCGGCTCGGCCTGCATGACGGAGTACATGTAGTCGTTGACCTGCTGGCGGATGTCGGCGCGGGAGATGGTGCGGTGGTCGAACATGTCGTTGGAGACCACCATGAGCTTCGTCTGCTTCTCCTTCGCCTGGTCGAGGATGACGCCCGTGAGGCCGAGCGCGCCCTTGCAGGTGATGTCATCGTGCAGGATGACCATGTCGCAGTGGAACTTCTCCGCCTCGTCCCAGAACTCCACGAGGTGCTGCCAGCCGCCGGTCAGGTGGCGGCGCATGACGCCGGTCTCGTAGTTGCGGGCAATGCCGTCGAGCATGGTGTCCTCGTCCGTCGTGTCGATGAGCACGTTGCCGGAGAACAGATCCATGCCGGCGATCACAAGGATACCCCAGCAGTTATACAGCCAGTTCGGGAACTGCAGCCAGTAGCACGGCGGGCCGCCCCAGGTGATGGCGCGGTAGCGCGTCTTGGGGAAGCAGTTGGTCTTGCTCTCGTACGCCTGCTCGAGGATCTTCATGACCTTTTTCTCGGCCTTCATGACCTTGGGGTTGCGGCCGCCGGAAAAGGCGTAGTAGTAAGTGTGGAACAGGTTCGGCACGGTGAGCGCGGCGGCGGTGTAGGGCGTGGCCATGAAGTTCCACTTCTCCATCTCGTTGCGCACCTCATCATTGTGCTTTTCCATCATGGCGCGGCAGGCGTCCCAGTCATATGTCTCGCCGGTGTGCTGCTCGACAAAGCTGATAACACGGCGCAGGGATGCGCGGGCGTACTTGCGCGTGTGCGGATCGGCCCAGCGCATGGGGATGGCAGCCGGCAGCGTGTCCACGTCGAGGTGGCGCTCGATGAGCTGGCTGTTCATGGTCGAGGAGTCACACGGGGCGTTATTCGAGATGCAGCAGGCGCCGATCTTCGGGAACTCATCGAGCAGCGCGACGCCGGCGGAATTGTTCGACAGGCGGCAGGAATCCGCCGGCAGGCCGACACTCTCCATGGCGTCGATATAGTACGGGTTTGCACCCTGATCCATGTAGCACAGCAGCAGCCCCTGGAACGGCTCGAGCTGCGCGGGGCGCAGGTTCTTGAAGCCGGCGAGGATCTCCGGGCACATGGTCTGCTCGAGCACGACCTGCGTGCGGCCGAAGGCATTGTCACCGAAGCGGCGGTCGCCCATCATCATCTCGGCGATGGAGGTCGTCGAGCCCTTCATGATCGTGTTGAGGTACAGGCGCGCCACGCGCAGCGCCGGGCCGCGCAGGCCCTCGACGCAGCGGTCGATCATGTTCAGCGCGCCGAGGTATGAGCCCATCCAGCGGTAGGTCAGCATACCGCGCGCGATGCGCACCGGGCTCTTGGCCACAAAGCCGCCCATAATGCCGAGCACCTTGACCCACTCGACATAGTCGTACCAGGTATCCTTCAGGCCGCGCCACTCGCGGTGCTTTGCAATATTGCTGCCGGGCAGAAAACGATCCCCGGCGCCTTTGACCTTCTTGTCCGCCATCACAGTTTCCCTCCCTGAATGTGCTTGATCTCGAGACTCTCCACAAACGCCTGAATGCGCGTGCGCAGCTGACCGGCGCCGGCGAGGGTGTACTCCTTCTCGATGCCGACGGTTGGGATGCCCAGCTCCTCCTGCAGGATGTGCACGCCGAGCACGCGCTCATAGCTCCAGAACTCGCAGAACTTCATCTGCTCGTAGAGCACGCCGTCGGCGCCGTATTCCCGGCACAGGTCGCGGATATAGGTGCGGCGGCCGTCGGAACGCGCACGCTCCATGAAGCGCGGGCACTGGCTCGTGCGCAGATAGTGGCGGGCAACGGCGCGCAGCGACGTCTCCCCGTCGAGAATTTCGATCTGCTCGCGGCCGGGCAGACTGCCGTAGCAGTAGCGGTCAGCCACGACCATCGCGCCGCAGTCCTCGATGAGCTTCGTGAACGCGGGATCGTCGATCTCGCTGCCGGTCACGACCAGACGCACGCGGAACCACGGCTGCGGGTCCGGCTTGCGGCGCTTGAGCTCGGTGAGCGTCTGCTTGAGATACGGCAGGATGCGCTTGTGCGGGCACACCTGGCTCACGAGCTGGATGACATGAAACTCATAGCCCGTGATGACGGGGTTCGCCGCCTTGCGCAGGTCGCCGATCTCGGTCATGACGCGGGAAATTTCGTTGTGGTCGCGGATCGCCGCACGGATCGCCTGATCGGAGATGTCAATACCGTAGGTCTCGTGCAGCGGCTCGAGCACGTGCACGCGCAGCTGCTCCTCATAGTGATCGACGGCGAAGTCCTCGTCCGAGAACGGCACGTCCATCATGCTCATGAAAAACTGCGGGTTTTTCTCCTTCACAAGGCCGAGAATCTCAAAATGCTCGTGACCGCGGTGCATCATCTGGCACGTCTCGGACGAGAGCAGCGCGTCGAGATAGTCATAACCGCCCTCGATGCCGCGCTCGAGGATGCTGCGGGTGTAAGAGCAGATCTTGCTCGACATGTAGTACGTGCCCACGTCGATGCTGCCGGTGTTCGGCGCACGCAGGCGGCTCGAGAAGCAGCCGGGCAGGTTCAGCAGCGTCTCCGGCACGAAATAGCAGGTGTAGCCCAGGGCGTGTTCCCCCTCCGCCTTGGCCTGCTGTACCAGCTCGTTGTTGGCCTCCTGCAGCAGATTCTCAAAATAGATCAGATGCTTCAGGTCTTTCATGGTTTGCTTCCACCTCTCACAGTTCGTCGCGGGTCTCCGGTCTTACATCTGGTTCGACCAGAAGCCTTTTAAACCAAAGATAGCATAATTTTTGACAATGTGCAACTGGTTTTCGTCCACTGTCCCATTTTTATCGCTTATCACAACGTATCTGGTCAGACCACGACCAAAGCCCTGCCAACAAACCGGACAGTTTTTGCACTTATCCGAACAACGATTGACAAGGCAGGGCGTCAGATTATAATATGATATGGTTTGCCTCACAACAACGCCAAAGGAGTTACACAATACATGAACAGAATCTACGTCACCGGCCACCGGAATCCGGACACGGACTCCATCGCGGCCGCCATTTCCTATGCCGCACTGCGCAACGCGCTCGGCAACCGGGATTACGTGGCCGCACATCTCGGCCACATCAGCGATGAGACGAAGCGTCTGCTCGATCGCTTCGGCTTTCAGGAGCCGGTCACGATCAGCAACGTCCGCACGCAGGTGCGCGATCTGGACTTTGACACGCCGCCGGCGCTCAACTCCAGCGTCACGATGGACCGCGCCTGGCACATCATGCGCGACCAGGACATCTCCGCCATGCCCATCATCAACGAGGACGGCACGCTCTACGGTATGCTCTCCGCCGGCGATATCGCGGCCTACAGCATGCGCACGATCAGCGACCGGCACGTGGACGCGCTGCCGCTGTTCAACCTCCTGAGCGTCATCGAGGGACGCATCCTCAACGACGGCGCCGAGCAGGTCGACCGCGTGTCCGGCGTGGTGACGATCGCCCTGCCGCAGAGCTGCGACAACCTGCTCTTCTCCGACCCCGACAGCATCATTCTCTGCGGCAACCAGCCGGATATGATCCGCCGCGCGCTCGACATCGGCGTGCAGTGCATCATCCTCTGCCAGACCGACGTCGACCCCGCGTGGCTTGAAAACGCCGGCAAGACCTGCGTCATCTCCACCCCGCTCGATGCCAGCCGCGTGGCGCGGCTGGTGTATCAGGCGATCCCGATCTCCCGCCCGTGCAACACGGAGGATCTGGTCAGCTTCCACCTCGATGATTACATCGACGACGTGCGAGAGGTCGTGCTCGAGAGCCGCTACCGCTGCTACCCCGTGCTCGACGAGAACGAAAAGGTCGTCGGCACGCTCTCGCGCTATCACCTGCTGCGTCCGCGGCGCAAGCGCGTCGTGCTCGTGGACCACAACGAGATGGCGCAGGCCGTGCCCGGACTCGAGCAGGCCGAGATCCTCGAGATCATCGACCACCACCGTCTGGCCGACATTCAGACCACGCAGCCCATCCGCGTGCGCAACGAGCCCGTCGGCAGCACGACGACCATCATCACCAACATGTATCAGGAGCACGGCGTCATGCCATCGCCGAACATGGCGGGTCTGATGGCGGGCGCGATCTTGTCCGACACGGTCATGTTCAAGTCCCCCACGTGCACGAAACGCGACATCGCCATGGCCGAGCGTCTGGCCCGCATCGCCAACGTCTCGCTCAAGGAGCTGGGCAACCTGCTCTTTGCCGCCTCGAGCGCGGGCGACAAGTCGGCCGACGAGCTGTGCTTCACCGACTTCAAGGAGTTCCACATCGCCGACCACTATCTCGGCGTCGGTCAGGTCACGTCGCTCGACTCGGCCGCGGTGCTCGAGCGCAAGGACGAGCTGCTGGCCGTCATGGCCACGAAGCTCGAGCAGCAGCACTATGACATGATCGCACTCATGGTCACGGACGTGCTCATGGAGGGCACGAACCTGCTCTACATCGGCAGTGACGACACGATCCGCTCTGCCTTCTCGGTCGAGCCGAAGGACAACGCCGTGTTCCTGCCCGGCGTGATGAGCCGCAAAAAGCAGATCATCCCCATGCTGACCGCCCTCTGGGGCTGAGGCCGCATATACAAAAAAAGTCCGCACAGGCAGTGCCTGTGCGGACTTTTTTTGATTCAATCCGTCATGCGCACGATGCGGTAATACGTGCGCGCCGTGAGCAGGTACACAAAGGTGTACAGCAGCGCAAAGACGCCGAACGTTCCGAGCGTGCACAGCAAAAACAGATGCACGTTTTGCAGCCCGAAGGCGAACACGATCTGCTTGATGAGCGGAAACGCGAACGCGATGTGGATCGCCGCCGTCACAAGCGGCAGGAAGAACATGAGCAGCACCTGCGTGCGGATGGTCGCCTTGACCTCCTTCGGCGTCATGCCGACCTGCTGCATGATGCGGAAGCGGCCGCGGTCGTCATAGCCCTCGGAGACCTGCTTGTAGTAGATGATGAGCACCGTCGCAAACAGGAACACGAACCCGAGGAAAAAGCCGAGGAACAAAAAGCCGCCGTACGTGCTGCGCAGCGTGGGATAGCCATCGGCGCGCATATCGGTCGTGTAATTCACGTTCGCCGCCTCGGCAGCAGACTCAAACCCGGGGTCGCAGAGCAGTGCGTGCAGCGCGTCGAGCTGCTCGTCGTCCGTGCCGGAGAGGTCGAACTGGTACGTGTAGTTGAGCATGCTACGGGTGCCGCCGTGCTCGCTGGCGTAGGCGTTTTGCTGCGCGCGCAGCTCGAGCACGCTGTCGAGATCCGGCACGACCAGATACAGTGTGTGCAGACCCATGATGGAGCTGTCGCTGACGAGCGAGAAGCTATCGAGCTGCCGCAGCCGCAGCGTATCGCCGCCGAGCGTGAGCGTGTCGCCAAAGGCTGCGCCGTCCGTCCATGCGAGCGCCTCGCCGGGCGCAAGCGTCACCTGCTCGCCGGTCAGGTCGGCATAGCCCTCCGTGTCCAGAACCATGACGTCGTATTCATCGGCGCTCGAACCGGTGAGCTGTTCGCTCGTGAGATCAAGCGCATCGCCGCTGCGCTGCGCGGAAAACCTGACGGTGCGATAGCCGTGCACATTGCTCTGCGTGAGCCCCGAGCGCGTCATGGCATCATCCACCACCCGCAAAACCGGCGCGACGTCCGGCACTGTGTTCGTCCGGGTGTCGGTCATGAGCGTGAGCGTCATATCCTGCGGCCAGCGCACGTCGGCGTAGGCGTCCAGCCCCTTATACAGGCTCACCGTGGTCGAGACCGTCACGAGCACCATCGTCGAGAGGATGCAGATGCTCGCAAGGCCGGCCGCGTTGCGGCTCATGCGGTAAATGAGACCGGAGACGGTGGCAAAGTGGCTGGTTTTATAGTAGTAACGCCGGTTTTTGCGCAGCGCCTTGAGCACGACGACGCTCAGCGCGATAAACGTGAGATACGTGCCGATGATGACAAGGATGACCGCCGGGAAGAAATTCTGGATGGCGTACAAGGCCACGTTTGTGCGCAGGGAAATGAGATAGCCCGCGGCAAGGCACACCGCGCCGAGCAGTGCGAGGATCCACTTGCTGCGCGGCTCACGCTCGCCCTCGCTGCCGGCGCGCAGCAGCTGCACGGGGTTCGACAGATGGATGATGCGGATGGTATTGAGCAGCAGCAGCAAAAACAGCGCGCCGAAGAACACCACCGTACAGCCGATGCTCATCAGGCGGATGTTCAGCCCGAACGTGGCCTCCCCGCCGATGAGCCGCATGAGCACGAGCTGCAGGAGCTTGGAGAACACACCCGCCGCCACGAGGCCGAAAAACAGCGCCATGGCCGCCGTATACAGCGACTCCCAGAAGAGCACGTAGGAGATGTGGCGCTTTTCCATGCCGAGGATGTTGTAGATGGCAAACTCGCGCTTGCGCTGTTTGGTGAAGGTACTGTTCGTATAAAAGAGGATGATGGCGGAAAACAGCGCCATGATCGACACGCCGAAACCGAGCACCTGACTGACGCTGCCGCCGTGCTGCATCTGACCGAGATAGGGATCGCTCGCGAGCGTGAGCATGATGCAAAACAGCGCCACGATCACGATGCAGGCCAGCAGATACGGCAGGTAGAACCGGCGGTTTTTCTTCAGATTCGTCGCCGCCAGACGCGGGTAGAGATTACGCATGGCGCTCACCGCCCGTTGCCAGCATCGTGAGCGTGTCGGAGATCTTCTGATAGAGCTGCTCATCCGAGCTCTCGCCGCGATAGATCTCGTGGAACACCTCGCCGTCCTTGATGAACAGCACGCGCGAGGCGTGGCTGGCCGCCTTGACCGAGTGCGTGACCATGAGGATGGTCTGGCCGCCGCGGTTGACATCCTCAAACAGGCGCAGCAGCTCATCCGTCGCACGAGAATCGAGCGCGCCAGTCGGCTCGTCGGCGAGCACGAGCTTCGGCTGCGTGATGAGCGCGCGGGCGACGGCTACGCGCTGCTTCTGGCCGCCGGAGAGCTCATACGGGAACTTCTGCAGCAGCTCGGCAATGCCAAGCTGCCGGGCGATGGGCGCAAGGCGCGCGGCCATCTCCGGATACGCCTTGCCTGCGAGCACGAGCGGCAGGAAGATATTGTCCTGCACGGAGAACGTATCGAGCAGGTTGAACTCCTGAAACACGAAGCCGAGCTGCGAGCGGCGGAAGGCCGCGATCTCCCGCTCGGGGATGATGCTCAGCGGCCGGCCGTCGAGCACGACCTCGCCGCCAGTGGGCTTATCGAGCGCGGCGAGGATGTTGAGCAGCGTGGTCTTTCCGCTGCCGCTCTCGCCCATGATGGCGACGTACTCGCCCTTCTCGACCGTGAAATTCACGTCCGTGAGCGCCTGCACCTTTGTGCCGCCGAAGCGGGTGGTGTAAATTTTCTGAACATGACGAACTTCCAAAAACGACATGACCGTTACCTCCTGTGTAATGACAGGCTCAGTATAAACCGCCGGGGAAATGGCTGCCATGCATCTGGCTTACATTTTCCCGGCGGAAACTTACGATTCTGTAAGGCTCACTCGACCTCGAGCGCGTCCTGCTGCAGGCCGATGCGCACCGTCGTGCCCTCGCCGACGGTCGAGGTGATGGCGATCGTGTGGCCGAGCTTTTCAAGGATGCGGCGGCAGAGATACAGGCCGATGCCGGTCGCGCGCTTGTCCGTGCGGCCGTTGCAGCCGGTGAAGCCCTTTTCAAACACGCGCGGCAGGTCCTCCGGCGCAATGCCGATGCCCGTGTCGCGGATACAGAGCGTTTTCGGCGCCTCGAGCGTGATGGACACCGACCCGCTGCGGGTATACTTGAGCGCGTTGGAGAGCACCTGCTCGATGACGAACAGCAGCCACTTCTCATCCGTGATGACGCTGACGTTCAGCGGCGTGTACTCCAGGCGCAGCCTGCGCCGGATGAACTGCGAGGCATACTTGCGCACCGCCTGCCGGACGATATCGTCGAGCGCGTAGTTGCGGATGACATAGTCCGACGACGGGCTCTCGAGCCGCAGGTAGCCGAGCACCATCTCCACATACTGCTCCACCCGGAACAGTTCGGCTTTCAGATTCTGATTCGTCTCGGTATCTTCTTGTTGGAGTAATACATTCATCACAGCAATCGGTGCCTTGATCTGATGCACCCAGGTTGCATAATAGTCCTCCATGTCCTGACCGGACTTCTCCCATCTGGCATGTTCTTTTCTTTGCTGTTGTTCTTCTTTTCTGATCAGCTCCTGATATCCTAACTCAATTCCATCTTGTGCCACCGGAAGTGAATCCTCATAAGGTCCTTCTCCTTGCAGCAAATGTTCCAGCTTCTGCCCGGTTTTCTTATACCGCAAATATCCACAGAGAAGAAAAAGTAATCCAAATGCCAGACACAACACTGTCGGATAAACCGCTGCCTTCAGATTAATCTCTTCCAACACAAAAATCAGAAAAAAGATTCCCGCACACAGCAAACTCCACAGAAGCACAAATCGGATTCTTTTCAAATATTGTAAAAACATTTTTACTCCTTCTCGATGATATATCCACCGCCGACTTTCGTCTTGATAAAGCCTTCCATTCCCGCTTTTTCCAGCTTTTTCCGAAGTCTTCCGACATTGACTGTCAATGTATTCTCTTCGATATAATTGTCTGTCTCCCACAGCTTTGTCATTAGCGTGTCTCTGCTGACCACGCGTCCTTTATTCTCCATCAATGTCTGCAAGATACGAAATTCATTCTTTGTCAACTCTATTTTTTCTCCATTATAAGTCATTGTTGTATCATAGAGGTTCAGGATTGCTCCTCTATGTTCCAGCATCGGTACTTTTCCTGATAGATCATATGTTCTCCTCAGCAGAGCCTGAATCTTCGCTGTCAGTACACTTAAGTCAAACGGTTTTGCCACAAAGTCATCTCCGCCCATATTCATCGCCATGATAATATTCATATTATCCGCTGCTGAAGAGATAAAGATCACCGGCACGCTCGATATCTTACGGATC
>ERZ772886.3909-NODE-3909-length-10140-cov-3.892514_pt1 | contig 10140 bp, 10 predicted proteins | sample MGYA00512128_ERZ772886 | MGnify/ENA primary metagenome ERZ772886 (study PRJEB29015, sample SAMEA2737698) | human gut metagenome | biome: human gut; feature: human-associated habitat; material: faeces | place: China | collected 2012 ... | reverse complement strand
CAAGCTGCAGCTGCAGCTTGGCCCGCAGGACCTGCCACGGCCGGACCGGCAGTGACTGCACGAGCCAGATCGTCCGGCCCTCGAGCGAAACGGATGGCGCAGCCATGAGATTCATGGATGCCAGCAGGCACACCAGCGCGCACAGGATGAGCGCGATCCCCTGCCCGCCGACCATAGGCTGCAGCACATCCAGAAGATCGCGCTTCCATAGCAGGGCCGTGCCGCCGAGCGGCATCAGCAGGATACCGAGGCCGCAGTTGAGCATATAGCTGGGATTGCCGCCGAAGTGCCGCAGCTCCCGCGCAAGCAGGGCCGTGCCCGCGCCGCGCTGCACAGCGGTCTTTTCGCGGTAGACACGGCGCACCGTGCTGCCGCTTGCCGTGGCGATGCGCAGGAAGCTGCGCGACAGCAGCCAGAATAGCAGGACAAACAGAACGAGTACCACGGCGGTGACCACCGCCATGGCAGGGCCGTCGCCGGCCCCGGCACGGCCGATCAGATAGAGCGGATAGGCCTTGCCGCGGATCTGCGCGCCGTAGTAGGCTGCGTTCGTCACAAGCTCTGAGAGGAAGCTCTGCGCCTTGAAATACACGAAATAGTAAGCGCCGAGGAACAGCAGCGACGTCAGTACCACCGTGATGCTGCGGTGCTTCAGCTTCAGGCTGATTCTCGCCACGACCCAGCCCAGCGCGCATGAGAGCGTCAGCACGAAGATCGTGACAAGGACAAACAGCAGCAGACCGCCCGCAAGGGCGGCGGGCGCAGCCGAGACCGTGACCCAATAGACGATCATGGCAGGCAGCAGCACAACGCCGGAATAGAGCAGGCCCATGAGATAGACGCTCAGCAGGCGGGACAGCAGGATGGTGCGCACCGGGATCGGCATGGACAGCAGCAGGTCGTTATCCTTGGCAAGATAGAGGCTCGAATAGGTGTTGAATACGCTGCCGAATGCACCGAGCACGATGGCGACCATGGCCATGATCGTGAAATACAGCCATTCCATCCCGGCTGCAGCGAACGGCGCGCACAGGGAATGCGCCAGATAGGTGAACATGCCGCCCAGCACGCCGACCATGAGCACGGCAAAAAAGGCAAAATAGCCCACCGTCGAGACGCGGGAGCGGGCCTTGCCCTGCTTGGCGTTATAGAAGTAGCTGCGGAAGATCTCCTGCAGCTGCTTTTTCAGGAGAGCGCTCAGCATGTCTCGCCCTCCAGCTCCAGGAAGACCTCCTCGAGGGAGTCGTCGCCCTTGACCTCGTCCATCGTGCCGGAGCGGATGAGCTTGCCCGCACGCAGGATAGCGACCTTGTCGCACAGCTTTTCCGCGACCTCGAGCACATGCGTCGAGAAGAAGATCGCGCCGCCGCGGTCGCACAGCTCCCGCATCATGCCCTTGAGCAGATGGGCGGCCTTCGGGTCCAGGCCGACGAACGGCTCGTCCATCACGACGAGCTGCGGGGCATGGAGCCAGGCCGAGATGATGGCCAGCTTCTGCTTCATGCCGTGGGAGTAGGCGGCGATGGGCTGGGCCAGATCGTTCGTCAGCTCAAAGCGCTCCGCAAGCTCGCGGATGCGCGCCTGCCGGTCCGCCGCGCTGACACCGAAAATGTTTGCAATAAAGTTCAGATACTGGATACCCGTCATATAGTCATAGAGATCGGGATTGTCCGGGATGTAGGCAAGCTTCCGCTTGCAGGCCAGCGGGTCCGTGTGGATGGAGGTGCCATCGATGCGGATCTCTCCGGCGTCGAAGCGCAGGATCCCGGCGACGGACTTCAGCGTCGTCGTCTTTCCCGCGCCGTTGTGGCCGATGAAACCGTAAATTTCACCGGGCAGGATGTGCAGGCTCAGATCGTCCACGGCCTTCTTTTCGCCGTAGGTCTTCGTCAGATGTTCAATTTGCAGCATGGAACATATCTCCTTCCTTTTTGGATAACCGGTACAGCCCCATTATACGGTCTGGACGCTTTCCCTGTCAATCGTCGATTCGCGCCACGGCGGCATTTTCCGCAGAAAAAGGGGATTCCCTTTTCCCCGCCGCAGTGATAGAATAAAAATATAGTATCAGCCCGACAGACGTTCTAAAAAATACACAGGCTGCCCCGCATCATTCCTCAAGAGCATCCGGCGAGAGATTTTTTGTCGAGGCAAGGTTTGGAAAGTGCGGGCGTGCTTTGTGCACGTCAAACTTTCCGAACCGATGGACCGGCGAAAAATATCCGCCGAAGGCCGAAGAGGAATGATGCGGGGTGGCCGAATCAACAAAAGGAGTGGATTCGTATGAAAAAGCTGCTGAAAGGCGGCGTGATCGTCGGCGCTTCCGGCTGCCGGAAAGCCGATCTGCTCATCGACGGCGAACGCATCGAGGCCGTCGGCGAGGCACTTTCCTGCCCGGAGGCCGAGGAGATCGACGTCAGCGGCAAGCTGCTGTTCCCCGGCTTTCTCGACGCGCACACACACTTCGACCTTGAGGTCTGCAACACCGTCACAGCGGACGACTTCTACACCGGCGGCCGCTCCGCCCTGCGCGGCGGCACGACGACCGTCATCGACTTTGCCTGCCCGAACAAGGGCGAAACGCTCCACACCGGCCTTGCCCGCTGGCATGAGAAGGCGGACGGGAAGACCGGCTGCGACTACGGCTTCCACATGACCATCGACGACTGGAACGACGGCATCCGCGCCGAGCTGCCGCAGATGTTCGACGAGGGCATCTCCTCCTTCAAAATGTACATGACCTATCCCGCGATGATGATCGGCGATGAGGCCATGTTCCACGCCCTGCGCGAGATGAAGCGTCTCGGCGGCATCGTCGGCGTGCACTGCGAGAACGCCGGCATGATCGATGCGCTCATCGCCGAAAAGAAGGACGCAGGCGCGCTTTCCCCGTCGTCTCACCCCCTCTGCCGCCCGGCGGAAGCCGAGGCCGAGGCCGTCGGCCGTCTGCTGAAGCTGGCACGCGTGGCCGATGTGCCCGTCATGATCGTCCACCTGTCCACGGCGGCAGCCCTGCGCGAGGTCGAGGCCGCGCGCGGCCTCGGACAGAAGGTCTTTGTGGAGACCTGCCCGCACTACCTGCTGCTGGACGACTCACGCTACAGCCTGCCGGACTTTGCAGGCGCACGCTATGTCTGCGCGCCCCCGCTGCGCAAGAAGCTCGACAACGAGCGCCTGTGGAAGGCGCTGGCCGACGGCGAGATCCAGACCGTTTCGACGGATCACTGCAGCTTCACCCTCGCGCAGAAGGACGCCGGGCGCGGCGACTTCACGAAAATTCCCGGCGGCATGCCCGGCGTGGAGACGCGCGGCACACTGCTGTTCACCTACGGCGTCGCAGCAGGCCGCATCACGGCCGAGCGCATGGCCGATGTGCTGGCAGAAACGCCCGCGAAGCTCTACGGTCTCTTCCCCCGCAAGGGCGTGCTGCAGCCGGGCGCGGACGCGGACATCGTCGTATATGACCCGCGCGGCACGAGCTGCATCACCGCAGCCGATCAGGCGGCAAACGTCGACTATGCCCCCTATGAGGGCACGCAGATCGCGGGCCATATCGCAGAGGTCTACCTGCGCGGCACCTGCGTCGTCCGGGAGGGCAAAATTCTCCACGACCGTAATGGGCAGTATCTGCACCGCGGAAAATGTATGCTCTAAAGCAGCATCACTCCATTGCAGCCTCGGTCTTCACCGGTTATTTTTCATCTGGTGGAGCAAAACTCCCATTTTTGAGCTGTTTTTTCGCCAAAAATGGCGCGTTTTTCGGAAAAATGCTTGCAGTTTTTTCCTGCAGGGTGTATAATAATGGAAATGTTCCGATCATTGGAGGCCACTGCCATGGGGCGCATCGATAAGGAAAGCTATTACCTCGACATCGCGGAGACCGTGCTGGAGCGTTCTACCTGCAGCCGCTCTCACTCCGGGGCGCTCATCGTCCGCAACGACGAGATCGTTTCCACGGGCTACAACGGCGCACCGCGCGGCCGCAGCAACTGCATCGACCTCGGCTACTGCATCCGCGAACGGCTCGGCATCCCCGCCGGCGAGCGCTATGAGCTCTGCCGCAGCGTCCACGCCGAGATGAACGCCATCATCTCCGCCGCGCGCAGCGAGTGCATCGGCGGCACGATCTATCTGGCCGGGCGCGACGTCGCCACGGGCGAGCTGATCCCCGACCTGCTCCCCTGCCCGATGTGCCGCCGGATGATCATCAACGCCGGTCTTTCGAAGATCGTCATCCGCCGCACTCCCTCGACCTACGACATTCTGAACGTGCAGGACTGGGTCTTCCACGACGATTCCGTCATCGACCCCTCCGAGTCCGGCGAACAGGCATAAAGAATCGCTGCCGCAGAGCATATCAAAACGCTCTGCGGCAGCTTTTTGCTATGTACCGGGATCAAACATCCGGCGGTGTCCAGTCTATCGGCTCCGGCCACTCGATTCCCTGGCGGGAGACGACAGTGCGATCCATGAAATTGATCGCGCTGCCCGAGGACTCCATCAGGGCAAACAGGCCCATCACGGAAGAGCCGTCACTTTCGGTCCAGGCAAACAGGCACGGATACAGCAGGATGTCCACATCGTACAGGCATGCCTGCAACGCGGGGGGGAGGTCGCCAAAGGTAAGCTTTTCCGTCCCTGCTGCCTCGTACAGGGATCTCAGTACAGTCGGGATCTGAACCAGCAGCTGAAGGGACGCATAGGCGTTTGGGTATTTCTGAAGCAGGGCCGTGTTTTCCTCCATGCCGGCCCTGAGCTGCTCCGCACCCCATTCCAGATCATCCAGATTATCTCCAGAGAAACCGTAAAAACTGGTTGGCTGGAAGAAATTAAACCGATTGAAGAACATCCTCAGGCCGTATCGCAGCTGCACCTCTGCGTCAGACATTTCTCCACAGCCAAGCAAAGAGACTGATAATGCGAAAACGAGTATAACCAGAAGGAATCGTTTTCCTTTCATGATAATCTGTCCTTTCTTTCAATTCATAAATGATTCTTCCTGCGGAGCGGCCTCCCTTCACTCCTATATTTCACCAGAAACGGATTCCTGACACTTTTTTCAAAATTTTTATAAATTTTTTTCGACAGCCGTTTATGACCCGCTTCGGGCGGGTAGAATCTCTCCAGATACCGGACAATGTCCGGCTAAGGGAGGGAGTGCAATGGTCAAGGGAACGACGCGGCAGGTCCTCGTGCTGCGGCCGCAGGAGTCCGACCTGTTTGAGCAGGCTATTTTTCTGCTGCGCGAGGAGGCGCTCGAGCAGCACGGCGTGACGGAGCAAGCCCTCCTGGAGGAGGCACGCCGCCTTGCCGCCGCACCGCCGTCCGCACGCCCGCACCGCCGCATCCCGGCTTTCCTGTACGCCGCGATGGGAGCGGCATCTGTCGGGCTGGCGTGGCTCTCCTGTGTGCTGATCTTCTAAGGCAGCACCGTATTTTGGCCTTAACCGAATCATGCGGTACTGCCCCGGGGCTTCTCCGCCCGTTCAAAAAGACGAACGGGCGGAGTTGCTTTTTTTCGCGCTTTATGGTACAGTATAGGGCAGGAGGGATGGACCCATGCAGCTGTTTTCCGGCGATACGCCGCTTTTTCTCGCACCGATGGCTGGCGTAACGGACTACGCCTTCCGCACGGTCTGCGCGCAGCATGGCGCGGACGTGACCGTAACGGAGATGGTCTCCTCCCGCGCGCTCGTCTATCAGGACCGCAAGAGCCGCGGCCTGCTCCGCCGGAACGAGGGCTCGCTGTGCGGCGCGCAGATCTTCGGCAACGACCCGGCCATGATGGCCGAGGCCGCGCAGATCGCCGCCGGCATCAGCGGGTGCGACTTTCTGGACATCAATATGGGCTGCCCCATGCCGAAGATCGCCAACAACGGCGACGGCAGCGCCCTCATGCGCGACATCCCGTTGGCCGGGCGCATCATCCGCGCCGTGGCGGACGCCGTTTCCGTCCCCGTGACCGTAAAGACCCGCCTTGGCTGGGACCGGAGCTGCCCGAGCGCCGTCGCGCTGGCCCGCGCGGCGGAGGAAAACGGTGCAGCCGCCATCACGGTCCACGGCCGCACGAAGGCCATGCTCTATTCCGGCCGCGCAGACTGGGACGCCATCGGCGAGGTCGTGCGCGCCGTCTCCATCCCCGTTATCGCTAACGGCGATATCTCCGACCCCGAGCAGCTGCTGCGCTGCCGGGCGCACAGCGGCGCTTCGCTGTTCATGGCGGGACGCGCCGCCTTCGGCGACCCGTGGCTGTTCGAGCGGCTGCGCGCTGCCCTGCGCGGCAAGACACTCCCGGAGCTGCCGCCGCTCGCCGACCGCGTGGACACGGCCCTGCAGCAATTCGCACTGGCGCTCGAGGACAAGGGCGAGCATATTGCCTGCCTCGAGGCGCGCAAGCATTTTGCATGGTACCTGCGCGGCGTGCCGCACAGCGGATTTTATAAGGAACAAATCTCCAACATTTCCGCCTTTTCCGACATAGAACGTCTGGCAAAAGAGATCAAGCGTGATCTGAGGTGATCCCCATCGACGAAAAGCACATGATCCGGCTGGCAGCCGACGGCGATATGGCGGCGTTTGAGCAGCTCGTCACGACGCATCAGCCCGCCATCTACCGGCTCGCGCTGCGCATGACCGGCAATCCGGAGGATGCCGCCGACATGACGCAGGAGGCCTTCCTGCGCGCGTGGCGCGGGCTTGGCAGCTTTCAGGCCGATTCCAGCCTGTCCACCTGGCTGTTCCGGCTGACGTCCAACGTCTGCATCGACTTTCTGCGTGCTGCGCGCCGCCACCTGGTCGTTCCCATCTCCGGGCTGGACGCCGACGGGGAGGAATATACCCTCGATGCACCCGACCCGGCCAAGCTGCCGGAGGAGGAGCTGCTTGCGCGCGAGGAGCGGGAGGAGCTGCGGGCCGCCATGGACCTGCTGGCCCCGGAGCAGCGGCTGATCCTGTCGCTGCGCGTGGAAAATGACCTGAGCTATACGGACATCGCCGCTGTGCTTGGCGTGCGGGAGGGAACGGTCAAGTCCCGTCTCGCCCGCGCCCGCGACCAGCTGCGAAAAAAGCTGTCCCAGAGTGGGAACAAAGCGGCCGCCGCCTCGTCTAATCCGCAGAAAGGAGGTCGGGGCCGTGAACTGTAACGATTATCTTCCACTTTTGAGCGGACATCTCGACGGCGAAAACTCGCCGGAGGAAGAGCAGCGCCTGCAGGCGCATCTGGCGCAGTGTGCAGACTGCCGCGCACGGCTGCAGGCCTTTGAACGCGGGGACCGTCTGCTGCGGGCAGACACCGCCGTCCCGCCCGCCGGGCTGACAGCCTCCATTCTGGCAGCCGCCGCCAAAACACCGCAGCGGCCGGTCAAAAAGCCGCGCCGCGCCTACTGGGGCGGGCTTGCCACAGGCCTTGCCGCTGCCGCGCTGGTCGTCTTCACTCTGCTCGGTCCGCTGAAGGGCTTTGCTCAGCAGAAGGCCAACGATACTGCCGCTACTGCCGCTCCCGGCGACGTCGTGATGGGATACAGTGGCAATGTCACGTCATTTTACCACGACGCCGCAACATCCGGTGTTGAGGCGCCCGAGTGCAAGGCTGCGGATACGGACGACGCAGCGGCCGCATACGACGGAACCGCCGCGGAGCCGCTGCTCGTCGTGCTGAAGGGCGCGCACGCCGACGTTCTGCCGGAGAGCAGCGAGCAGCTGTCCTCAAAAGAGCGCGACAGCTGGAGCGAGACGGCCGGGCTTTGGCCGGAGGACGTCCGCGCCGCATATCGCCTGCCGGCGGAAGCGCTGCCAAAGCTTCTGGCGGACTGCAGCGGGATCTACGCCTTCACGCTCTCCGCTCCGGTGAAGGAGGCAGCGGAATGCATCATTCTGCTGGCCGCAGAGGATTGAACCGATACCGCTGCAGAGCAAGCCGTTCTGCAGCGGTATCATATTATCAGGAGGTATTATGTGCACTGCAATCACCTATCAGCCGCGTGAGCTCTATATGGGCCGCTCGCTGGATTACGAGGCATCCTATGGCGAGGAGATCGTCATGCTTCCCCGCCGGTTCCCGCTCCGCTTCCGCCACGGCGGCGGCTCGGAGCAGGGCTATGCCATCCTCGGCACGGCCCATGTGGCGGACGGCTATCCGCTGTATTACGATGCCGTGAACGAAAAAGGCCTCGGTATTGCCGGGCTGAACTTCGTCGGCAACGCCCGCTATGCCGCGCCGCAGGACGGGCGGCAGAACGTGGCGCAGTTCGAATTCATTCCGTGGCTGCTGCGGCAGTGCGCCACGCTGGCGGAGGCCCGGCAGCTGCTGCAGGCCGTCAACCTGACGGGAACGCCGTTCAGCCTGCACTTCCCTGCCGCCCAGCTGCACTGGCTGCTCGCGGACGCGACCGGCGCCCTCACGCTGGAGCCGACGGCCGCGGGGCTGCAAATTTACGAAAATCCTGTCGGCGTGCTGACGAATAACCCACCGTTCCCGCAGCAGCTCTTCGCGCTGAACAACTATATGCATCTGTCGCCGAGACAGCCGGAGAATACCTTTGCTCCGGACGTGCCGCTGCAGGCCTACAGCCGCGGCATGGGCGCGCTCGGTCTGCCGGGCGACCTGTCCTCCGGCTCGCGCTTTGTCCGCGCCGCCTTCACGAAGCTCCACTCCGTCTGCGGCGAGAGCGAGGCCGACTGCGTCGGGCAGTTTTTCCACATCATGGAGACGGTCTCCCAGACGCGCGGCTGCTGTGAGGTCGCACCGGGAGAATTTGAGCGCACGATCTATACCTCGTGCTGGAATGCCGCGCGCGGCATCTATTACTACACGACCTACGGCAACCGCCGCATCACGGCCGTCGACCTGCACCGTGAACCGCTGGACAGCACGGCGCTGCGCCGGTACCCCATGCTGACGGCAGAGGACATTCTCGTGCAGAACGGGGGCGCGGGCGCATGATCCCCAGGCTTCTGATCCTGATCGGTCTGGTGCTGGCTGGATTTTCTGCGCTTTTTTACCTTGTCACGCGTGTGCACCGCTTCCGATTTTCGCTGGCGCTGGCCCGCGGCAGGCATGGCTGGAGCTGGGTGATCTCCGTGCTGGCTGTGCTGCTTCCTTCTGCCGCGATCTGGCTGGCGTGGGGCTATATGAACGCCATCATCTGCCTGCTCCATCTGGCGCTGTTTTGGCTGCTGAGCGACGCGCTGTTCGCCCTGCTGAAGCGGCTGCACGGCAAGCCGTGGCGGCGGTATTACGCCGGGCTCACGGCCCTGCTGCTCACAGTCGCCTATCTTTCGGCCGGTTGGGTGCAGGCGCACCACGTCTGGCAGACAAACTACATCATTCATACGGACAAGCCCGTCGGCACGCTCCGCGTCGCGCTCATCGCCGATTCCCACATGGGCACCACGTTCCACGCAGACGGCTTTGCCCGCGAGCTGGACCGCATCGCGGCGCAGAAGCCCGACCTGCTCGTGATCGCGGGCGACTTTGTCGACGAGGATACGGAGAAGGACGACATGCTCGCCGCCTGCAGGGCGCTCGGGCAGCTGGATATGCCGGTCTACTACGTCTTCGGCAATCATGACAAGGGCCTGTATGACAGCAAGTGCACCCGCGGCTTCACGGGCGACGACCTCGCCGCCGAACTGACGGCAAACGGCGTGCATGTGCTGGAGGACGAGATCGTGCCGATCGGCGATGCCTTTTGGCTCATCGGCCGGCAGGATGCCTCAGAGGAGCTGGGCCTCGGCGGCGGCCGCGCATCCATGGCTGAGCTGACACGGGGGCTGGATACGGCGCGCTACTCCATCGTGCTGGACCATCAGCCGCATGACTATGATGCCGAGGCGGCCTCAGGCGTCGATCTCGTGCTCTCCGGCCACACCCACGGCGGACAGCTCATCCCCCTTGTGCAGCTCATCCGCTGGTTCCACCTGCACGGCGACGATGCCGTCTACGGGCAGGAGCGGCGCGGGGATACGGACTTTTTAGTCACGTCCGGCATTTCGGACTGGGCCATCCTGTTCAAGACCGGCTGCCGGTCGGAATATGTGATCATCGAAATTCAGGGGACATAAATACGGACGAATGCCGAGAGGCAGCCTGTAGCGGCGCTCACTGCGCAGCCGTTGGCGGCTTTGCCGCCTTACGGATGC
>ERZ772886.3903-NODE-3903-length-10151-cov-3.586965_pt1 | contig 10151 bp, 9 predicted proteins | sample MGYA00512128_ERZ772886 | MGnify/ENA primary metagenome ERZ772886 (study PRJEB29015, sample SAMEA2737698) | human gut metagenome | biome: human gut; feature: human-associated habitat; material: faeces | place: China | collected 2012 ... | reverse complement strand
AGGTAGCCGATCTCCCGGCCGCCGACGCCGATGTCACCGGCAGGAACGTCTTCGTTTTCACCGATATACTTGTACAGCTCTGTCATGAAGCTCTGGCAGAAGGCCATGACCTCCCGGTCGGACTTGCCCTTGGGGTCAAAGTCGGCGCCGCCCTTGCCGCCGCCGATGGGCAGGCCGGTCAGGGAGTTCTTGAAGGTCTGCTCAAAGCCCAGGAATTTCAGAATGCCCTGGTTAACGCTGGGATGGAACCGCAGACCGCCCTTGTAGGGGCCGATGGCGCTGTTGAACTGCACACGATAGCCGTTGTTCACCTGAACCTGGCCCTTGTCGTCCACCCAGGGAACACGGAACATGACGATCCGCTCCGGGGTGACGAGACGCTCCAGAAAGGCATTCTTCCGGTAGTAGTCCTCATTTTTTTCAATGACGACCCGCAGAGATTCCAGGACCTCCGTTACGGCCTGCAGGAATTCCGGCTGGCCGGGATTCTGAGCGGCAACCCGCTCCAGGATTTCATTTACATAGCTCATAGACAAGTGTGCTCCTCTCAAAGCATTTTTCTGATGGGTATTGTAGCAGATTGCAGGGCAGATTTCAACTGCTTTTGCAATAAAATTTTTTCAAATTGCAAAAAACGCCGCATTGCACGGAAGAATTCCCGGAATGCGGCGATTTTTGTGGAATTTGCAACGTAGGAATCTGTCAAATCCGGGGAAGAATGTCTTTCCGAATGGTTTCCACCAGCGCATCGATCTCGGCCTGGGTGGTTTCCCGGCTCAGAGAGACCCGGAATGCCGAATCAATGGCCTGCTCGGGGACATTCATGGCGGTGAGCACATGGCTTCTGTGGCCTTTGGCACAGGCGGAACCGGCAGAGACGCAAATTTGCGCATCCTGCAGGATGTTGATGGAATTCTGGGTGGGCACTCCCGGAATGGATACGCTGAGAATATGGGGGGCTTCATGGGCGCCGTTCAGCTGCACCCCGGGCAGGGCCTCCAGCCGGGCGCAGAGGTCTTCCAGCAATGCCCGCTCCCGGGCAATGTCCTCCTGGAAGGTCTTGGCTCCGGCAGCGGCGGCCGCGCCGAAGCCGAAGAGGGCGGGGGTTGCTTCCGTGCCGCTGCGCAGATTGTTTTCCTGCCCGCCGCCGTGGATCAGGGGCGGGAAGGACTTGAGTCTGGGGGAGATGTACAGCGCTCCGGCACCCTTGGGGCCGTGGATTTTGTGGCTGGAAACGGAGATCAGGTCCGCCCCCAGGGTTTTGGCCTGGAAGGGAATTTTCAGGAAGCCCTGGACGGCATCCGTGTGAAAAATGGCATCGGGGCAGAGCCGGTGGGCGAGCTTTGCCATCTGGGCAATGGGCATGACGGAACCCGCCTCATTGTTGACCATCATAATAGAGACGAGAATGGTGTCCTTCCGAAGAGCGGCTTTCAGGGAATCCGGGGAGATGTTGCCCGAGTTGTCCGGCTGCAGATAGGTCACCTCGAAGCCCTGGGCTTCGAGGTCCTTCATGCAATTCAAAATGGCATGGTGCTCTATGGCGGTGGTGACGATGTGCTTTCCCCGCTTGCCCAGGCGCTTGGCGGTGCCGTAGACGGCCCAGTTGTCGGCCTCGGTGCCGCAGGAGGTGAAGAACACCCGGTCCGGTTCCGCGCCCATGGCGGCGGCGACGGCATGGCGGGCGCTGCGCAGCTGCCGGGCGGCGTGGATGCCAAAGTCATACAGTGCAGAGGGATTGCCCCAGTCCTGGGTCAGCGCCTGGGCAACAGCCTCCACAGCCTCGGCACAGGGCTTGGTGGTGGCGGAATTATCGAGATAGATCATGTTTTTCCTTACTTTCCTACGCAGAAGCGTTCAAAAATTCGATTGGTAATGTCCTCCCGGACGGTGGCGCCGGTGACTTCCCCTATGGCCTCCATAGCGGCCTCCACATCCAGCAGCAGCGCATCGGGAGTCACGCCCAGCTTTAGCCCCTGCAGGGCGGAGAGCAGGCTTTCATAGGCCCGGCGGCAGGCATCGTACTGCCTGGGATTGGTGAGAATGGAGCCGTCACACTTGCTTTCTCCGGCAAACAGATCATCGATGCAGCCCCGCAGCAGCTCCAGACCGTCCCCGGTGGCGGCGCTGATGGGGATGACGTTCAAAAAGGGCAGGTCACTGGGCTCCACCTGGGGGTCCAGGTCGCATTTGTTGATCAGAGCAATGGCCTGGGGCGCGTCCAGGCACGCCTCTATGATTGCCTGATCCTCGGCGGTCAGCGGAACGCTGCCGTCGCAGACAAAGAGAACCAGATCTGCTTCTTCCAATGCCTTCCGGGACCGGTCAACGCCAATGGCCTCTACGGTGTCGGCAGTTTCGTGGATACCGGCGGTGTCTACCAAACGCAGCCGGGTGGAGCCTGCAAGGACGGACTCCTCCACCGTATCCCGGGTGGTGCCGGGGATATCGGTGACGATGGCCCGGTCGAAGCCTACCAGAGCGTTCAGCAGGCTGGATTTTCCCACATTGGGCCTGCCTACAATGGCGGTTTTCACACCCTGCCGCAGAATCCGCCCCTGGCCGTAGGTTTGCAGAAGTGCATAGAGGGACTTGGCATCGCTGCGCAGGGAAGCGGCATAGTTGGAAAGACCAAAGTCCTCGATGTCCTCATCGGGATAGTCCAGAACGGCGTGAAAGTGGCTGCACAGGTCTGTCAGGTGGCCATACACCGGCAGAAGTACCTTTTGCAGTCTGCCGCCTACCTGTCCGGCGGCGTTGGCCGCAGCGTCTGCGGTATCCGCTTCGATCAGATCGATGACGGCCTCGGCCTGGGTCAGGTCCAGCTTCCCGTTCAAAAAGGCCCGCTTGGTGAATTCTCCCCGTTGGGCAGGTCTGGCCCCGGCGGCATAGAGACTCCTTAAGCCCTCTGCCAGCACGGCAGGGGAGCCATGGCAGTGAAACTCTACGGTGTCTTCTCCCGTATAGCTGTGAGGTGCCCGGGAGACCACGGCCATGCACTGGTCAATGGTCCGTCCCTGGATGTCCCGCAGCTCGCCCAGCACCAGCAGCCGGTTTGGGCTCGTTTGCAAAGGACGGGAAAAGACCTTTTCTGCGATTTCAATACAGCCTTCCCCGGAAAGCCGCAGGATGCCGATGGCGGAAACCTGATTTCCGGTGGAGACGGCGGCAATGGTATGTGACATTTACGGTTCCTCCAAAAAGGCCAGGGGATCCCCTGAGCCGGATACATAGCGCATGAGCTGATAGGCGCACATAATGGCAAGCTCCTCTTCCCGCAGGATCCGGGCGGCTTCCGCTCGGTCGGCCAGAACCACCTGAATTGTCTCGCTGTCCTCCTGATGGCTGCTGGTGGGGGAGCCGGTGCATCTGCCGAAAACCGTGGCGCAGCTCTCGTCTGTCATGCCCACGGTGGTATAAAAGGGACGGCCCCAGCCGTGGTCCTCCACGGGGGTCAGAGTCAGCCCGGTTTCCTCAAAGAGCTCCCGGACGGCAGCCTGCCTGGGGTTCTCTCCGGGCTCCACCAGTCCGGCGGGCAGCTCATAGACAAACCTGCCCACAGGGTAGCGGTACTGCCGGATGAGGACGATCCGGTCCTGGTCATCTGCCGCAAAGATCACAACGCCATCGGCGTGGTTTTCCTTTGTGGCGGCTTTCAGGCGGGCCGCGTCCCCGATTCGGGAAGCCATATAGTAGTCAAAGTGCGTTCCGTCCCGCTGAACGGCATCCATCTGGTACAGGGAAAGATATTTGCTGCCTGCGAGCTTGTGAATGGTTCCAACCTGCGGCATGGCGTGGCCTCCTTTTTGAGTTTCTGATTTTCTATCATACCAGTTTGCGACGGAAAAAGCAATCCCTGCCGGGGGCTCCTCTTGCTTTTTTGCGGGATTTGCGGTAAGATACCCCCAAAGGAGGTGGAGCCATGTATCGCATTCTGATCGTGGAGGATGAGCAAGCCATTGCCCGGGCTGTGGCGGAGGAGCTGAGCCACTGGGGGCTGGAAAGCCGCTGTGTGGAAAATTTCCGGGACGTCATGGCGGAATTTCAGGCATTTCAGCCTCAGTTGGTGCTGCTGGACATTATGCTGCCCTTTTTCAATGGCTATCACTGGTGCAACGAGATAAGAAAATGCTCCAATGCGCCCATCATTTTCCTGTCCTCTGCCTCGGATAATATGAACATCGTCATGGCGATGAATATGGGCGGAGACGATTTCATTGCCAAGCCTTTTGACAGGACGGTGCTGGTGGCCAAGGTCCAGGCATTGCTCCGGCGGTGCTATGATTTTCATCCCACTGCCCCCATTTTGGAGCACCGGGGCGCGGAGCTGAACACCGGGGACAACAGCCTTCGCTTCCGCGGAGAGAAAATCGAACTGACGAAAAACGAATACAGAATCCTCCTGTGCCTGATGGAGAATAAGGGGCAGGTGGTCAGCCGGGAGAAGCTCATGGAGCGGCTCTGGGCTTCGGACAGCTTTGTGGACGAGAACACCCTGACGGTCAATGTAAACCGTCTGCGGCGAAAGCTGGACGGTGCAGGGCTCACCGGCTTTATCACAACGAAATTCGGAGTGGGGTATTTGCTTGGAGACTGAAAAAGGGCTTTTCTTTGTGTATCTGCGGGAGCGGGGCAAGGCAATTGCCTGCCTGTGCCTTTTCACAGGCATTTTTGCGGGGACCTTTCTCCTGTACCGTGTGCCCTGGCAGGCGGCGGCCTACCCGGCGGCGCTGTGCCTGGGATTGGGCGTGCTGCTCCTGCTGCGGGATTACCGCCGGTTCCGCCGGGTTCACGAAGCCTATCGGCGTTTGGAACAGCTTCCGGAGCTGACCCGGGAGCAGCTGCCCCAGGGGAAAAGCCAGACGGAGCGGGACTGTGCAGCACTGCTGGAAAAGCAGCTGGAGGATATGGCCCGGCTGCAAACCGCCAGCGCGGACCGCTTCACCACCCAGACGGATTATTTTTCCGCCTGGGCCCACCAGATCAAGACCCCTATTGCCGCCATGGGGCTGAAGCTGCAAAACGAGGATTCTTCTCTGGCCCGGGGACTCCGGGGGGACCTGAATCGCATTGCCCAATATGTGGAAATGGCCATGACCTATCTGCGCCTGGATGCCGAAACGGGGGACTATGTATTGAAGACCCAGGAGCTGGACCCCATTATCCGGGGAGCGGTCCGGCGGTTCGCCGGGGAATTCATCGACCGGAAACTGCGGCTGCGGCTGCAGGAGACCGGACAGATGGTGCTGACGGACGAAAAGTGGCTGAGCTTCGTGCTGGAGCAGCTGCTGTCCAATGCACTGAAATACACCCCCGGCGGGGAAATTTCCATTTTCTGGCAGGAGCCGGACACGCTGGTGATCCGGGATACAGGCATTGGTATCGCCCCGGAGGATCTGCCCCGGATCTTTGAAAAGGGCTTCACAGGCTACAACGGCCGCTCGGACAAAAAGGCCAGCGGCATTGGGCTGTACCTGTGCAAGCGGGTGTGCGACCGACTGGGCCACGGCATTTCCATAGCATCTGCCCCGGGAGAGGGGACAACCGTCTTTTTGAAGCTGGGCAGAGACAAAATTGGTATTGAATAGGAGAAAGATTATGAAACTTCTGATTGCATCCGATATCCACGGCAGCGCCTATTGGTGCGGCAGACTTTGCGAGGAAATCGAAAAAGAAAACCCGGATCGGGTGATTTTGCTGGGAGACCTGCTGTATCATGGCCCCCGGAACGACCTGCCCCGGGACTATGCCCCGAAAAAAGTGATCCCCATGCTCAGCGCTCTGGCGGAGAAGATCATTGCCGTTCGAGGGAACTGCGAGGCGGAGGTAGACCAGATGGTGCTGCCCTTTCCCTGCCTTGCGGATTTTTCCCAGCTGCTGGTGGACGGAAAGACCTTCTATCTGACCCACGGGCACCATGCCAATCCCCAGAATCTTCCGCCCCTGCCGAAGGGCAGTGTGTTCCTCTTCGGCCACACCCATGTGAAGCTGGACGAAGAGGTGGCAGGGATCCGTTGCCTGAACCCGGGCAGTGTATCCATCCCCAAGGATGGGAGCCACAGCTATCTTATTTATGAAGACGGAAACTTTTCTTTCCGGATCATGGAGGAAGCGTAATGGATTCGACCCAATGCGACAGCTGCTGGTATTATGATTATGATGAAGAGTTCGATGAATACTACTGCATGATGGACTTGGATGAGGATGAGGTGTACCGCATTCTCTCTTCCCAGTCCCAGCAGTGCCCCTATTATCGCCAGGGGGACGACTACACCCTGGCCAGGAGACAGTGACTATGAAATTTCTTGCCCTGCTGCTCGCGCTGCTGCTTGCCGGATGCGCCGCACAGCCGACCCCAACTACGGAGACCACTGCGGCCGATGCGCTCTACACCCCGGGTCACCGCCTGGAGACCCAGACCAGCGGCATGATGCAGGTCTTTCCCACAGAGACCTCCGGCTTCTGCCGCATATGGGCCATGGGGGAGGACGTGCTCCTTTCCGGAGACGGGAAACTGACGTGCCTGTCCGGCGCAAGCCTGACTCCCGGGAGTACGCGGCAGGCTGACACGGTGCTGCAAACGGGAAGCGACGGCGTGTGGCTCTTTGACGGCAGCGCGGTGCAGATCTTGGACGGAAGCTTTGCTCTGCTGCAAACGGTCTCCATTCCGGACGTAGTTCTGGGCGTGCCCGGGCTGGAAGGGAGTCAGCTGTATTACCTCAGCGAAGGCTGCCTGAAGGTGCTGGACCTGTCTACGGGGTTGGCTTCCCTGCTGCGGGACAACATGGCCTTTACCGACGGCACCGTTCAGTGTCTGGGAGATTTGCTGCTGCTGCACTTGACGGATGAGGACGGCATCGGGAAAACGCTGCTGGTTTCCGCAGCCGACGGCAGCACCCAGTACCCGAGCCTTGCAGTCACGGATGCCTGCCGGTTCGAGACAGGGCTTGGCATTCTGCTGGAGGACGGTCAGGTCCTGCTCCTGCCGGACGGCGACGGCGCTCAGAAGCTGACGCTGGAAGAGGGAGAACAGATGGTGGGATTTCTGCCGGAAATCGGGGGCCTAATTACCTGCCGGAATGACACAGCAGGGCTGACGCTGCGGCTCTATGCCCTCTCTCGGGGGATTCTGCGCTGCAGCGTACTGCTGCCGGAAGTGGACCTGGTGGGAACGGGCTGCGTCAGCGCGGACGGAACGCTCTATATTTCGGCTCACAGCACCCAGGAGACGGCCTGGTGGATTCTGCGCTGGAATTACGAGGCGTTTTCTCCGGTGTCCGAGGACAGCTGCCTGGAGCCCTATTATACCCGGGATTTCCCGGATGTGCAGGGGCAGGCATCCTGTGAGACCTTGGCCCGGGAGCTGGGGGCGCAGTACGGCATTTCGGTGCTGCTTTTTGACGAGGCTGCTGCCTGCGCACCCTGGGACTATGCTTTCACGGCGGAATACCGGGTGGATAAGACAAACTGGGCCCTGGAAGACCTGAAGGCCACGCTGGAAGCCTTCCCGGAGGGGTTCCTGACAAAGCTCCGGCAGGACTGGGAGGATTTGACGGTCTGCATTGTGGACACCATCCAGGGCACGGCGGAATCCGGAAGCCTGGACTCTGCCGAGGGACTGCAATTCCAGAACGGCAGCCATTTTTACATCGCTTTGGCGCCAAAGGAAGAGGACAGCCTGAAGCACACCCTCTTTCATGAATTCAGCCACCTGATCGACAACCGGGTGCTGACCAAGACCGGAGCTTATGACAATTGGAATGATCTGAATCCCCAGGACTTTGCCTACAGTCTGGACCTGAACGCGGATATGACTCCCTATAAGGCGCTGCTGACCGGCCCGGACCGGGTGTTTATCGACAACTACGCCATGACGTTCCCGGCCGAGGATAGGGCCCGGATCTTTGAGTGCGCCTGCACCTCCGGCAATGAGGAGGACTTCGTGTCGCCCATCCTCCAGGCCAAGCTGCAGCGAATCTGCACCGGCATTCGGCAGGCCTTTGACCTGGAGGATGCCCCGGAGCGCTTCCTGTGGGAGCAGTACCTGACATCGGCACAATAGCTTTTGCGGCCCAAATCGCCAGACATGGGATTCGGGCCGCTTTTTGTGCTGCGCTTTGTAAAAAATGTGCTTGTATATGGGGAAAAACTGTGATAAAATAAGTTGATTTATTATGAGCAAACCTATGGAGGCCATTATGCATTTTCGGATTCCCCATTAGTCCTCTGCGGTTTTGAAGAATACGAAATTTTACGTGGAGGAAAAGCTATGTCAACTTTACAAGAAGAAATCAGCCGCCGCCGGACCTTTGCCATCATTTCCCATCCCGACGCCGGTAAAACCACTTTGACGGAAAAATTCCTGCTCTACGGCGGGGCCATCGCGCAGGCGGGCGCGGTCAAGGGCAAGAAAAACGCCCGCGCTGCCGTCTCGGACTGGATGGAGATCGAAAAGCAGCGCGGCATTTCCGTCACCTCCTCCGTCATGCAGTTCCAGTATGAGGGCTTCTGCATCAACATCCTCGATACGCCGGGCCATCAGGACTTCTCGGAGGACACCTACCGCACACTCATGGCGGCGGACTCCGCCGTCATGGTCATCGACGGCAGCAAGGGCGTCGAGGCGCAGACGCGCAAGCTGTTCAAGGTCTGCGCCATGCGCCATATCCCGATCTTCACGTTTGTCAACAAGATGGACCGCGAGGCCAAGGACCCGTTCGACCTGCTCGACGAGCTGGAAAACGAGCTTGGCATCGAAACCTATGCCGTGAACTGGCCCATCGGCTGCGGCAAGGAGTTCCAGGGCGTCTATAACCGCCGCGGGCAGCACATCGACTTCTTCTCCGGCGTGTCCGGCAAGCGCCGCGCCGACCGCGAGGAGGTCCTGCTCGACGATCCGCGTGTCGGCGAGCTCATCGGCGCGGACCGCTGGCAGCAGCTGCGCGACGACGTTGAGCTGCTCGGTGCAGGCCGCGAATTCGACATGGACGAGGTCCGCCGCGGCCGGCTCAGCCCGGTGTTCTTCGGCTCGGCCCTGACGAACTTCGGCGTGGAGCCGTTCCTCGAGGCCTTCCTGCAGATGACGCCGCCGCCCCTGTCGCGCACGGCCGACTGCGGCGTGATCGACGCCTTCAGCCCGGACTTTTCCGCCTTCGTCTTCAAAATTCAGGCAAATATGAACAAGGCCCACCGCGACCGCCTCGCCTTCCTGCGCATCTGCTCCGGCAAGTACGAGCGCGAGGCAGAGGTGTTCCATGTGCAGGGCGGCCGCAAGCTGCGCCTGTCGCAGCCCCAGCAGCTCATGGCGCAGGAGCGCGAGATCATCGACGAGGCCTACGCCGGGGATATCATCGGCGTGTTCGATCCCGGCATCTTCTCCATCGGCGACACCATCACCACGCCGGGCAAAAAGTTCCGCTTTGCGGGCATCCCGACGTTCCCGCCGGAGCATTTCTCCCGCGTCAGCCCGAAGGACACCATGAAGCGCAAGCAGTTCGTCAAGGGCACGGAGCAGATCGCCCAGGAGGGCGCCATCCAGATCTTCAAGGTGCCGGACACCGGCATGGAGGAGGTCATCGTCGGCGTCGTCGGCACGCTGCAGTTCGACGTGTTCCGCTACCGTATGCACAGCGAGTACGGCGTGGAGCTGCGCATGGAGGGCCTGCCCTATGAGGTCCTGCGCTATATCCGCAAGAGCCCCGTCGAGGAGAAGGCGCTGAACCTCTCGTCCGACGTTGAGCTGCTCGAGGACTACCGCGGCCATAAGCTGCTCGTCTTCTCCAGCCCGTGGGCCATCGACTTCACGCTCCGCCGCAATCCCGGTCTCGAGCTGGTCGAGACCCTGCAGGAGCTGGATACGGCGGAGTAAGACTACCGGCGCACCACGGCACTCCCCTGACGTGTCATTGCGAGGCCCCAACGGGGCCGTGGCAATCTCGGGAAGGCACTCGCAGTTTGCAGGCTGCCGATTAAAACGTACCAGCCAATTGCGTCTGTAGCGGCGCTCAGTGAGCGCCTACGGCAGTTGCGCGTATTGCAGTGGTGATTCGGCGGCGCAAGGCTATCAGAATTGCCATTCCGAGGAGCGAAGCGACGGGGCAATCTCGCAGTACCGGGGTGGATAACAGGAAAGCCCCGGCGAAAACGTAACT
>ERZ772886.3896-NODE-3896-length-10170-cov-8.304696_pt1 | contig 10170 bp, 8 predicted proteins | sample MGYA00512128_ERZ772886 | MGnify/ENA primary metagenome ERZ772886 (study PRJEB29015, sample SAMEA2737698) | human gut metagenome | biome: human gut; feature: human-associated habitat; material: faeces | place: China | collected 2012 ... | reverse complement strand
GGACAGTGTATGATGGGCAGCTTAAGCTGTCTGCTTGCTTCGAATACAACGCCGGAGATATCCTCCCCAATCAACTCCGGAACACAAGTTGATACTACACAGATAGCTGTCGGGGATTCGGTTTTCTGAATCTGCTGTAAGCTTTTCAGCAGATTCTCGCCGCATCCATATACAACGTCATTTTCCTCTATCGAATATGTATATACAGGATATGATAATGGATCATCTGCAACAACTTTGATTATTTCACGTCCATAAAATCCGCATTCATCCGTTCCAACAATTAAAAACGGCATATCAGCAATATATTTTGTCAGCAAAATACAACCAAAAAGCGGGCAGTGCATTCCCCGCTTGATGGCTTTTGATGGACAGGAAATATCGTCATACGCAGTAATATTCGATAGATGTGTCAGGGTCATTTTATTCATGGCTATGACCATTCCTTTCCGCTGCGCTCCAAGGCACCAAAATGGATGAAACACAAGTGCCTCTAACACAGCAAGTCGAAATTTGTTAGAATGGGCTTGAGGAAGCAGGCACACTACAGAGCACGTGGAGGTGAGTAGGCTCAACCTCGTATTGGACTGAATGGCTATGTGTGCCGGATGCTCTTTCAAGCACCAATAATTAGGGCTTAGTACCCTGTAACCTTATCTTTGGAGAGACGGACTACTTCAATCTTTCAGCGAGCGTCCAGTCCCTGCCTGTTCTCCTCAAATCTTATTTTGAGGGGATGTGCTATGCTTAAAATCGTTTACCCCATCTGCTGCGGGATGGATGTCCACAAGTCCTTTGTTGTTGCTTGTATTGCCACAACCAATGACCACGGAGTGACCAACTACAAAAGCAAGCGGTTCTCCACTTTTACGGGAGATTTACGCCGGTGTGCAGATTGGCTTTCTGAGAACAACTGCAAAGATGTGTGCATGGAATCCACCGGGAAGTATTGGATTCCCATTTACAATATTTTGGAACACACCTGCAATATCGTCCTCGCTCACCCCAAATATGTGAAAGCCATTCGGGGAAAGAAAACCGACAAGCGAGATGCCAAGTGGATTGCCGACATCTTCAAGCACGACCTTGTTTCCGGTAGCTTTATCCCTCCAGCAGATATCCGCCAGCTTCGGGATTTGGTACGCTATCACTGGAAACTTACAAACTTCAATGTTGGTGAAAAGAACCGTGCTCAGAACTGCCTTACTGTTTCCAACATTAAACTGGACGACGTATTTTCGGATGTCTTTGGAAAAGCTGCATCGGCAATTACTACCAGGCTGTTAGAAAGCAATGAACCTTTTGACGTAAAGCCCTATCTTACTAAAAACATCAAGAAGCCCATTGAGCAGATTCAAGCCGCCGTGGATGGAGAAATGTGTGCCGAACAAGCTGAAAAGCTCCGCATTATCCGTTCCCACATGGATAGTCTTGAATTGTGCAAACTCAACTTGGAATCCCTGATTCTGTCTACTGCGGAAAAATACATTCCTCAACTCAACCTTGTTATGACGGCGCCGGGTATCCAATCTTTTGCCGCTATCGGCATTATCTCTGAAATTGGAGTGGATATGTCCGTGTTTCCCACCTCGAAGCATCTTTGCTCCTGGGCTGGTCTTACGCCACAGAACAACGAGAGTGCCGGGAAGAAGAAAACTACCAGAATCAGCCGTGCCGGGGCTTACATCAAACCGTTGCTTGTGCAGTGCGCTCTTTGTGCGATTCGTACCAAGCAGTTTCCAGAGGTCCGTAACCGCTATTTGGCCCTAAAGAAACGCAGGGGCCACAAGAAAGCGATTATTGCTATTGCAAGAATGTTGTTGACTGCCATCTACAACATTCTCAAATGGAATGAAGTGTACAATTCTGAACTCTACCGTAAAGCTGACCGACCTCCCGCACACCGTGAGGTTTCTGTGGAAGAAGCAGTGTTTATCCTCCAGCGTCAGGGATATTTGGTGACGGCTCCTGCCGTTACGTAGGATTTAAGCACAGCTTGAACTTCGCCCGCATTTAGGGGGCTCGGTTTTGTGCGCCCTTTTTCGGAATGGTACTTAAATTACAATGTTTCAACCTTTACCTCCAATGAGAATGAGGGAGGCCGCAGGTGTTCCCGCGGCCTCCTATGATGCTTGGTCACTCCGCTTCCGTGTCATCCAGCGCATTCTCGATGAGCTGGATGAGGAACTGCTTTTGCTTGAGGTTGCGGGCTGCCAGATATTCCTTCAGTCGCTCGAAGAGCTCTGCCGGGATCTGTACCGCCAGGGTGCGCTCTGCTTTCATGCTAATCTGTCCTCCTTCAAAGTGTTCGGTGAAGATGCGCTCCACATATTCCGCCAGTGTGTTCAGCTCCAGCTGTTCTTTTTCTGCCATGATTTTTGCGTGGAGATCGGTGGATATCATGGCACAGAGGTTCTTTTTTCCCTCCATCGGTTCTGCTCCTTTCCTCGATTTTGCAAGCAAAGCATACCGGAAGAAGGCGCGGAAAGCTATTCACCAAGTCTAACGAAGAAGCATGGCAAAACAGAAGCGATACCACCAAAGCGGCTACGCCGTCCGCAGCCAACAGGCAAGGGAATGAAAAATCAGCCGCCCTGCGATTCGCAAAGCGGCTGATCCATTGTGCTTACGCTGTATTTGCATTACAGCTCCATTTTTGGTGCGTAATCCGCGGCAACTTCCTCTCGGACATCGTCCTCGGTGGTATCGAGCTGCCGTGGCATCTGCGTCATCGCAAGCTCCTGCAGATGACCGATCCGGCGCTGCACGCTTTCCGTGATCGCATGGATACGTCCCTCATCGATATAGTCGGCAGCTTCCTCGCAAGACAGTACGCTGGAGATCAGCTCGTCTACATCGGAGAGGCGATCAAAGTCGATCCAATCAAAATCGGTCACCAGCTTCAGCTGCTCGGCGTGGTGGTTTTTGAAGGGCTTGCAGACCACATCCTTTTCCGAGCGCATCTGACCGGGCATCTTATCATAGCCAAGGGAGGAGCCGCTGTCATAGATCGGAGCCATACCGAGCCATTCCAGCGTTTCCGCGTTTCGCAGTGCCCCAAAGTTATTGAAGTGGCGATCCTCGTTTGCGATGATATAGTCCAGCACCAGCATCCGGTCTAAAAACGGCGTAATGTTCCCGATGCCGAGCAGCTCGCAGCACTCCAATAGATGCCGGTATCGGGAGGTGCTGTTCTTCTGCTTTTTCGCCTGCAGCAGCCTCCACGCCGGGATCAACTCCGTATTCTCCGTAACAAAATCCTCACAGACCGAGTAGGGTGCATCCTTGCTCCAGATGACTGTATACGATACATGAGGAATGCCGAGCCGCTCCATGATGCCGGAGGCGATCACCTCGTTGAACGGCTGCTGCCGGAACGGATTGCTGCCGCCCTTGATCAGGCATCGCTTCCCATCGATGATCTTCCACCGCTTTTTCAGATTGCCGTCCGATGTGCTGTCGGGGGAGCTGAAATTGAGTGCGTCCTTCTTCTTTCTTTCTCCGAACAGCACATCTCCGATGTCCTCCGAGAAATCATTTTGGAAAAAGTTGATGTCCTCCCACCGAAGCTCCGCGCCTTCCGGACAGATCCAGTACTGATCCGAGAGGCTCAGCCCGTAGCAGCGGACGAGCAGCATTTTGGTGTCTGCCACCCCCAACGATTCCAGTGCTTCCCGCACACCGCTGCGGCTTGCCGGAATAGAGCGATCCCGCCACCAGTCGTTAAACGCCGCACGGTCGGCGATCTCGTTTCGCACAGGGATGCCGATAGGCAGATGCTCCGGTGCGTAGACACTGCCAATTTTTTGTATAAAGCCGGTCACATCGTCCAGCTCGAGCTCTGCCACGGGGGTTCGTTTATGCATAAAGGTGCATTTCATACCTGTCGCCTCATTTCGTCTGCTTTTCTGTGATTTCAGCATGCGCAGCTGCGCCTGCAGTTCCTTGCGCTTTTCGATTTTATCTGCCAGCGGTGCGATCTCACTGTCGTGCAGATAGCGGCTCTGCTTGACGCCGTTTTCCGACCACTGGTGATAGTAATAGACCTTTCCGCCGATGGTTTTTTTGGAAAGATACCCCTTCGGCAGTCCGGCGATCTGCTCGGTCAGTTCCGTGATGCGCCTTAGCTGCTCCCTGTTATCCATGTCTGTCACCTCGTCTTTCGAGGATATTATACCCCGACTTAACCCCCGTTGTCAACGCTGTGCTTCATAAAAGCGCGGCGGCGATGCGCGACATGATAAACTCCACGCAGGGTATCGCCACACTGTTATGTTGAGCTTCACATAACAGTGTTTATTTAATCATGGTCGTTATGAGAAGAACAGATGTGAAAACTGCGCCAGGAGAGGATTCCTGGCGCAGTTGCTTCACATAATGTGCTATGCTTTTTGAGACCCAAAACTTTTCAACCACTCCATTGTACTCCGACTTTTCTGCCAGGAAGGCATTGAGGGAACTGGAGAATCCGAAACTCGTTCCAGAGCTTTCTGCTTCATTGTAAGACTTGAACGGGCATATATGTCTGTAGTTTTAATGTCGGAATGTCCGAGGAAATCGCGCACATGAACGAGATCATTATCCGCGTCGTAAATGTGCATTGCTTTAGTATGGCGCATCAAATGCGGAGGAATTTTCTCCGGTATGGAAGGATCAATCACTGAAGCGGCCTTGGCATATTTGTTCAGGATGTACGTAACCCCTGCACGAGTTAGCTTTTGCCCGTTGCGGTTCATAAATAGCGGCAGATGACTTTTTTCCGGTGCAAGCATGTGCATTTCAGTAAGATATTTTTTCAAGTTCTGCGCCGTTGCCGGCAAAATGGGAACTACCCTGGTTTTTCTGCCTTTACCAAGGATCTTGACACTTGCAGGATAATCAAGACGGACATCTTCAATACGTAAGTCACAGATTTCCTGCACACGGGCTGCTGTATCATAAAGAAAACACAGGATAGTGGCATCTCTTCTGCCGCTGAGAGTGGATGTATCCGGCTGGCGCAGGATCAGCGCAATCGCCTCTTTTGTCAACGGATTAATCGCTTTGCGCTCAGCTCTTTTCACTGGGATTGCCAGTATTTGCTGGAAATTCAGCAAAAGGCGCGGCTCTTTTATCTGCAGGTATTTAACAAATGAGCGGATGGCTGCAAGACGTTGGCTACGCGTCGCGGTTCCATTGTTTCGCTCTATCCTCAGCCATTGCAAAAAATGGTCAACGAGTTCCGGCGTCAGATCATCTATGGAAAGCTTTTCAATCCTCATCCCCTCTACATCCTGGCAATAGCCAAGGAATAGCCGAAATGCATCGCAATATGATGAAATCGTGTTCGTACTGATATTTTTAAGTTCGGGCAGGTAATGGGAAAGAAACTCCGTCAAATGTGCGGCAAAATCAGCAGTTTTCATTCGGCGCCTCCCACGTTGGAATCGTATCGCCAAGATAATCGCACTGCTTTTGAATAAATTCAGGGTAACATTCCGCTGTTAAATGCAGATAGATTTGCGTCGCACTCATGTTGCAATGGCCGAGATACGCCGAAAGGTATGGAAGTGTAGTCACGATGTCGCTCTTGGATTTTTTCAGCTTTTGCATAGAACGAACGGCAAAGGTATGACGAAGGTCATGAACCCTCGGACCGTATCCACGTCCTTTATGCGCAATTCCACAATGCCATAGCGCATCCCGAAACCGGTTGTAGACTGTGGTTGTATGGTAGCAGCTTTTTCGGGGATTGGGGAAGAAATAGTTGTTACCAGAACTTTCCGCATGGATTTCTTCAAAATATTGTTCGTAGTCCGCCCACAGACTTTTAGACAGAGGAACATATCTTGGTTTGTCATGCTTTGTTTTCCAAATCTGCAAAACGCCGTTTATAAGATCTACATCTTTTACACGGAGCCGGGTTGCCTCTCCGGCACGTAATCCACAGCAGATCAGAGTCTTAAACAGCAAAGGAAAGACAAGGTGCGCAGTAGGGCATTGCCTGCTTGGAACCATCGTTTCAAAATATTTCATAATACGTGCCAACTCATCGCTCGTAAAAATGCAGGGGGAAAAGTCAGCATCATCTCGAGATGAAATGGTAAGTTCGGGGTAGTACGCGGCATAGCCATTCAATTGAAGATATTTGGCAAAGCGTTTTGTGAAATTAAGCCGCCATTTTTGATTTTTACGCTTTTCATTGGGCCGCTTTTCAATCCATTTCTCAACGACCAATTCCGGCAACACTGGAGTATTGATTCCTTGTTCTACGAGAAACCGGTCCAATGTTTGAAAGGTTTTGGCTTCTTTTTCATACTTACATCCGCAGGCCCGCTTTTCTGCAATAAAAGCACTTATTTGACTTGCCAGTCCGCTTCTGTACTCGTAAGTTCTGCTCATAAGAGATCACCATCCTCAAACGACAGGGCGCATTCACGCAGGTTTTCAATATCCAGACGGATGTAATGTCCCAGAGATTCTCGGTCCGAATGGCCAAGAAATGAAAAAATGATATCTGGAGACACATCGGCAGATAGCAGTTTTGTCGCAACGGTTGCCCGAAGAGAATGCAGGCCGTGATGCGCATGAATTGGCACTTTTACCCCTGAACGCGCGACATACCTATGGAACGCTGAATGGATTGATTTCATCTTGCCATATGGAGGGTTCAAACTGACAAACAGGTATTCGCATTTTGTTTGCGGACGAATATGCAGGTAGTCAATAATAGCAGATCCCACTTTTTCGCTGAGAGGAAGTGTGTTCGGCTTGCCCGTCTTGCTTTGCAAAAAGGAGATTGAACAAAGCTCCCAGTCAATATCGGACAACTTCAAATTGCAGATATCTTTGCTTCGCACACCAAGTTCAGCGGCAATAGTAATGAAAGCATAGTCTCGTTTTCCTTTTGGGCTGGCTCTGTTCACGGTTTCCAATACTGCATTGATTTCCTCTGACTCCCAGATTTTAATTATGCTCTGTGCTTGTCCCAGACGATATTCAGGTACATGAGGTGCAAGATTTTCGGATGTATATCCAAGCAGATACAGATACGACAGGAACTTCCGCAGTCGGCTGAGTTCACAACGCACTGTACTTTTTGCATGGCCTCTCAGAGTCAGCAGATATGCCGACACATGTGAGCTGTTAAGCTCTTCCAGCTTTGTTATACCAGCATTCTGAAAGTACCGCATAACTACGGAGATATAATTTCGCATCGTTTCTCTGGTGCATTCTGAATAACCGGTTTTGATGAGATATTCTTCCTGCGCATCAAGAAAGGAGTTGAATTCCGGCAACAACTCTTGCAGAGGATTGAGCATCCCCTTTCCCCAGGTACCTTTGGTGGCAAGCAGATCAAGCATTTTCATGCTTCCGGCTTTGCGGTCAATTGTGGACTGCCTTAAAGGTGGAGTGCACTTGCCGAGTTCTGTGATGAATTCATCTTTATGCGAGGGCAAATATGTTTCATATCCCTTTTTATTGCAGAACTCTTGAAATTGCTTCCATGTCAATAGGGTGTATTCGCTACTGCGTATGGAATATCCCTGTTCTTTTAGAGTTACTGCACCTTTGTCAATGAGGTCTTTGATTAGCTTGTTGGGCAATATACCCACCGCCCTTCATGTAGAAATTTCTCCTATTACAATGACAATTCTACTTGAACAAGCGGAAAAAGTAAGCCCTTACTTTAAAGGTTTTAGCTGCTATGATTAAAGGTTGAAATGTGGAGTATTATGTGCAGTAAAATCCCAAGAAGCCTTGTATTCATGCCATTTTTGTGCCCATCATTAACATAATGGCTTTGTCCTAATAAATGGCGTTGCCCAGGGCCTTGTACCGCTGGGACGCGCTGATCTCCCTGCCGTCAGCCCCGTACTTCGTCCACCCCTCCGGCAAGCCCATCAGCCGCTCACATTCCAATTCCGTAGGGAAACGAATACAGCCGCCTGCCGGATCGTCCTCGTACCAAAAAGCGAACGGTGTCACCGTACCGGCTAACAGAGTGGGAAAAGGGTCAGTTGGAAATCCGAAACTGTTTTGGAACGCTGTTTGTTCCCCCTCCTTGGCGGCTCCCCGCATACGGAACCCTTGAAAGGGTCTGGTGACGGGTACGCGCCCCCCTGTTTCAAGAACAGGGCCTCGATCTCCGCCGGGGGCGGGCAGCCCGCCCGCTGTGCAAGGCGCAGGAAGTGGGAGCATTGGGCGGGGCTTAAACAATATTTCGGGAGCACGCCGCCCTCCAAAGTCTGCCACAAGAAAGACGCGCTGGCGTCGGGCCAGCCGGGGCCTTGCCCAATGCTGGGCATCCAGGAGCCGCCATGCGAGATCGGGGCATCCCCCTCGCACCATTCCGGCGTTTGCCCATCTTCCCGAAGCAGGCATTGAAATTTCGGTGTCTGTGAAAGCGGATAGGACGGCTCTAAAGTCCATCCGGTCATTTGAAGAAAACGCTCCCATGACGTTTTCCCAAACAGAGATAACTGGATATAGATCATTGGTGGCCTTTCTCATTTCTTGAATGATACGGATGGCGTGAAAAAACAGGCCGGATTTGGTGCTGTCCAGCCCCTCACGCCTGCCGATCTGTGAAAGATTTTGACAGGGGGAGCCAAAGGTCAGCACATGGACGGGAGGGATGGCCCCGCCGTCCAGTTTGGTGATGTCCCCCAGGTGGGCCATATCCGGGAAGTGCCGCCGGGTGATAGAGATAGGGGCGGCCTCGATCTCGCTTGCCCACAGGGGGCGGATGTCGCACCGCGACGCCGCCAGGGGGAAAACCCCGATCCCGTCAAACAGGCTCCCCAAAGTGAGCCCGCTCACAAGCCCTCCTTTTGATCTGCCTCCTCTGGACACTTTGTCCAGAAGTCCGGGATCGTGGGCTCCACCTCGTTTCCCCACACGTCCCAGCCGGGCGGGGTCTGTCTCGCAAAGAGCTCCACGCGGGGCAGGTCGCCCAGGAGGGAAACAATCTTGTCGCGGGCCTCGTCCGGCTTTTTGCTGTGGGCTTCAACGGGGGAAATGATAAACTGATGGATATTCGTGGCCTGCCGTTTGGGATGGCCCCTGGTCGCCAGCAGGCAGATTTCCGCGTTGCCCCGCGTCCAGAAGCCCAGGCCGTAAAACCAACTGTCCGCCTTTTTGTTTTTCTTCAGCCAGACAAAAGCCACGGTTTTATAAGTGAAGCCCCACGCCTTAATGAGCCGCAGGGCCTCCGGCAACTGCGGGAACGTGGCCCACAAAAAAAGTGCGCTGTCCGGGGCCGCCAGATCAGCCACCGGGAGCGCACATAGCTCCTCGATCCCCATTGTGGGGTAGTGATTTTCCGCCGCCCCCTGTACGTTCTTTGCAGAATACCGCCAGGGCGGATCGGCGTAGATGATAGAATAGTTTCCGATAGTCAGACTCCTTTCTCCCCGGCCTCCGCAGCCGCCTGCGCCAGCCGGATGCGCTCCGTGGCCGGGGCGTAAAAGGCCGGGGCGGTTTCAAAGCAGATAAAGCGGCGGCCCGTGTTGACGGCGGCCACGGCAGTTGTGCCGGAGCCCGCGCAGATGTCCGCCACCACCTCGCCGGGGCGGGTGTAGGTCTTGATGAAATACTCGCACAGCTCCACGGGCTTTTGCGTGGGGTGGACGGTGCGCTGTACCGATGGGAATGTCAGCAGGTTTCCGGGAAAGCGCAGGCCGTCCTCGGAGCCGCCGCCGGAACGGACAAATTTTCCATAGTTGGGGCTGTTGCCGCCCCGGTCAGCGGTTTTCTTATAGGGCTTGCCCTGCTCGAACTGCGGATCGTAATAGGGGAGCTTTTGATAGAATACCAGAATGTTCTCCGTCCGTTTCAAGGGGGCCCGCCTTGCGTTGAGAAAGCCAGTACACCGGCTCTTGTACCATACCCACTCATAGCGGAGCATAGGGAGGTTGGAGGCCCCCAACACCTTATCATAGGGGCATTGAGCAAAGAACAGCACCGCACCCTCCGGCTTGACCGCCCAGCGCACCGCCTCCCACAGCTCCGGGAGCGGCAGCGGCACATCCCAAAAGTTCCGGGTCGTGCCGTAGGGCGGATCGGTCAGAAGCATATCCACGCTATGCTTCGGCAGGGAACGCAGGCCCTCAATGCCGTCAGAGAGGTGCAGGCCCTCCGGGATCGGCCTCTGGCCACCGTGACCAGAAGCGGCGGTATCAGCGATAA
>ERZ772886.3893-NODE-3893-length-10192-cov-6.768768_pt1 | contig 10192 bp, 6 predicted proteins | sample MGYA00512128_ERZ772886 | MGnify/ENA primary metagenome ERZ772886 (study PRJEB29015, sample SAMEA2737698) | human gut metagenome | biome: human gut; feature: human-associated habitat; material: faeces | place: China | collected 2012 ... | reverse complement strand
CAGACGTGCCGAGGCGAGCGCACCCGCCGCCAGCACGGCCACGGCCAGCGCACCGTACCGCAGCCAGACCGAGCCGACGATGCACAGGCCCGTTTCCGCGTCGGTGAGAAGGGCCAGGTCGATGCCCCGGAAAACGCCCAGCGCTGCGCTCAGGAAAAGCGAAACCATGATAAAAAAGTTCATCTGTAATCCTCAAATCTCTATCCCCTTTTCGGGGGAATTATCATAAGTGTATGATAGCGCGTTTTGGGCAGAAATGCAAGGCATTCCCCTCTTGTGCGCTTTTTTGCCGACGGAGGCCGGTATACTGAGTCCAAAAGTCTGTCCGGGAGGGAGATATGCCCCATGAAAAAAGCCTTTCTGCTCCTCTGCGCCCTGCTCCTCGCGCTGGGCAGCGCCCTGCCGCTGGCAGGCTACCGGCTGGCCCGGGCCGTGCTGGGCCGCAGGGCGGACGTTTCCCCTGCCCCGGCGTCCAGCACCTCTGCCGTATCGGAAGCCGCGCCTGCCGCTTTCGAGGGAGACGCAGACGTCTTTCTCATCGAAGACCTGAGCATCGGCGAGGTGCAGCAGGTGCCGAAGCGGGACTATCTCATCGGGGCCGCAGCGGCTGAAATGCCCCTCACATGGCCGGACGAGGCCCTCAAGGCGCAGATCGTCGCGGCCCACAGCTACGCGCTCTACTGCCGCGACCACGCCTCCGCAGCCAACGGCAGCTGGCTCTCTGCCGACCCGGCGCGGCGGCAGGGCTACCTGACCGACGCCGTCCTCCACAGCTACTGGGGGACCGACTACGAGGCCAACTATGCCCGCCTCTCGGCCCTCGCGGACGCCGTCCTCAGCGATATCCTCTGCTATGACGGTGCGGCGGCAGGGACGAGCTATTTTGCCATTTCCAATGGCCGTACTGAGGCCAGCGAGAACGTCTGGGGCAGCGCCCTCCCCTACCTCGTCCCGGTGGACAGCAGCACCGACCTCTCCGCCGACAACTACGAAGTCACCCTCACCCTTTCTGCCCCGCAGGTACAGCAGCTTCTTTCCTCGGGACTGGGCATCGCCGCCGACTCTGCCGCGCCGGAACGCTGGTTCGGTGAGACGACCCTGACAGCCTCGGGCTATGCGGCCTCTCTGCCCGTCTGCGGCCAGACCGTCTCCGGCACAGCCCTCCGGCGGGCTCTGGGGCTGCGGAGCGCCTGCTTCAACATCCGGTATCAGGACGGCAGCTTCCTCATCACGACGAAAGGCTACGGCCATGGCGTGGGCCTGAGCCAGTGGGGTGCCAAAGCGCTGGCCGAGCAGGGCTGGACCTACGAAGCCATCCTCACCCACTATTTCCCGGGGACGCAGCTCTGCCGATGACACAAAAACAGGGTGGTCAGCATTGCCGACCACCCTGTGTCTTTTTATTTTGGGGAAGCTCAGCCCAGAAGCCAGCTCCACAGCCCCTTCTTCGTCTCGGTCACAGCCTCAGCTTCACTCTCGACTGCCTCAGCCACCGCCTCTTCGGTCTCCTGAACGAGCTGACCCAGCTTCGTGCCGGAGGGGTCCTGCACCGTCCAGTAGGTCGCGGTGCTGCTGGCGCTGCCGGAAACGGTGAAGTCGCTCATGAAGCAGAGCGTCTGGCCGTTGGAGTCGGTCAGCACGACCATGTAAGTGTAGCTGCCTTCGGGCAGCTCACCGAAACGGAGCTGGCTGTCGAAGTTCTTCAGAGACCAGCTGGACACATTGGGCGAGGCCTCAGCGCTCTGAACAGGCTGGTCGTTGGCATCGAGGATCGCCGCTTCCACGCTGCTCAGCACAGCACCCGATGCGCTGGCGGCAGTGCCGCTCACGCTCATGCCCTTGCCGGTGCGGATGTTGACCGGGTAGCGCATTCCTTCCAGACGGAGGCTGTCCAGCGTCGCGACGGCGCTGTTATGGTCGGAAGATATGTACCAGTAGCAGGAGGCACCTGCAATGGAGATGCTGGCTGCCGAGATCGGCACACGGCCCGAGGAGACGCTGCCGGCGGGGTCGGAGCAGTAGAACACGCCGTCGGTGTAGTCCGTCAGGAGAACGGCGTGGGGCTGGCGGCGGTCATAGAGGACGATGCCCTCGGGGTGCTCTGCCAGCAGCTGGATGAGCACTGCCTTCTTCTCCTCGTTGTTGGACGGCAGCGTGGAGTAGCCCACCTGCATTGCGTTATAGTTGAAGCTGTGGGAGAGGCCCCCTGCCCACGCACTGCCGCGGACGCTGTTCTCGGTCACGTCCGTCCAGTCGGTCAGGCCGTCCAGAAAAGCGCGGCGGCGGAGCATCATGGCGGCGGAGGCCAGCGTACAGGTGCCGCCCCGGCTCTGCTTGAAGTAAAATCCTGCGTCCACGTTGAGGTCCACCGCCAGCGCTCCCGGCAGCATCACTGCCATCAGCACGAGCGACAGCACAAGGGCCATCAGTTTTTTCCAGATCCGGTGCGGCGCACATTCCACGTTTGACTCATCCCTTCATCTTTCATTCACTGCTGTAAAGTATACCATTTTGTTACACTTTTGTAAACCGCAGGGAGACTTTTTTCTCAGATTTCACACGCTTCGTACACAATTTCGGGGCAGAATGCACAAATATCGTCTAACTTTTTGGAACATATAACAAAAAAGCCCCCGCCGTCCCGAGGGACAGCAGGGGCAAAACTGGAACGAATTTTCGTTTAGAACAGGCCGGTGATCTTGCCGTCGGCGTCCACATCAATGCCCACGGCGGCGGGCTTCTTGGGCAGGCCGGGCATGGTCATGATGCTGCCGCAGATGACCACCACGAAGCCGGCACCGGCGGCCAGACGCACCTCGCGCACCTCCATCGTGAAGCCGGTGGGCGCACCGGTCAGCTTGGCATTATCGCTGAAGCTGTACTGGGTCTTGGCGATGCAGACGGGCAGGTCGCCGTAACCCAGCTCGGTAAGCTCGGCCAGAGTCTTGCTGGCGGCGGCGCTGTAGTTCACGCCGTCGGCGCGGTAGATCTTGGTGGCGATGGCGTTGATCTTGTCCTTGAGGGGCATTTCCAGCGGGTAGGTGTACTGGATGGGACGGTCCTCCATGATGTCCAGCACCTTCTCGGCCAGAGCCTTGCCGCCCTCGCCGCCCTTGGCGAAGACCTCGCTCAGGACGCAGGGGACGCCCTGCTCGGCGCAGACCTGCTCGACGTAAGCCTGCTCTTCGGCGGTATCGGTCGGGAAGGCGTTGATGGCCACCACGACGGGCAGACCGAAGCCGTTCTTCATGTTGTCGATGTGGCGGACGAGGTTGGCTGCGCCCTTCTTGACGGCCTCGAGGTTGGGAGTGTTCAGGTCGGCCTTGGCTACGCCTCCGTGGCTCTTGAGAGCCCGGAGGGTCGCCACCAGCACGCAGGCGCTGGGCGCGATGCCCGCATAGCGGCACTTGATGTCCAGGAACTTCTCTGCGCCCAGATCTGCGCCGAAGCCTGCCTCAGTGATGACGTAGTCGGCCAGCGAGAGGCTGAGCTTGGTGGCCATGACGCTGTTGCAGCCGTGGGCGATGTTGGCGAAGGGGCCGCCGTGGATGATGGCGGGGTTGTTCTCGAGGGTCTGGACCAGGTTCGGGTCGAGGGCGTCCTTCAGCAGGGCAGTCATAGCACCCGCTGCGCCGATGTCCCCAGCCGTGACGGGCTTGCCGTCGTAGGTGTAGGCGCAGACGATCTTAGAGAGGCGCTCTTTCAAATCGGAGATGCTGGTGGCGAGGCAGAAGATGGCCATGATCTCGCTGGCGACGGTGATGTCGAAGCCGTCCTCGCGGGGGGTGCCGTTGACCTTGCCGCCCAGGCCGTCAACGACGAACCGCAGCTGACGGTCGTTCATATCGACGCAGCGGCGCCAGGTGATCTGGCGGGGGTCAATGCCCAGAGCATTGCCCTGATAGATATGGTTATCGAGCATCGCAGCCAGCAGGTTGTTGGCAGCGCCGATGGCGTGGAAGTCACCGGTGAAGTGCAGGTTGATGTCCTCCATGGGGACGACCTGTGCGTAGCCGCCGCCGGCAGCGCCGCCCTTGACGCCGAACACGGGGCCCAGGGAAGGCTCACGCAGAGCGACCATGACGTTCTTGCCGATGCGGCGCATGGCGTCAGCCAGACCGACGGTCGTGGTGGTCTTGCCCTCACCGGCGGGGGTGGGGTTGATGGCAGTGACCAGAACCAGCTTGCCGTTGGGCTTGTCCGCCATGTTCTTCAGGATGTTGTAGTCAACCTTGGCCTTGTAGTTGCCGTACTGTTCCAGATACTTCTCGTCCACGCCCGCGGTCTTTGCGATCTCGCGAATGTGCAGCATCGGGGTCTCCTGTGCGATTTCGATGTCAGATTTGAATCCCATTGTTAATACACTCCTTGTAGTTTGTTGGTGCCTACCGTTTTCTGTGGATCGGCCCATACAGGATTTATGCAGCTGCCGTTGCAATGGCTCACTGCACACATTCTATTCGGTACTTAAGTACCGAAATAAGAATACCACTTCCCGGCGGAAATGTCAATATCTGTCGGCCACATTCCTTAGATTTTTATCAGAATTTTACAGCCGCCTTGAGGACGTTCACCGCTCCGGCTTCCGGCCGACCATAAACGCAATGCGCACCGCCTCCGTCTGGGAGGTAGTCACCGTCAGCACCGCCGTGCCGGTCTGCCCGGTGGTTCTGACGTAAGTACCCGTCATGCCGCCCTCTGCGGTAACGGTCTCCGGCCCTACCAGCTCCGCCGCGCCTTCCAGCCGGAACGTCACCGGGAGCTGGGCGTAGGGCGCCGGATTGCCGTACTCGTCCAGAATCCGGACACGCACCGCCGCCATGTCGTAGGTGTCCCCTTCCGTCAGTTCCGTGTGGCTGGGCGTGACCTCCAGATGCAGCTTTGCGCTGGGACACAGGGTGACGGAGGAAGCCACCTTCCCGCCCTTCAATGCGTCCAGCCGCCACACGGTGGACTCCCCTCCCCAGTTGCCCACGTATTTTCCGTAGAGCTTCTGCGCATCGGCAAAGGTCAGGCCGTATTTTGTCATGGCGACACCCATCCGGGCGAGATCCGCCGGGGGCAGGTGGGCAAAGCCGTGGCTGCGCACCGCCAGCAGGCACGCACGCAGAAGGTCGGCCTTCTTTTCGTCAAAGCCCTCCTGCGTCTCCAGAAGCTCGCCGATGATGTCGTCCAGAATCATAGGCGGATGGGGCAGTCCGGGGTAGTCCCCGGTGCGGAGGGTCGTGACATAATTCCCGTTCTTGTACAGCCGGACGGAGTCGGCATTAGTCAGCACCGCCGAGTCCCCGATCTGTCCGCCGGGATAGTCGCCGATGTCCATGGGCGTACAGGCCGTCAGCACCGTCGTTCCCTCTCCCTGACTGGCGTACAGCGCCGCTGCGGGCTTGGGATTGCGGAAGGCGTCCATGACGCCATGGTAACATACCCGGTCGCCGGAGCCGAAATCCTTATGGGTGGGGTAGTCAAACATGCACCAGCCGAAGCAGCCCACATGGCCGCCGTCGGCCGCGGCGTCGCTCTGCACCCTTGCGTGGCGCAGTGCCTGCGCCTGCCGGTGACTCCAGGTGTCATAGGACTTGGTAGGGTACATGTGACCGGTATGCTCGGAGATCAGCAGCGCCTTTTTCCGGCTTTGCATAACGGTACGCCTGGGCTTGCAGCCGGGATTGTCTCCGGTGTGGGAGAAGTCGTTGTAGGCGTAGACGTCCTCCAGCAGGTGGCTCTTTTCCAGGAACCGCACGCCGGAGGTCGCCCGGCTGGGGTCAAGCTCGTGGGCGGCGGCATTGGTGCGGCGGTACAGCTCGTCATCGTCCTGACTTTCGTTGATGCGCACGCCCCAGAGGACGATGCTGGGATGGTTGCGGTATTGCAGCACCATCTCCCGGGTGTTTTCCACCGCCTGATCTTTCCAGTTTTCTCCGCCTATGTGCTGCCAGCCGGGAATTTCCGTGAACACCAGCAGTCCCAGTCGGTCGCATTCGTCGATAAAATACTGGCTCTGGGGATAGTGGGAAGTGCGCACCGCCACGCAGGCAAGCTCCTGCTTCAGAATCCGCGCGTCCTCCCGCTGGAGCCGCTCCGGAACAGCGTAGCCCACATACGGCCAGCACTGGTGCCGGTTCAATCCCCGCAGGAAAGTTTTCTTCCCGTTCAGGTAGAAGCCGTCCGCCTTGAATTCGGCGGTACGGAAGCCCACCTTGACCTCCCGCGTATCCATCACCCGGCCGATTTTCAGCAGGGACACCCGGCAGGTGTAGAGAATGGGATGCTCCGTGTCCCAGCTCTTGACGCCGGGACAGCGGATGGTAATGACACCCCCGGCGGTGAATGCCTTCTTCACCAGCACCCGCTCGCCCTTCTGCAGCTCCACCAGAAGGATGCACCCTTCGGCATTCTGCAAAGTGGGCTTGATTTTCAGGGTGGTCAGGTCCGGGGTCGTTATGTACAGATCTTCAATATAGCTCTTTTCCCGGACGTCCAGCCAGACCTCCCGGTAAAGCCCGCCGTAGGTCAGATAGTCGATGACAAACCCGAAGGGCGGCACCTCGCCGTTCTCCGTGGTGTCCAGCTTCACCGCCAGCCAGTTTTCTCCGCCCAGAACCGCCGCGTCGGTGATGTCCACCCGGAAGGCGGTATAGCCGCACCGGTGGGTCGCCAGTTCCTTGCCGTTTAAGTACACCGTGGCGATATGCGCCGCGCCGTCGAACTGCACGAACAGGCGTTTCCCCGCCAGCGTGGGATCCAGCGTCAGCTTTTTCCGGTAGCCGCAGACCATCTGATAGGACTGGCTGTCGGCGTAGTGCTGCGGAATTTCCTTCACGGTATGGGGCAGGCGGACGCACTCTCCCTCCCCTTCTCCGACGGCAAATCCGTCATACCAGTCGGAAACGAACTCCCATCGATCACAAAGACTCTGCATGGCAAAAGCCCCCTCTTTTTCTTTCGATTTTGCGGATAGAAACGGTCTGGATATCTCTCGTATCATTATAGCATAAACTTTCCGGAAGAAAAGCCCCGCGGCAAAAAAATCCTCAGACGCGGAACGTCTGAGGATTTTCATCAGCTGATGCGCACCGCTGCCACGACCAGACGGCCGTTGTTCAGGGTGTACTCGCAGGTGGACAGGCAGATGATCTTGTCGCCGTATTTGGGCGTAATGCCGGTGTCGTAGAAGGACAGATTCTTGCAGTTGGTGACGAAGTCGTTGAACTCCGTCTCGTTCTGGGCGTCCACGAACTGGTGGTAAGAGAAGCCCTTGCCCGCGTTGGCGCTGGTCTTGAACACCGCGAAGATCTTGTAGATGTGCCGCTCCTTCAGGGTGTCGAAGAAGATCAGACTGTTGTAGTCCCAGGCGCTCTTCTCGGTGTAGGACATCAGGCTGTGGAACATGCTGCCGTCGGCCATGTTGTGGCCGTAGATGGTGATGTTGTCGCTGGGCTTGTCCAGATCGCACTCCTCACGGGCGTAGATGCAGCCCCGGACGCTGTCCTGCTTGTCGAAGTCCCGCTTCAGGTAGTAGTCCTTGTTGTTTGTGGACGTCTGCATCACGGGGTAATCCACCTTGGTGCCTTCGATCTTGATCCAGCCCGCAAGATCCGGGTTCATGTCGTGCAGCTCAGCATAATCCAGAAGGATGCCGCCCTCCACGGTGGGGTCGCTGATGACCTCAAATCCGGGCTTTGAGGGTTCTGTCGCAGTCGAGGGCTTCGTCGCCTGTGTGGGGACGCTGGTCTGCGCCTGATTTTTGATGTTCGCAAGGTCTTCGTAACGATCTGCCTGCTTCTTGCCTTCCAGTACGTATCTGGCAACCAGAAACGCGCTGACGCAGAAAGCGATGATCAGAATCATGATCACAATAACATAAAGCGCTTTTTTCATGCTCAATACCTCCTTTTGCCATTATAGTTCAGCCCCGCCCCCCTGTCAAGATTCCGGGGCGGCGGGGTTTGTAAGGATATTCTAAAGAATCCATTAAGATTTAATTAAGGGGTCTGCACGCAAAGCGGCCGCAGCCGGGACTTTTGCGTATTTTCCCACATAATTATTTTCAAAAGCGTCAAATATTTCCATAATATGTTTGTATCTGCAACTTTTTCCAGAAATCGGCTACTAGCCCTTCATGTACTCCATGCCCAGCATATCCCGCATTTTGTAGTAGTTGGGCAGATTCCGCCAGCCCGCACCTACGGTGGCGTTGGCCGTGGCCACGATCTTGGTGTCCGGCAGCGCCTGAGACAGCTGGTATCCGCCGCCCCGCTCTACCATCCACAGGTTTTTCAGCCACGGCATCTGCATGAGCGGCTCCACGCTGGGATAGGTCAGGCCGATGTTCAGGTCCTCCAGCGAGGTGCAGCCCACCAGCGGGGAAAAGTCCTTCACGGCGCTCCAGTCCAGCTCAAGGAAAATCAGCTCCTTGCAGCTGCTGATAGGGGAAATGTCCTGCAGCTGCCCGTTGTGGGCGAGGATCAGGAATTGCAGATGGGGCATCCCCGACACGAAATCGATGTTGGTCAGACCCATGTGTCCCACGTCCACGCAGAGCATTTCCTCGCAGTAGCGCAGGTTGTAGGCATCGTCGTCCAGGAAGTAATAGACATGCTCCCGGACGGGCATGAAGGTGGTGTCATCCGTCCGCGCGGTGAGCTTCTTGCCCAGCTGTACCGTCCAGACGACCTTGTAATTTTCCCGTTCTCTCTCCCGGAGGGCGGCCAGCTCCTCGTTGTCAAGGCCGCATTTGCCAAGGAACACCTGCTCGGCATCGGGCAGATAGGACATCTTCTTTTCCAGATCCTGCAGGTCCAGCGTGACAGCAGGCTTCGGTTCCTCCGTAGTCTGGGTGCCGGTCACGGTGCCGGTCGTGACCTTCGTAGTGGCCGCAGTCTGGGTCGTAGTCTTGTCAGTGGTGGTGGTCTCCAGCGCGGCGGAAAGATCGACCTCCTTCGTATCGTCCGGGAAGGAGATCCCCGCCATCTCCACTTCCCAGTTGATGCTCACCTTGGGATAGGTGCTGCGCAGCTGCAGAACCGTCGCCGGGTCGGCTTCCGGGTTTACAAGGTGCAGCGTTTTCAGTTCCGGCAGAAGCTGGAGAAGCTCCAGTTCCGCGTCGGTGATGCCGGTGACATCCAGCTCCTGCACCGTGTCGGGATAAGTTTTCGTGCCGAAGCGCAGGGCGAAGGAAATCCCCTTCTCCTGGCAGAAATCCCGCAGCTTTTCCATCTGCTCCGGCGTCTCGCAGCCCACCGCCGTCACCGCCGTCAGATCCGGCAGGTATGTAAGCAAATTAATTTCTTCATCTGTAATGCCGGAAACGCTCACCACGGCGGTGTCCTGATCGTATTTTCTGCCGTCGATGGTCACCGCATAATCCACCGCAACCGCCGGGCGGCGGGCAGCCAGCGCGGTCAGCTGGGCATAGTCCGTGCATTCCTGTGCTTCCACGCTTTTCAGCTGGGTGAAATAGTCCAGCGTAGCCACGTCCTCGTCCGTGAGGGAGGTCACGTACAGCACGTCGGTGTTCTGGTCATAGGTCTTCCCCTGAAACGGAATCCGCCAGAGAATTTCGCTGTTCGGCGCTTTTTTCCGCAGCTTCTCATAATCCGCCGTCGTAATGTCGGCAAAGCGAAGATCCAGCACCTCGGCGCTCCGGGAATAAAACGTCCCCGCCACCCGCACATGGGTCAGCAGAAACCAAACGGCGATCCCCACCGCCAGCAGCACGACCGCAAGCACGATGAGAAGCACCGGATTCAGCTTTTTTTCTTTTTGATACATCTTTCTTTCCTCCCAAGCTTCCAGACACTCTACTATTATGGTCTTTATCCACTCATAAGTCAAGGGATTTTTCTCCCTAAAATCCGGCATAGATCGACCCCGGCGCGGAAATTTCTCCGGAAAGCTTTGCGTCTTCCGAAACAGGCACCTTTCAGGGCGAAAAATGCGGATTTCCTATTGAAAACCGCGCCGCCGTGTGCTACAATGTCTCCGTAGTTAGCGTTAGCTAACTGCATTAAAAAAGTGACAGGCAGCAGGGCAGCGCACGTTTGGGAGGGACTTTGATGTCAAAAAAGCAACGGAATTTCAGAAAAAAGAGATGAGTAATGCTGAACTTCAATTAAAATCTTTAGAAAAGATTTTGGGTCTATCTGAAAACCGTCAACATGCCCAAACAGCGGGTCTTTTCCGCCTGCTG
>ERZ772886.3890-NODE-3890-length-10196-cov-9.963120_pt1 | contig 10196 bp, 9 predicted proteins | sample MGYA00512128_ERZ772886 | MGnify/ENA primary metagenome ERZ772886 (study PRJEB29015, sample SAMEA2737698) | human gut metagenome | biome: human gut; feature: human-associated habitat; material: faeces | place: China | collected 2012 ... | reverse complement strand
CTCGCCAGATGGCCGCACTGGGCGCCGACATGATCACCATCAAGGACATGTCGGGTCTGATTCCGCCGCGCCGCGTCGCCACGCTGGTGCGCCTGCTGAAGAAGAACCTTTCGGTTCCCGTCGATTTCCATACCCACTGCACGCCGGGCTACGGACTGGCTTCGGTGCTTTCGGCCATCATCGCCGGGGTCGACGTCGTGGACACCAACTGCTGGTACTTCGCCGAAGGCACGGGCGCCCCGGCCATCGAGCTGATCCATGTTTTCTGCAAGAAGCTGGGCATCGAAACGGACGTGAACATGGAGGCCGTGGCCAAGATCAACACCCAGCTGCGGGACATCCGCAAGGAGCTGAACCAGTCGGTCTTCGGCGTCGAGAAACCCGAGCCGAAGGCGTTCAACCCGGTGACCGACACGCTTCCCACCGAGATCGACGCCCTGTTCGACCGGGCGATCGCCGCGGCGCAGCACGACGACGAGAACGCCACGATCGACGCCTGCCGCAAGATCGAGGCCTATTTCGGCTTCCCGGCTCCGAACGAACTGGTGCAGAAGGCCGAGATTCCCGGCGGCATGTATTCGAACATGGTGGCCCAGCTCAAGCAGCTCAAGGCCGAGGAGATCCTGCCCCGCGCCATGGAGCTGATCCCTTCGGTGCGCCTGGCCGCGGGTCTGCCGCCGCTGGTGACCCCCACCTCGCAGATCGTGGGTGCGCAGGCCGTCAACTGCGCCCTCGACGAGAAGGCCGGACGTCCGATGTACACCAACAAGTCGTCGCAGTTCGTGGGCCTCGTGAAGGGCGAGTACGGCAAGACGCCGGTGAAGATCGACCCCGAGTTCCGGTTCAAGATCTGCGGCGTGCGCGAGGAGACTCCCTACGACACCTCGAAATACCAGATGCAGCCCAATCCCGAGCTTCCCGAAGCCGGAGGCGTGAAGCTCGCCGCCGATGAAAAGGAGGTGCTGCTGCTGGAGTTGTTCCCGCTGGTCGCCAAGACGTTCCTGACCAATATGAAGGTGAAGGCCTACGAGGCTTCGAAGCCGGCCGAACCTGCCGCCAAGGCCGGGGAGACGCCCGCCGGAGAGACGCAGGCCGTGATCACGGGCAACGTCGTGACGGCTCCGCTGCCGGGCCGCATCATCGAACTCAAAGTGAAGGTCGGCGACGCGGTGAAGGCCGGACAGGAGGTCGCCGTTCTCGAAGCGATGAAGATGGAGAACGCCATCACGAGCGATTTCGCCGGTACGGTCAAGCAGATTCTGGTCCGTCAGGGGCAGACCGTGGCTACCGACGCCGTTCTGATGGAGATCGAATAACACGATCCATTCTTTCCGGACGCCATTCCGTCCGCAGCGCCCGGTGCGTTGCGGGCGGAACTTTTTTTCGGAGGCTTCGGTCGTGATCCCGGAGGCTTCCGCGACGATGCTGCCTGCCGCATTGCAGTACGCTGTCCCGAGCGCATCGGCCGCCGCGCCCGGGGCGGACCGGGGCTTGCCGGGGATGTGGAGGACGCCTTGCGGGCCTTGCTTCCGATGCTGCGCGAACGTTCCGACCGGACGTTCCTCCGACCGCCGGCTGAAAATCTGCGGCGTCTTGTGCGACGACATGACCGTCGCGCCCGTGGCCACGGCCACGAGCAATCTGAAACACCTCCGCGAACTGGTCTGACCGGTGCGGCGAGGCTACTCTTCCGGCGTGGGGGCTTCGTCCGTCCGGTCGGTGTAGAGAATTCCGTCAAGATGGTCTGTTTCGTGCTGGAAGATTACGGCCGTGAATCCGTCGATCGTCTCCGTTTTTTCGGCGAACCGCTCGTCGCGGTAGCGCAATACGATCCACTGCGCCCGCACCACCGTGCCCGCTAATCCCGGAATCGAGAGACATCCTTCCCGTCCCGGGGCAGTTTCGGCCGACGATTCGACGATCTCCGGGTTCAGGTAGAATTCGAACGGCTCTCCGGGCTTGTCGAAACGCTGCACGGCGATCATCCGCCGGAGAATCCCCACCTGCGGGGCGGCGATGCCTACGCCCGTGTTCTGCGGGTCCTGCACCGTCGCGAGCATCCTGCGGCGCAGGACGGCGTAGTCGTCTGTCCGCAGCATCCGCCCGGTCACCGGAGCGGCCTTTTGACGCAGGACGAACGAGTCGGCCGGGTTTCCGACGGTCAGTATGCGCATGATTTCTCCCTTCCCGGCGTGAATGGTCTCCTCCTCTGCGGCGCTGAACCCTCCGGAGCATCCGGCGAACGCCAGCGTTGCGGCCGCGCAGGCCGCCAGTATCGTTTTCTTTTCCATGATAGCCGCTGTTTCTGTGAATAGGCTTTTTTTTCGGTAATTCGCCCGGTTTTTCTAGGTGAGAAAGTACCCGTTCGCTTCTCCGCGATATAGCTGCGGATTTGTTCGTCCGTAGGACTTTTGCAATTCTCCTCCGGAATATCGCTTCCGACATAGAGGAAGCGGTTCGATGTACGGTCCTTGTTGTAACCCCGCAGGTATTTCTGATAGGCCAGCTTTTTGGTCGGGAGGACGATAATCGTATCGCGCGGTTGATTCAGTGCCAGGGTAGTAGCTCCGATGCCCGGAACGCTTTTCTTGACGATGCCATAGGGCAGGTTGGTGAAAATTCCGCCTAACTTGGCTCTCGGATAAAGCAGCGTCAGACGCATGCACTCTATGCGCTTATGCGTATCGTCTTGATAGATGATTTCATACCGAACCGGATTCTTCTCGTCGTCAAATGTGTTTATGAAAGCTCCGTTGTACATGTAGCTCCGGTAATAGCCTATACCATCGCAGTAACCATTGATATTCGGATAGAAGATTTCATAGCGAGGGTCCTCTATCTTTACGGTATTGGCTGGGAGTTTAGATAGAATAGTCCGTAGTTTGGGATCAATTTTATCGTCATTCATACATGAAAGATTTTTAAAATCTGCCTATGCTCTCACCATAGGCAGTCATGTAAAGATACGAGATGTTATTGAGATTATCAAGTCACTATTCGCTAATCGTTCGTTTCCTCCAAAACTTTTTCCAGCCGCCCGATATGATTGCTGATGTTCTTGTTCAGAACTTGCGCATAGGACTGCTGGGTAACTGAAATATTAGAGTGTCCGAGCAGTTTGCTCACCACCTCGATAGGCACATCGTTATAGAGCAGGATAGTCGTGGCAAAGGTTTTCCGGGCCGTGTGGTGCGTCAATTTCTTGTCGATACCTACGACATCCGCAATTTCCCGCAGATAGGAATTGACCTTTTGATTGGAGATGCGCGGCTGGATATAATCGTCCGTACTACCGAATTCCCGGAACCAGGCTATCAGTTTCTCTGCCTGCGGGAGCAACGGAACGGAAACCTCCCGGTCCGTCTTTTGACGAACAAGCGTGATCCAATTCCTGCCGTCAAATCCTTTCGTGATATGCTTCGGTTGCAACGCCTGCGCTTCATGGTAGGCAAGCCCCGTATAGACCGAGAAGAGGTAGATGTTCTTCACCGTTTCCAGACGTTTCTGGGCAAAATGATGATGCTCCAGTTTGTGCAGTTCCTCCTGCGTGAGAAATACCAGCCGTTTACGCTCTTTTAAGGGCCTGTATTCGACGAACGGGTCCTGCTGGATATAGTTGCACTTGAAAGCGAAAGTGACCATCTGACGCACCCGTTGCATGATTTTATTGATGGTGATGGCTTTCAGACCTTGCACTATGAGTGCTTCTTCGAATTGCTTCACAAAGCGATAGTCCACGCTTCGGATGGGAATGTCCTGCATGTTATACGAGGTGCGGATATACCGCTCTACATGGGCGAAAACCTCCCGGAATTTTTGCAATGTGGCAGGTGAATACTCTTTGCCTACGAGTTGCTCCATCTTGTTCAGACGCTCCCGGAAAATCCCGCACAACGTATGTTCCTCCACCGTCTTGTGCTTGTAGATCGAGTAGATTTCAGCCAGCGAGACATTCCCGTCAGCTTCGTACAATTTACGCTCTATACCTTTGAGTTCGATAGTGATATCCTGCAAACGGCGGTTAATCAGTACGGCATCTTCCGAGGTTCCATGGACACATTGAGCGTCTTTGTCCCACAAGTCAGGTGTTACATAAAGTCCCGTCGAAAATTGCTGGCGTTCTGCACCGTCAGTCGTTAACTTGCAGTAAATCGGGGCTGTACCCCGTCGGTTTTTCTTAAATTCGTAAAGATAATAGGTGATTCTCAGTATTTCAACCATAGTCAGCAGATCGTTTTCATAACCCGCTGGAATACTTTTCATTACAAGTCTGGAATACAACTTTTGCCCGAAAGCGAATTGTATTCCAACGAACCCCTAAAATACCCCGATTTTGAATGGTTATTAAAATATCTTAAAATATGGCAATTTTGCTTAATTGCTGATTATAAGATGTTTAACTATCTTGCAGGGTATAAAAATAGGGGCCAGATTTTGCAATCTAACCCCTTTAGTAGCGGGAGGAGGACTCGAACCTCCGACCTTCGGGTTATGAGCCCGACGAGCTGCCAACTGCTCCATCCCGCGATATATCTTTAGACCGATGATCTATCGCTTTTGCGTGTGCAAAGATAAGACAAATTTTCCATTCCGGCAAATTAATTTCAGCTAAAAAACTCCTTCACACACGCTGCACACTGTTTGTCAACCGGTTAGAGGACCGAATTATTTTATGGCTGCAACCACGATCTCCGCCAGATCGCGCACCTCGCTCTTCGTGCCGCGGCCGATGGCCTTTTTGCAGAGCGGGCAGGCGGTGACGATCACCTCGGCCCCCGTGGCGTCGAGCTGCGCGGCGACCGACCGGGCGATCTGCACCTGCTGGCCGTCGGAGATGGCCGTATTGGCCACCGAAGAGCCGCAGCAGAGGGCGTTCTCGCGCGTCGAGGCGGGTTCGAGCAATTCGCCCACGGCTTCGATCACCGCACGCGGCTCGTCGTAGATGCCGCTGCCGCGCCCCAGTTCGCAGGGGTCGTGGTAGGTGAAGCGCATCGCGCCATGCTCCAGCGAAAGGCGGCCCGCACGAATCAGCCGCAGGATATATTCCGAATGGTGCAGGATCTCGATACCCGGCAGGTCGTAATCCTCGCGGAAGACCTTGAGGCAGATCGGGCACGACGTGACGAGCGTCGTGATGCCGTGCTTACGGAACAGGTCGGCATTGTATTTCATCATCTTGCGCGCCGAATCGGTCTCGCCGGCCAGTTTGAGCGGCCGGCCGCAGCAGACGCCGCCTTCGCGGTCGGCCCACCAGACCTCCTCGCCCGCGGCCTCGAAGATCGCCGACATCGCCGACATCGTGCGCGGCGTCAGCAGGGTCATGCAGCCCGCAAAATAGCCCACCTTGCCCGCACCTTCGGAGCGGTCGAGACCCTTGAAATAGCCGTAGCGGCGTTCGTCGGGCACGTTGTGCATCTTGTCGCGCGAGTTGACGCGGAGCGTGTTGAGATCAATGCCGACGGGGCATTTCTCGGCACAGCGGCCGCACATCAGGCAGTTGTCGGCCGTCTGGAGGCGCAGCATGTTGTAACGGCGGTCGCGCAGGAAGTAGACCGACTGCACGTCGTCGACGCCCAGCACGCTCTGCAACTGGCAGGGGTCGATGCAGATGCCGCAGCGCGAGCAGGCCTCGACCTGGAAATTATCGTAGGAAGACTCCTTTTCGCCCGAGCGCAGGTTGTAACGGCGCAGGAAGATGAGGGGTATCTCCGTGAAAATATGCATGTAACGCGAGAACGGCAGCGCCACGAAGAACACGCCGAGGCACGAGGAATAGAACCACCACGCCGCGGTTTCGAGATTCATCAGCGGCATCACGCCGATATGCCCGGACATCCACTCCCCGAGGCTCCCGGTGAGGAATCCCCCGCCGCCGTAAAGCGCGCACGTGGCGCTTTCGGCCACCAGACGCGCCGGGAACACGAACCACAGCGCCGACAAGGCCACCCGGTCGCCCGGGACGTGCTTCGTCGTGCGCCGCATGCCCATCGCCCGGGAGTAGAGACGCTTGCCCCAGGCCAGCGCCACGCCCGAGAGGACGAACAGCAGCAGGAGGTCCATCGTGAAATCGAAGAACGGCTTATGCTCCAGCCCCGTGGCGAAATACTTGAAAAAGACGTGTCCCTGCAACGGCACGTAGCGGAAGCCCAGATAGGCGATCGTCTCGGCCCACCCCACGGCGATCAGCAGGAACCAGCCGAAAGCCAGCGACATGTGCATGTACCCCAGCAGGGGGTTGACCCGGAAGATGCGGCGGTGGAGCAGCGACTCGCTCACCACCTCCCACGCCGCCCCGAAGGTGCGGCGCGTCGGCAGTCCGAACAGAATCCGTTTCTTGTCGGCGCGGGGCAGGCGGTAGAGCCACGTCCCCCACTTCCAGGCCAGGACGGCGAACATCACCGCAGCGCCGATGATGAACGGCAGACAGAATGGCGCGTAGAAAGTCATCGTCAGAAATCCCCCAGTTTACGTTTGATAAGCATCACCACGCCGCGCGTATTGATGCCGCGCGGGCACACCAGCCGGCATTTGCCGCACAGCATGCACTTGTTCATCTCCTCGTAGGCCCCCTGGTATTCGCCGCGGCGCACCAGCGTGTGGACCTTGCGGAAATTGAACTCCGTGAGGTTGCCCGCCGTGCAGACCGCCGTGCAGGCCCCGCAGCCGATGCAGGTCTGCAACTCGGGCATCTCGCGCAGGATCTCGTCGCTCTTGCGCAGGTTGTTGCGGTCGATGTCGATGGCCCGGGGCTTCGAAATGGTGTATCCGAAATTGATCGCCGCCATTGCTATGCCTCCACGTATTTGGCCGCGGCGTCGGCTGCGGCGATGCCCTCGTTCAGCGACTCGCCGATGTTCTTGGGCGCCGTAATGGTCCCGGCGTAGAAAATGCCGTCGACGTTGCTCTTCACATTGCCGAGAAACATGTCGCGCGGAGCCAGAAAGCCGCTCGGAGCGCGGTTCAGCCCGGCGCCTGCGGCAAACGCTTCGTTGTCGTCGTTGGCCCGCATGCCCACGATCAGCACCAGCATGTCGACGCTCATGCGCAGGGGGCGGCCCGTCAGCGTGTCCTCGGCCTTGATCTGCACCCGTCCGTCGATCGTCGGGCTGGCCTCCGAAATGCGTCCGCGCAGGAAGTGGATGTTGTATCTCTGCTGCGCCTCGCGGTACATCTCCTCGTAACCGGGACCGAACATGCGGATGTCCATGTAAAAATTGAAAACGTCGGCCTCGGGGAAGAGCTGTTTCATCTCCATGGCCTGCTTGACGCCCGTGATGCAGCACACCTTCGAGCAGTGCTGCTGGCAGACCTTCTCGTCGCGCGAACCCACGCAGTGCAGGAAGGCGATGCGCCTGGGGCGCGATCCGTCGGCCTTGGCCACGCGCCCCTCGTTCAACATGCGCTCGATGTCGGCCGTCGTGAAGACGTTGTCGTAGATGCCGTAGCCGTACTCCTCCTTGATCGAGGCGTCGAAGAGCGTGAAGCCGCTGGCCACGACCACCGAATCGCACGGCAGCGTCCGCCCGTCGGCGAGCGTGACGCTCTCCTTCGTGAAGCCCGCGACCTCCGTGGAGGTCATCACCTCGATGCCGCTCTCGTTGACCCTGCGGCGCAACTCGGTCAGCACCTCCTGCGCCGGGGTGAACGACGGGAACAGCACGTGCCAGCCCCGGAGCTTGCCGCCCAGTTCGGCCTCTTTCTCGATGATGACCGGGCTGACGCCCTGTTCCGCCAGACGCAGGGCCGTCTGCATGCCCGCAACGCCGCCGCCTATAATGATAACTCGTTTTTTCATTATTCTCTGATGTCGTAAATCGTATCCGTCGGGCAGCAGTTGACCACCGCCGACTCGGGTTTTCCGATATATTTCCCGTTGCGGCCCAGATACTTGGCCGCGGGATCGTACTCGACGCCCATCTTGTCCAGCAGGGGTTCCACGTCGACCTGGTGCATCTGCATGCCCAGCTCCCAGGGGTCGTAGCCCAGCACCAGCCCGGCCATCTCCTCGTAGGTCAGCACCGGGATTCCGTGGCCGTTCTGGCCGTAGGTCGTGCCCTCCATCTCGGCGATGGCGTACTGCCACTTGTCGAGGAACATCGCGCAGCCCGGACAGTTGGCCACGATGAAATCGGGCTTGTAGGGCGCCATGCTCTCCAGTTTCTTGTGCGAGTTGGCGATCGAATAGCCGCGGTTGGCCTGCACGAGGTAGTTGCGGAACCCGAATCCGCAGCAATGGCGGCGTTCGGGATAGTCGACGCACTCGCCGCCCCACGACTCGACCATGCCGGCCAGCACATAGGGGAATTCCGATCCTCCGATCCCGGATTTCGGAAATATCTTGGCGTAATGGCAGCCGATGTGCTCGACGACCTTCAGCGGTTCGCCCGTCGCGGCGTTGACGAGCCGTTTTTTGGCCCGCGCGGCGATCTCTTCGCGGAAATGGAACACGACATCCGACGTGTGGGCCAGGCTCGCGGGCTTCTTGAACTCGCGCCGGGTCGCCTTCCAGAGATTCTCGCGCGTCTTCTCCTCCGTCTCGGGGAACTCGTGCCACGTGGCCAGAATCTCCGTGTAAACGCCGAACGAGGTGATGCACGAGGTCACGAGGTTCTCATACCCCGCCTCGCCCATCAGCGCGAACTGCCGCGCCACGACGGTCATAATCGTCTCCAGCGGCACGATGTCCGAATGGTAGCCGATCCCCGTGCACGACGAGTGCTTGGGGTCGTCCGAGAGGTCCTTGCCCAGGTCGTTGCGCAGCATGTCGATAAACAGCTTCTCGCTGCCCGGGAAGAAATTCTGCCGGATGCAGCTGCGCGCGTAATAATAGTGGTCGTCGGCGATCTCCTTCTGGTAGTCCTGCCAACTCTTTCGCTTCATCGTCATCGTCAATAATGTTCGTTGCTGTTCGAAAGGAAGACATCCATCATGTACTGCTGGTCGGCGCCCTCCTCGTAGCCCATTTCGCGGGCCTTGCGGTCGGAATGCCGCTCGATGGTGTCGAACATCTCGCTGCCGCCGCTGACCTTGAATATCTCGTTGATCTCGGCGAGCGACTCCTCGTCCAGACGGCGCAAGGCCCCGGCGCCGTGGCGCATGTAGACGGGCGTGAACTGGCCGTAAATCTCCCGGTCGTTGTCGTAAATCCATTTCCAGACGGTCCCCTGCTCGGGATGCAGGTCGGGTTTCACCAGCCGCGGGACGATGCAGTAGCCCGTGCGGAGGATGTTCTCGCCGATGATGCGTTTCAGGGCCAGCTGCTGGCGACCCTTCTCGCTCTCGACGAAGAAGCCCAGTTTCTGCGACAGCGTGCGCAGCGCCTGGATCACATAGCCCGGCGTATTGCCCCGCGGACAGCGCGGACGGCACGACATGCACTCGCCGCAATACCAGATGGTGTCGCTCTTCAAAAGCCGCTCGATGGCCTCGTCGTCGCGCGTCTGCACGATGGAGACGATCTGACGGGGGTCGTAGTTATAGAACTCGGCCGCCGGGCAGACGCCCGTGCAGACCCCGCAGTTCATGCACGAGTGAAGACCCTCCTTCATCCGCACATCCTCCATGAGCATATCGAAATACTTCCCCATACCTAATATACAAAAAAAACCTTTGCACTGCAAAGGTAGGGAATCCGGGGCGGACGGGCGGTGGTATAAATGCGTAATTTAGCGCCGTTCGTAAAGCTCGAAGGCAAACGGCCAGGGGTAATCTTTCCCGCCGGAGAACGACTCCGACGACACCAGCCGCCATTCGCGCTCGTCCCACGCCGGGAAACGCGTGTCGCCCTCGTAGGCGCGGAAGACCCGTGTGAGGTAGAACTTCCGGGCCAGCGGCAGCGCCGCGGCGTAGATCTGCGCCCCGCCGATGACGAACACCTCCTCGTCCGCGGGAAACAGCGCGACGGCCTCTTCGAGCGAATGGGCCACCGTGCAGCCGGGAATCTCGATATTCTGACGCGTGATGACGACGTTCGTCCGGTTGGGAAGCGGACGCCCGAGCGACTCCCAGGTTTTGCGGCCCATGACGACCGGATGGCCCGTCGTCACGGCCTTGAAATGCCGGAGGTCCTCGGAAATGTGCCACAGCAGGGCGTTCCTGTCGCCGATAACGCCGTTTTCGGCGACGGCTACGATCAAACTTATCATTGTATATTTGTACTTAGTTAATTAAATTTGAATAGTAAAGACATCAGAGTA
>ERZ772886.3885-NODE-3885-length-10204-cov-5.880284_pt1 | contig 10204 bp, 10 predicted proteins | sample MGYA00512128_ERZ772886 | MGnify/ENA primary metagenome ERZ772886 (study PRJEB29015, sample SAMEA2737698) | human gut metagenome | biome: human gut; feature: human-associated habitat; material: faeces | place: China | collected 2012 ... | reverse complement strand
TCGGCTCCTATCCCGAGGGCGTTTGCTATTCCATCCTGATCATGAACTGCACCACGTGGCTGCTGGATAAGTATGTCCGTCCCACCATCTACGGTGCTGCGAAGAAAGCGAAGAAGGAGGCGACTAAGTAATGAAGATCTCCGGTAAGTTTATTCTCAAGGTCGCCGGTACCCTGACCGTCATCTCTCTGGTCGTGGCCGCCCTGCTGGGTCTGGTCGACAACGTCACCGCTGACAAGATCGCGGCCATCGATGCCGAGAACACCCGCATCGCCATGAGCGCCGTTGTCCCCGAGGGCAGCGAGTTCACCGACAAGCTGGATATCCCCGAGGCCGTGGCCGCTGCCGCGTCCGCCCAGGGCGGTACGCTGTCCGAGCTGTACGGCGTCACCAACGGCGGCGCTGAGGCCGGCTACGTTATGAAGATCTCCGCCTCCGGCTCCCAGGGCACCATCGTGATGATGGTGGGCGTGGACGCCAACAAGGCCGTTACCGGCGTCTCCGTGGTCAGCCACTCCGAGACCTCCGGCATCGGCACCAAGGTGGTGGGCAACGAGCCCAACGCCGCCGGTGTCCCCGTGCTGGATCAGTTCATCGGCATGAGCGGCGCAGGCTCTCTGGTAGTCGGCAAGAACATCACCGCCGTCTCCGGCGCCACCGTTTCCACCAAGGGCATCAACACGGGCGTCAATGCCGCCCTGGCCGCCGTGGAAGCTCTGGGCTAAGAAAGGAGGAGCTGCATTATGAATTTCGGTAAGCAATTGAAAGAGGGTCTCATCACGCAGAACCCCGTGCTGGTCCAGGTCCTGGGCATGTGCTCCACCATGGCCATCACCACGTCGTTCTTCAACGGCCTGGGCATGGGCGTCAGCGTGCTGATCATCCTGACCCTGTCCAACATCTTTATCTCCCTGCTGCGCAAGATCATCCCCAATGAAGTGCGTATCGCCTGCTACATCGTGGTCATCGCCGGCTTCGTGACCTGCGTCGACCTGCTGCTGAAGGCCTTCGTTCCCGCCCTGTCCAGCTCTCTGGGCGTGTTTATCCCCCTGATCGTGGTGAACTGCATCATCCTGGGCCGTGCCGAGGGCTTTGCCTCCAAGAACGGCGTGGGCGCCTCCGCGGTGGACGGCATCTGCCAGGGCATCGGCTACACGCTGGTGCTGGTGGTGATGTGCGTGGTCCGCGAGTTCCTGGGCTCCGGTAAGTTCGGCGGCGGCCTGCTGGGCGGCGGCGTGCTGGGCAAGGCACCCGGTATCGCCATTTTCCCCGAGGAGTTCGGTATCAAGGTCCTGACCCTGCCCGTGGGCGGCTTCCTGACCCTGGGCTGCCTCATCGCCCTGATGCAGTGGGCTCTGGCCAAGAGTGCTAAGAAAAAGGAGGCCAAGTAAGTTATGAGTGTGACTACGCTGCTCGCCATTTCTCTTGGCGCGATTCTGACCAATAACTTTATCTTCTCCCAGTTCCTGGGCATCTGCCCCTTCCTGGGCGTGTCCAAGAAGATCGACACCGCTGTGGGCATGGGCGCCGCCGTGACCTTCGTTATGGGTCTGGCCTCCGCGTTCTGCTATCTGGTGAATCTGGTGCTGGCGGCCCTGGGTCTGGAGTTCATGCAGACCGTGGCCTACATCCTGGTCATCGCCGGTCTGGTGCAGTTCGTGGAAATGTTCCTGAAGAAGAACATCCCCACCCTGTACACCGCCCTTGGCGTGTACCTGCCCCTGATCACCACCAACTGCGCTGTGCTGGGCGTTGCTCTGCTGAACACCCAGAACAATTACAACTTCATCGCGTCCGTGGTCTACGGCATCACCGGCGGTCTGGGCTTCCTGCTGGCCATCTTCCTGTTCGCGGCTGTCCGTGAGCAGCTGGAGGTCTCCAGTGAAAATCCCAAGGCCTTTGATGGCTTCCCCATCGCGCTGGTCACCGCCGGCCTGATGGCGCTGGCCTTCATGGGCTTCAGCGGCCTGAAGGTCTGGTAAGGAGGTAGCAACTATGACTATTGTATATGCGGTCGCCGTTCTGGGCGTACTCGCCATCGTTTTCGGTCTGATCCTCGCCGTCGCCGCCAAGGTGTTCGAGGTGGAGGTCGACCCCCGTCTGCCTGAGATCCAGGCATGTCTGGCCGGCGCCAACTGCGGCGGCTGCGGCTACCCCGGCTGCGGCGGCTGCGCCGAGGCCATCCTGGCCGGTAAGGCCCCCGTCACCGCCTGCGCACCTGCCGGTGCGGAGGGCGCTGCCAAGATCGCTGCCATCATGGGCATGGAGGCTCCCTCCGGCGACAAGATGGTGGCCCACGTGCTGTGCAACGGCGGCTGCAACGCCAAGGACAACTTCGAGTACCGCGGTGTGAAGGACTGTCTGGCAGCCACCAAGGTCTGCGGCGGCGACGCCAAGGCCTGCCGCTACGGCTGCTTCGGCTTCGGCTCCTGCGCCGCTGCCTGTAAGTTCGACGCCATCCACGTCGTCAACGGCGTGGCTGTGGTGGACAAGGAGAAGTGCACCAACTGCGGCGCCTGCCGCGCCGCCTGCCCGCACCACCTGATCGTGGAGGTGCCCTACAAGCAGAAGGTGTTCGTCAACTGCTCCAACAAGGACAAGGGCCCTGCCGTCACCAAGGTGTGCGCCTCCAGCTGCATCGCCTGCGGTATGTGTGAGCGCACCTGTAAGTTCGACGCCATCCACGTGGAGAACAACGTGGCCGTCATCGATTACAGCAAGTGCAAGAACTGCACCATGTGCGCCAAGGCCTGCCCCCGCAACGCCATCGAGCCCATCCCCACTCCCGAGGAGAAGGAGAAGTTCAAGGCTGCGCAGAAGGCTGCTGCTGAGAAGAAGGCCGCTGCCGCCAAGGCCGCCGCTGAGGCTGCTGCCGCCAAGGAAGCTCCCAAGGCGGAGTAATCGCTCCAAAAAAACAAGAGACATGCCTGACGGCATGTCTCTTGTTTTTTGATGTGGTGCCTCTCTCCGTCCTGCGGCAGGTCTAAAAAAGGAAAGGGCGGGGATACCCCGCCCTTTCCTTTTGAGGCCCGCCGTGGTATACTGGGGAAAAACGACCGCAAGGAGGCTCCCCGCCATGTCCGACACCATCGCTGCCATCGCCACGCCCCAACTGCCCGGTGCCATCGGCATCCTGCGCCTGTCCGGCCCCGACACACTGGCGGCGCTGGACCGCGTGTTCCGCGCCAGAAACGGCCGCCCCGCCGGTGCGCAGCAGTCTCGCAGCATGGTGTATGGCGACCTGCTGGACCGGAGCGGCAGCGTCATCGACCATGTGCTGTGCGTCCGGTTCGCGGGGCCCAACAGCTACACCGGTGAGGACTGCGCGGAGATACACTGCCACGGCTCGCCGGTGGTGCTGAATGCGGGTCTGGCCGCGCTGTTGGCCGCGGGGTGCCGTCAGGCCAGAGGCGGCGAGTTCACGCGGCGGGCCTTCCTCAACGGACGCATGGATCTGATCCAGGCGGAGTCCGTGGCGGACCTCATCGACGCGGAGACGGCGGAGGCGGCGAAAAACGCGGTGTGCCAGCTGGACGGTGTGCTGAGCCGCACCATCGCCGGTATCTACGACGGTCTGATGGCCATGGCGGCACGGTTTTATGCCGTGGTGGACTACCCCGACGAGGACATCGAGGACGTACAGCGCCAGGAGATGCTGGACACATTGGGTCGTGCCCAGCGGGAGCTGGAGCGGCTGCTGGCCACCTTCTCCCGCGGACAGCTTCTGAAGCAGGGCGTCCCCGCCGTGATCTTAGGACGGCCCAACGCGGGGAAATCCTCCCTGCTCAACGCCCTGCTGGGCTACGACCGCGCCATCGTCACCGACATCGCCGGCACCACCCGCGACACCGTGGAGGAAAAGGTGCTGGTGGGCGGCGTACTGCTGCGGCTGACGGATACCGCCGGTATCCGAAACAGCGCTGACCGCATCGAGGCTATGGGTGTGGAACGCAGCCGTCAGGCGGCGCAGCGGGCGGCGCTGGCCCTGCTGGTGCTGGACGGCTCCCAGACTCTGACAGACGAGGACGAACAGGCCATGGCGGCGGCAGAGCAGACGCCCCGCCTGCTGGTGCTGGTGAACAAGAGCGATCTGCCCCAAAAGCTGGACGCGGCGGCCTTGGCTGAGCGGTTCCCCCGCGTGCTGCATATCTCCGCCCAAACCGGAGCGGGGCTGGACGCGCTGGCGGAGACTGTGGCGGCGCTGTACCCTGCGGGGGAGACGCCTGCGGGCGAGCTGCTGACCAACGCGCGTCAGGCTGACGCCGTGGAACGCGCCCTGTCCGCCGTAGCGGAGGCCCGCGGCGCACTGGACATGGGCATGACGCCGGATGTGGTGCTGACGGACTGTGAAGCGGCGCTGGAGGCACTGGGCGAGCTGAACGGCAAGCGCATCCGCGAGGATCTGGTGGATACCATCTTCTCCCGCTTCTGCGTGGGAAAATGACCGTATTTTTGTAAGAGGTGCGCAAATTTTCGGGTTTCCCCTTTTCAACTGGCGCGTTTCGTGTTACCATGGAGTATCGTGAACATCCATTCGACAAAAGGAGGCTTTTGCTATGCGTGACTATATCATCATGACCGACAGCTGCTGCGATCTGAACGCCCACATGGCCCAGGAGCTGGAGCTGAACGTGGTGCCCCTGACCGTCCACATGAACGGCAAGGACTACGCCAACATGCTGGACGGCAGTGAGATCAGCTTCGAGGAGTTTTACAAGAACATCCGCAGCGGTATCCTCAGCACCACCTCCGCCGCCAATGTAGGACAGTTCGAGGACGCCATGCGCGCCGTGCTGGCCCAAGGCCAGGACATCGTGTGCATCAACTTCTCCAGTGCTCTGTCCGCCACGTACCAGAACGCCTGCATCGCCGCCAAGACTATGGCGGACGAGTTCCCCGAGAGCCATGTCTACGTGGTGGACTCCCTGTCCGCCTCGCTGGGGCAGGGGCTGCTGCTGTATCTGGCGGTGCAGAAAAAGCGGGAGGGACTGTCCGCCGAGGAGCTGGTGCAGTGGGTAGAGGAAAACAAGCTCCACATTGACCACTGGTTCACCGTGGACGACCTGAACTTCCTGAAGATGGGCGGCCGCGTGTCCGCCACCACCGCGTTTCTGGGTACCATGCTGTCCATCAAGCCGGTGATGCACACCTCCGACGAGGGCAAGCTGGTGCCCGTCAGCAAGGCCCGCGGCCGCAAGGCCAGCCTGCAGGCCCTCATCGACAAGGTGGCGGAGCTGGGCATCGAGCCCAGTGAGCAGGTGATGTTCATCTGCCACGCGGACTGCGAGAAGGAGTCCCGCGCCGTGGCAGAGGAGCTGAAGGCCCGCTACGGTGTGAAGGAGGTCTACATCAACTACATCGGGCCTGTCATCGGCAGCCACACCGGCCCCAACACCATGGGCCTGTTCTTCGTGGGCACCAAGCGCTGACACATGACTTCACATTCGGAGGGAACGCACATGGAATGGCTGGAGCTGAAGATCGACACCTCGCCGTCGGGGCTGGATGCGGTGACAGCACTGCTGGAGCAGCAGGGCATCACCGGCGTCATCATCGACGATGAAGCGGATTTCAAGGATTTTCTGGAGCATAACCGGCAGTATTGGGACTATGTGGATGAGGACCTGCTGCGGGAAAAGGCCGGCGTCAGCCGCGTCACCTTCTATCTGGAGCGGAACGAGGATGCCCTGAACATCGTGGCGCAGGTGCGCATCGCCATGTCCGCCCTGAAAAAGGAGCATCCGGAGTACGGCCCGATGCTGCTGACCATCGACAACGTGGCCGATGCGGACTGGGAAAACAACTGGAAGAAGTTCTACAAGCCCATGGAGATCGGGGAGCGGCTGCTGGTGGTACCCCAGTGGGAGGAGACCAAGGCCAGAGGACGGGTGAAGCTGGTGCTGAACCCGGGTCTCACCTTCGGCACCGGCAGCCACGCCACCACCCGGCTGTGCCTGCAATCGCTGGACAAGTGCATCCACGGCGGCGAAAGAATGCTGGATCTGGGCTGCGGCAGCGGCATCCTGTCCATCGCGGCGCTGGTGCTGGGGGCCAGAGAGGCCTTTGCCTGCGACATCGACGAGAAGTGCGTGGACGTGGCCTACGAGAACGCCGCCCTCAATGGCATCGGCAAGGACCGCTACACCGTGCGCTGGGGCGACGTGCTGACGGACAAGGCATTACAGGCGGAGTTCGGCGGCGACTATGATATGGTGGTGGCCAACATTGTGGCGGACGTCATCATGGGTCTTTCCGGCAAGGTGCGGCCCTTCCTGAAGGAGGGTGGTCTGTTCCTGTGCTCCGGCATCATCGACGACCGCGCGGAAGAGGTTTCCGCCAAGCTGCGCGCCGAAGGCTGGACCATCGTGGAGCAGCACGACTCCGAGGGCTGGTACAGCTTCCTGTGCCGGTAAAAAAATTGCATAAAAGGAGCCGGACTCATGAAGTCCGGCTCCTTTTTCGTCCTTATCGGTATTCCCGCGGCACGGCGCTGTCCACGTATTTGGGCCGCACCTCCAGACGCACCGTGTCCCCAACGGCACAGGGCACGTCCGTCACGTCCAGCATCAGCTGGGTGGCGCCCACCACGCCCCGCACAGGGCAGCGCCGGCCGTTGACCAGCCCCGTCAGACCGTTGCTGCGCAGCAGTGCGCGCCCGGTGCGGAGCAGCCGGTACACCCTGTCCCGCAGGCGCAGGGCGTTGGATTCCTCCGTTACCCCCACGCCGCTGGTATAGCCCGCCGGCAGCAGGGCCAGACGCGTGGGCCGCTTGGTGCGGTACGCGCCGGCGTAGCCCACCTTCCAGCCAGACGGCAAGTCCTTCAGCTCCATGACCTGCGTCTCCAGCCAGCCGATCTTCTCCAGCCCCAGTGGGTCCGGCACCGACAGCCGTCCCAGCAGCGCCGAGCCCAGACGCACCGCGTCCAGCTGCATCTCCGGATACCGCAGAAACGCGGAGGAGGCGCAGACGTGGCGCAGCCCCGTCTCGATACCGGCTCGCTCCAGCAGGGCCGCTCCCTCCTGAAACCGCTGGTACTGCCGGCGGGTCAAGGCTTCGTCGGCGGCGTTGGCGAAGTGGGTAAACACCCCCTCCACCCGCATCGATGGCAGGCTTTTCAGCAGTGCTGCGGCCTCCGTCACGTCCTGCGGCAGGAATCCGAAGCGGCCCATGCCGGTGTCCAGCTTCACGTGGACGCGGGCAGTGACGCCCTTTTCCACGGCCACGGCGGACACTGTCTCCGCCGCAGCGCAGGAGCCCACCGTCAGGATGGCGCCGCAGTCCAGCAGGACGGCCACATCCCGTGGCACTGCGGTGGAGGACAGCATCAGTACCTCCGCCGCGATCCCCGCCTGACGCAGAGCCGCAGCCTCCTCCGCCGTGGACACAGCCAGCATATCCACGCCGTGCTCCGTCAGAAAGCGGGCGTAGTCCGTCAGGCCCAGCCCGTAGCCGTTCCCCTTCACCACGCCGATGATGCGGGCCGACGCGGCTCGCCGCAGCCTGTCCAGGTTCCGCGCCAGCGCCGCGGCGTCGATGACCAGTTTGCGCACGGTATTATCCCCCCTCCGGTGATGTCTGTATTTCGATTATACCCCTTCTGCGGCGGTACGCAAGTGAGCCGCTGCCGATTTAAGGTGTTCGGCGGAAACATTTAATAAAATCGCAAGATTCGACAGTCTCCGTCTGCAAAAAGGGGCATATCGCGGATATGCCCCTTTTCGTTATTCGCTGTCGCCCGGCAGATACCCGGGCGCCACCAGAATGATCTTGTTGCCCACGTCGTAGTGGCTGTCGGCCTCCACGCGGCTGGACAGCAGGTTGCCGTCGCCATCGTAGATGTTGCGCCACGTCCGGACGTAGTAGCCGGTATGGCCATACTGGTCGATGACCTCCTCGCCCGGGGCCACGTCCGGCGACTCCTGATACACCGTCTGATAGTCCGTGACGCCCAGCACGGCGTTGGTCATGACCACGTAGTGATCATCCACCTTGGTGCCCAGAATGGTACACGTCACCTCGTTGGTATTGTCGTTGTAGGATGTGACGATCTTGATAGGATAGTCGCGGCTGTTGCGGAAGGCGAAGTCCGGCCCGCCCCAGCTCACCGTGGCGTCGCAGCCAATGGGCATATAGCCCGGATTGAACATGTGGCAGTAGCGCAGCACGATATCCAGATCGCTGAGCAGTACCGCGTAGTACAGCGTGGAGGACACCTGGCAGATGCCGCCGCCGATGCCGGTGGTGGTGCGCCCGCCCTCGTAGACGCCGGCCTCCTGATAGCCGCGGGCCGCCGTGCGCTGGCCCACCGCGGAGTTATACCAGAACTCCTCACCGGGGTTATAGATCCTGCCGTTGATGGCCGCCGCCGCCAGCTTGATGTTCTGGTGACGGCCCCAGGGTCCCGCACACTTGGTGGTGTAGGTGCCCAGCACGTCGCGGAACATGCACTCCTCCAGCTCCTCGGTGGACACGGTAGGAAATTCCACCTCCGCATCGGCCAGGAATTCCGTACCCGCCGGTGCGGCGTCCAGCTGAGCCTGCACCGCCGTCACATCGAAGGAAAGGCCCACGCGGGACTCGGTGGGCTTCCCCGTCTCCTTGTCGCAGACGGCCTCCACCTTCTCTCCCGCCAGCTGGTCGTGTATCGCCTGCACGTCCACGGTCTGGGCCTTCTTCTCCTCATAGACGCAGGCCACCGGCGTCAGCTCCCCGCTTTGCAGCATGGCGGCAAGGTCGCTCTCCAGCTGCGGCGCGTCCAGCATGCGGCCGTCAGCGGGCTTGGTGATATACAGGCCCTCGCCCTTTTCCAGACGGTAGCCGCCGTCCACCACCGTGCAGTTCAGCGATGCCGCCAACTTCTCGCAGGCGGCATCCAGCGCCGACTGATCCACGTCCAGCGCCGGTACGGCGGAGGTCTGGGCAAACCAGCTGCGGATCAGCTCATACCCGCCGCGGAGCCATGCCAGCGCCCCGCCGCCCCAGCTTTCGTACCGCCGGGACGCACCGGCGGCCACAGCCGCCGCCTGGGGCGTCACGGTGACGCCCAGCTCCTCCAGCGTGACGGCGCCGATGCTCTCGCCGCTCTCCGTCAGGGTCACGGCGGTGTCATGGAGGACTCCCTCGCCCTGCTGCTCCCACAGCGCTTCGATCTGCTGGGCAGCCTGTCCCGACACGTCCACCCCCAGCACATCCGTGTGGGGCAGCGCGGTGTCGTTATACAGGAACTGCACCACCGCGCAGGCGGCTATGTAGGCCAGTGCCAGCACGCCCACGACGATGCCGACGATCAAGCCCGCCTTTCTGCCGCCGGAGACCGGCGGCTTCTCCGGCGCAATCTGTTCCAGCCGTGCGCCGTCGGCCGCTTCTGTCGTTTTCACAGAGGACACGATGTTTTCTTCCATAGATGTCCCCCTCCTTCCCTTTCGCCACAGGGGTATCCTGTGCCAGCCCATGATACCATACCCCTGTGGGAAATGGGTTACGAATCCGTAACAACCCCTGTGGGGCGGCGCTTGGGAATGTGGATAGTCAAGAGGATCTCCTCGTCCGTGTCGCGGCGGCCTACCTCCGCGCCTACGCCCGCCGACTGCATCAGCCGCACGCCCCGCTCCACGCTGTTAAGGAACAGCCGCACGTCCTTGATGATGTACGTGGGACGCCGCCGCAGCGGCTCCGTCCGGTTCTGGGCGGCCAGAGCATCAATGTATTGCTCCGCCTGGGCCACGTTGAGACCCCGCTGTCCCATGTGCCGCGCCGCCGCCAGCTGCTGCTCCGGATCGGTGAGCCGCAGCAACGCCCGGGCATGGCGCTCCGTCAGGCCGTACTGCCGCAGGCAGTCCGTCACCGGCGGCCCCAGCCGCAGCAGCCGCAGGGGCACTGGGCTGCCGGCCTTGGCACCGTTTTCCAGCGCATGGTTCATCAGCCGCTCATCGGCAAAGGCCAGTGTGTGCTGGCTGGCCCCGGCGGGCGGCGCGGGGGGCGGATTCTCGCCGTCCCACAATTCCAACAGGTGGATCTCGTGTCCCTGGGCCAAAAGCTGCTCTGCCAGGCGGCAGGCCAGCTGTGCGTTGGCGCTGGCGGGGTTCTCTACCCGGTCTAACACAAATAAAATACGCATTACTGTCGATCTTTCAAATATTTGCGGCACACCTTGCGCCACAGTTTGGGCGCGTGTACGGTGGCCCAGGCCGATACTTTAATGGCA
>ERZ772886.3883-NODE-3883-length-10207-cov-3.822794_pt1 | contig 10207 bp, 8 predicted proteins | sample MGYA00512128_ERZ772886 | MGnify/ENA primary metagenome ERZ772886 (study PRJEB29015, sample SAMEA2737698) | human gut metagenome | biome: human gut; feature: human-associated habitat; material: faeces | place: China | collected 2012 ... | reverse complement strand
ATCATCGTCCCATGGACGGGCACGACCCTAAGTGCGCAAACCTTCGGGCACTACCGTTGTAAAGAGCTGTGGACATTCTTGGGAGGTTGAAAATTTTACCGTTTAGCCTCTCAGGAAAAGTTCACTTCACATTATCAATGATGCTCCACCGTTGCATGTTCATCTATATTCAGATAAGTTCGAATCAGCAACTACAATATAGTGCATTCTCTTTCCAGCTTTTAATACTTTTTCTTTACAACTGCGACAATCACAGAGCAAACGATTTTTTCACGGGTGAAAATAAGCACAATCAAAAAGAACAAACCAAACAAACAAAAAATAAAACCTATATGCAAAATACTGTTTTGGATGTTTATCATTGAATTAATGATAAGTGTAAGGGAAAATGCCACTAAAGCACTACACGGAGCCTGCCATAATTCAATATTTTTAGCAACAGACTTAAGATAGCTTTTTGCAAACCAGCATCTAACAAGCAGCGCAGTAAACTCACATAATGAGCAACTGAGAGCAGCGCCCATTGCCCCCAGCTTAGGAATGAAAAACAAACAATAAAGTACCGAGCTAGCTAAACCCATGGAATTAGCAATAGCATATTGGCGTTCCCCTCCAGAAGATATAAGATATTGCGATAGTACTGTATTTAACGAGACAAACAGAAAAGCAGGCAAAATGCATAAGAAAGGAACATGTGCCGCACTATACTTGTCACCGCCTAGTAGAGCAATAATATCAGTAGCGCACAAATATGCCACTCCGATTCCAGCAAAAGAAAAAATAAAAATTGTATTAAAGTTTTTAATTAACAAATCGTTGTATTGATCTGATGATTTCTTTGCGTAATAAGACAGACGCGGCAACATGACATTGACGATGCTGTTGATAGCCATGACAAACATGTTCTTGATTTTTGCAACGAGCTGATATATACCTACAATCGCGTTCGTGGATAAAAAGCCAAGAAGGACAATATCTGCTTGAGCATACAAACCAGATGAAACGCTAGACACAAAAAAAGAACGCATTGGCTTAAAGTGCCGGCGAATGCAAAGGGAATGAAGTGGTTGGAACACGATTAGTTTTCGAAGTCTGAAAACATTGACTACATTAGCTCCGTATCCTGTAAAAGCAACCATAAATCCATACATATGGTAGTCATCAGCATCATGCACAAACAAGAACATGAGAATAAGCCCCACAAACTTGAAGAGAATACTGCGAATCGTAATATATCCATATTGTTCAATAGCTTGGTAAAACCACTCAACTCCAAAAGAAGCCAGCCAAATACCAAACGAAAAAATCAGGTATAAAAGTTTATCTTGTGATAACCGGGGAACAGCAAATATGCAAACAAGATATATAGTATAGATAAGAGAAGTTGAGCATAAGATAATTATCAAAAGCTCTTCAACAGTCTTGCCAAGCTCTTTGGGATCATCTCGTACCTGTGCACAAGCACGTACTCCATACATCGGGATCCCAAGCAACGAAAAAATAGAAAAATACGTTATCAAACTTTGCGCAAATGATACTGCACCCATGCCCGACGGTTCCAGCACACGTGACACATAGGGTACAGTAATCAATGGAAAAATCATAGATGATGATGTAAGAATCATATTCATTACAGCATTGAATTTTAGTGAACGCATAAAATCCCTATTCCTATATTCTAGTGGCTAATAGCCTTTTATCATTCTCTTCTTTCCTTTTATACGTCATCGGAATTGCAAATAAAGCTAAAAGATAAAGATCATATCTCATGATATTGTCACAGAACATTAATATGAAAGTATAACTTATGAGTAGAAAATATAGCAGAGCAGATTTAATACAACACTTTCTCAAGAAAAATCTAAGATTCGAGATAAAGAGAAACCACATATAAAAAATAAACATCAAAAAACCAGCATCAATATATGTTTTCAAAATATCGTTATGAACATCACCAACCTTATTTATATATCCATATATATAGACACCATCTATATTATGAAGATAATAAGTAGAAAAACCGACTCCATTTCCAAGAAAAAGAGGCGATATATGATATTGTGTTTTTAACGCATCCCACGTTTCAACTCTGGACATAGTATCAATTCCTGCGATATGCGCAAGAGATTCGATAATATCATATTTTACAAGTAATAGATAAACAAATGCAAGAATAAAAAAAAGCAACATAAAGAAATTTAATTGTTTTTTTTCAAACTTCTTAGAAGTTTTAGATAATATATGGTACAAAATAAAAACAACTACTATACCTAACAAAGCAATTCGCTTGCCACACATGAACGTGTATAAAACACCAATCCAGAAAGTCCATTTAAGGTGAACTTTATCCTGATAATACCGGAAAAGAAAGAAAATCAAAAAAAGAGGAAGCGCCAACCCAATAGGATGGACTTCAAGTAAGCTCCCATAATTTTCACTATATGTCGACCATTTGAAGAGATAAGATATACCATTCACAGAAATGCATTTAGCTACAACGCAAGTATAATTCAATAATACGGCATTATATATTATGTAAATACCAAAAATTCCCATATTTAAACCAACAACAATTCCAACTAATATTGGAATTATCCAATACAGCCCTGTATTTATAGAAATATACAATGGAGTTTTATGAGTAAAAAAATTAAGAAATATAGAATATAAAGTAACAACAACAAATGGAATTAGAAATCTCAGGTTCTCTTTTAGTTCCAGAAAACGGAATTTCTTTTTTTGAATCAATAATTCAAATAAACCTAAGAATAAAATACACATATCAGCAACATATATCCATGTGCCCCTAACATTTAAGTTAAACGCATCCTCTTGAAATAAGAGGTTAATGAATATAAATACTGTTAAAAACAAAGAGTATATTCTTATATTAGGTTTTTTTGAAATAAAATTAGACAGCACCTACTCTATCCTTCTCTTCATATATGCAAGTTCCAATTACTTTTCTAAGAATTCACTTTGAGAGTGCATGTTGCGTCACTCAATAAAACTATACTCACAAATACTAAAACACCGAAGAAAGGACTATAAGCCCACATTTTATTTTTTCTTTGACATATGTTTTAAACAAGACTTTATCAGGAATATAACATTTCTTAATTCTGCTTCCTAGAACTCGAATTAATTCCTTTTGATCGCTCTTCCTTAAAAAACGTATTTTCCCCAACTGAGACCGATAAGCAATTAGCTCGACAATAGAAATGAATTTCTTATATTCATTAAATTTTCCTAAAGAAATATAATATTCTTTAGCATTATCTATAGAATTGCAGATATCCAAAATTTTTAAAGAATACTGTCTGCTAATGCTTCCCTGAACAATTCTATATCCCATAACTTCTTGATCTAATAGAACGATTTTTGCGATAGCTAGTATTTTCAAATACAAATTTAGGTCTTGACCAATTTTTAACTGCTCAAATTTTATCCCGTGTGAGATAAGAAATGCTTTTTTAAACAACTTGTTCCCTGGAAGAGGCGCACAAAGAACGAATTGCCAGTTCTCATCAAGGTTGACAACACAATCCTTCTGGCTCATTTTCCTTAAGAAATGTCCCTGTTCATCGATCTCATCGTAATTCCCCATTACAACATCAGCAGAACTAATAGTCAGACTGTGAAGCATGTTCTTTAAAGCATTAGGAAATAGCAGATCATCCGCATCAAAGAACATTACATACTCCCCTATGGCATGTTTCAATCCATTATTCCTTGCTGCAGGAGCACCAGAATTTTGTTGATACAAATATTTCACGAAATGGTTCGAAGCGCTGTATTCTTTTATTTTTTTCCCTGAATTATCAGTAGAGCCATCATCTACACAAATGACTTCCAAATCAACATTCTGCATCTTTATAGAGTCTAAACAGGCAATAATATATTTTTCGGCATTATAAACAGGAATTATAACTGATATCATTATATCTCCATCAAAAACTTAAATTAGATTATCTAATAACAATCTTTTAGTGGACACTAACTCTATTGTTAGATAGATACTTCTCTTCGAATGCTCATTCTTCTTCTTTCAGAATATTCTACCATTAAAAGATCAACCGTCAGTATTATTTGCCCCAGAAAGTAGTGCTCGGCATAACTGCTACCTTCGACAATTCAAACAATATCAATCCTTGCTAAATTTTGCAGAGTAAATATATACCTACATATGACTCAACGTCTCCCTTAATCTGATTATCTTTGTGCTTTCATCAAATAAAAATCCATCATACTCTTCGCTACATCTTGGATGGCGTATCCTGCATCTACAACTGAATCAGCGGCCTTTATTCTGTCTTCCTCAGAAGCGTATTTCATAATCTCGCTTGCCCAACCTTTTTCTCCAAGACTTAGTGGAAGAAAATGCACTTGACCGTTCAGTTTTATTTCCTTTGTAATGTCGTTTGAAAAAAAGCAAGGTAAACCTGAACACTCAGCTTCTATACCTGCTACTGGTAGTCCTTCATAGAGAGAAGGCATTAGATAACAATCGGCAGCAAATAAATAGTCCTGCACATTCGCTTTTACGCCTAAAAATAAAATAGTGTCTTCTAACCCGAGTTGCTTGACTTTCGATTTATAGAAATCTTTCAAAGGACCATCGCCGAGTAACAGTAATTTAATATTATGATTACTCTTTTTCAAAACATTGACAATATCTAAAATAAAACTCTGATTTTTTTGTTCGGTAAGTCTCCCTGTGTTAATAATCGTAAAGTTATCTTCTAAATCCAGTTCCAGTCTGATTTTTTTACGAATTTCTGCATCAAATAGAAAACGCTTTATATCAATACCGTTATGAATAATCTGAACTTTATTTTCTTTTACTGCTTTTTCAGAGAAAACCCATTTTGCAGCCGCTTCTGAACAAGCAAAACAATCTGTGGCGTACTTATCAATGACGCTTTGACAATGCCTATAGATTGCTAGCTTTAACTTAGACTTCCCACCCACTGCAGCACTGTGGGAATGATATATACGGACTGGAATACCAGCTTCTTTGGCTGCCTTTAAATAAAATGCTCTAAGTGGCGTCGTGTAATGAATATGTACAACATCGTAATGATGTTTCTTTAAAAAAGCCTTAATCTGACGTGATTCGTCAAGTACTCTTAGAAGAGTGTTTTTAATCCCTGAGTGCACAAAATACTTCTTCCCTCCTAAAGAAGCAATCTCATCATCATAAAACTCTTTTTGATTGCGTAAAACTAGAAAATCAAATTGAATTTTCTCTCTGTCTATATTTCGATAGACATTCATTATAAATGATTCTATCCCAGCAGCAGATAGCATTTCTGTGATATGCAGAATCCTCTTTGGGTTGCTGTTCATTTTTTTAGCTTCTTTCTGACAGTTGCCGCAATAATTATAGCTGAATATATTCCAATTTTAGAAGAGTAAATAATTAATTTCCTAGAAAGAGGAATATGAACCTTTTCTACATTATGGAACAAGTCATCAACCCAATTTTTTTTAGAAATTAGATGAATTTGTTTCACTTTTTCAGCATATGAAGTACTGTCATTCCGAACTACACCGTTCTGGCATATAACTATATACGCAATTGCTGCAAAAGAATAATAAGCACATAAACTCTTTGCATCGCTGGTCTTCATATATGAAGCAATTTTTTGTATTGGATAAATAAATTTACTCTCTACATTCGGATCATATCCATGAACTGCTGACTGCTCCAAAATTCTATAGTGTAAAAGGCATTGATGCGTATAAAATGCTGATTCAACTTGTTTATACACTCGGAAATTGAAATCTACATCCTCAGCTGTTTTCATCTGCTCATCAAAAAAAACACCGTTAATACATTTTCGCGAATATAACTTGCCCCAAGGGGTTATAGTACGCATATCTAATAATGCAGAATCATTTTCTTGATTTATTTTATAACAAAAATCCTTTTTATATGTAAAATGTTCGACATCTTTTCCTGCAAAATTTTTATAGTAATCGAAGAATATGATATCTACTTCGTGTCTCTCTTCAATATTTACAAGTTCCTCCATACAGTTTGGAACTAACCAATCATCAGAATCCAAGAAGAAAATATAATCACCGTGACATATTTTCAATCCTGCATTTCTTGCAGCAGATGGCCCACCATTTTCTTGGTCAATAACAATAATGCGCTCATCTGATGTTTTAATCTGAGCAAGCTTTTTTAAAGTATCATCATTTGAGCCATCGTTAACTATAATTATTTCAAGATTACGATACGTCTGTTTAATAACAGATTCAACACATTTTTGAATATATTTTTCAGCATTATATGCTGGAATAATTATGCTAACTAATTTCCCCATTAAGCATCGTTCCACTTCTTCATAAAGTTTCTAGCGTGAAGCTGTGCACGATGGTAGTAAAGCATTGTGCACAGCGTCACGCTGTTATCAGAGTTATCAGACAAAACAACTTAAATATTCATCAGCTATATGCTGCCATGAATAGGCTTCAGCAATTCGTTGCGAAGATTCCTTCCCCAACTTGGAAATCTCAGCATTAGTCATACAATCTGCTTGATCAATAAGCGAAGCAAGATTATCTGACTGCTTAGTCCAGTACAACGCAGAATCCTCAGCAACCTCACGATTAAAGCCGACATCGAGCAAAAGATTTAGATCCGTGGACCCAAGAGCCTCTAACAAGCTTGGATTTGTTCCGCCCACCTCATGTCCATGGAAATAGCCATAGGCATTTTCACGAATTTTCATGAGTAGTTCTTTGTCATACACCGTTCCCACGAATTTGATACGCGGATCCTGGTCAAAATGAGTCTTTTCCTTGAGCTCTTCAAGGAATTTGTCACTCACATTGGTGATGAGCGCGAAATCATGCTTGGAATGACTTTTCATAAACTCGCGAATCATGGTTTCGTAGTTGTTTTCCGGCACAAAGCGACCAACAACCAGATAATATGATTTCGATAAAAGACCCTTCTCTTTATACCAAGCAATCAGCTTCGGGTCATCATCAGTTAGTTCGCTCTTCCGAGTCTCAGCACCATACGCGATGAACGTAGTTTTTGGATTGTACTTCCCATACTCATCGTGAATATACTTTTCAATGTTCTTGCTGTCACAGATAAGCAGATCACAGTGCTTAGTCATCAGCTGCTCAGAAATCTTCCAATACTTACGTACTGGAGCACTCCACTTAGCACGCATCCACTCATGACCATCCGGATTGATATACAACCTTCCACCGAGCTTGTGAATCGTTCTCTGGAAATGCGCTGCAAACGGCCCGATACGACAAGCAAGAATATACACGATCGGGTGTTGAATATTGTGTTGTCTGATGTACTTAACGCAATGATTCAACGCTGCGACGTCATAGTAAATTGCCTGAGCTGGACCGATATCGGGTACTTTCACGTTGAAGCAATCGGCGTTGTGGTACTCAAAATTTCTAGTGTCCTTAGCCTTGCATGCCACATGGTATTTCAGGTTTGGATTGTCCTGATGGTACTCAGTAAGCTTGTCCACGAATGTTTCATAGCCACCATAGTTACCAGGGATACCTTTTGATCCCACAATAAAAACATGTTGCACGGATGAGTTGCTCTGCATTTGTTTTCTAACCTTAAAGATAATTTAGTCGCGTTTGAACAGGTCGCGGGTGTAGACCTTGCCGCGCACGTCATCCAGGCACGGGTCGTAGCGGTTCGCCACGATCACATCCGAACGCCTCTTGAACTCGTCCAGGTCGTTCACCACCACGGACCCGAAGAACGTGGAGCCGTCCGCCAGCGTCGGCTCGTACACGACCACCGTCGCGCCCTTGGCCTTCACGCGCTTCATCACGCCCTGGATCGACGACTGGCGGAAGTTGTCCGAATTCGACTTCATGGTCAGGCGGTACACGCCCACCGTCACAGGCCTTTCCGATTCCCCGCTGTACTCGCTGTTGCCCGCGTAGTCGTAGCCGCCGGCCATCTCCAGCACGCGGTCCGCGATGAAGTCCTTGCGCGTGCGGTTCGACTCCACGATCGCCTCGATCAGGTTCTCGGGCACGTCCCGGTAGTTCGCGAGCAGCTGCTTCGTGTCCTTCGGCAGGCAGTAGCCGCCGTACCCGAAGCTCGGGTTGTTGTAGTGCGTGCCGATGCGCGGGTCCAGGCACACGCCGTCGATGATCGCCCGCGCATCCAGCCCCTTCGACTCCGCGTACGTGTCCAGCTCGTTGAAGTAGCTCACGCGCAGCGCCAGGTACGTGTTCGCGAAGAGCTTGACAGCCTCCGCCTCGGTGAACCCCATGAACAGGGTCCTGATGTTCTCCTCGATGGCGCCCTCCTGCAGCAGCGCCGCGAACGTGCGCGCGGCCTCCATTAGGCGCGGGTCATCCGGGTCGGCGCCCACAATGATGCGGCTCGGGTACAGGTTGTCGTACAGGGCCTTGCTCTCGCGCAGGAACTCCGGGCTGAAGATGATGTTCCTGGAGCCGGTCCTCTCGCGGATCGACCTGGTGTAGCCGACCGGGATGGTGGACTTGATCACCATGACCGCGTCCGGGTTCACTCTCATGACCAGGTCAATCACGGACTCCACCGCGGACGTGTCGAAGAAGTTCCTCTTGCTGTCGTAGTTCGTGGGCGCCGCGATGATCACGAAGTCGGCGTCCATGTACGCGCTCTCCCCGTCCAGCGTGGCGGTCAGGTCTAGGTCCTTCTGCGCGAAGTACTTCTCGATGTACTCATCCTGGATCGGGCTGATCCGCTTGTTGATCTTCTCGACCTTCTCCGGGATGATGTCCACCGCGGTGACCTGGTGATGCTGCGACAGCAGCGTCGCAAGCGACAAGCCCACGTAGCCAGTACCGGCAACAGCAATTTTAAGAGAATCGAACCTATGCAAAACTTCTCCATTCTACTCAATACACCTGTGTCTAATTATCCCCCTCATATGGACGAACCTTCTTATAATGTAGATGGCACAAATACAAGAAGAAAGCTTGTCTCCGTTAAAGAGAAGCATAATTTTAAAAAACACTAAAGGCAATAACAAAACCAAGATGCTAAAGGTTGGAAATTATTAACATTGTTTAATCAATCTTCCGTAATTCACACCGTCTATGTTATGAAGAGATGACATAAGGAATTTTACTTATCTCTTACAACACTAATAATCATGAGAACAAGAGACCGAATGATTTCATTTTTCATGAGAATCATCGTTAATCCATAAGCAATTAAAGATAACGTCACACTTATGAGAATATCAAAAAAAGGCTTTGTAATAAGCATACGAGTCACATAGCAAATCAAACAAATAGTGACACATCCAATAGAGGTCTGCCCCAGATTTTTTAAAAAAGTACTAGGTATATATACCTCTCTAGCTTTAAATGCACTGTAAACCATCACAATAAACTCAGAGACAATCGTAGCTATTGCCGGTCCCTTAATTCCGCATAAAGGAATCAGCATAAAATTAAGTGCGACATTACAAATTGCAGCAATACAAGTTGCCTGTAAAAAGAATTTTTCTCTCTTAAAAGGAAGTAGAACAGCATTAGCGAAAAAACACGCAAGATTGCCAAAAAGCAATGCAACGCAGAGCAACCTTAGAGAGACTGCGCCTGAAGAAAACTCAGCACCAGATATAATGGTAATAATTGGTTCCGCCAAGAACGCCAGACCAATCATCGCGGGAAAAACGAGAACAACAATAATGTTTAGTGTTTTATCCAAAAGCAGCTTCGACTCTTTAATATGCTGCTGCCCAATATAAAATGACACCCTAGGGACAGTGACCATAATAACGGCGTTAATGATATTTTTAATAATAGTGTAAATTTTGACCGGAACGCTATATATGCCAACTTCGGTATTCGACATTAAAATACCAAGTATTGTTGTGCCCGCTGTAATATAAAGGATAGTTGCCACACTATTACTAAAAAGGACAAGAATCGGTTTGAGGTGTCTACCCATATCTATTTTCTTAGTTAGGGAAACGTGAACATATTTCCGGATGTAGGCAATATTGCATAGATTGCCGCCAACCACCGATAAAATCATACAAAACGCATATGCAAGATAATCATTAGGCCCATGTACAAAAATGAACATGCCCACTAACGCGAGACATTGAAAAATAATGTATCTTATTGTGATATCTATAGAATTGTTCTAAAACAAATTGTAAATAATCTTTACTTGAAGCCATTTCCAACCCTC
>ERZ772886.3879-NODE-3879-length-10219-cov-3.972747_pt1 | contig 10219 bp, 6 predicted proteins | sample MGYA00512128_ERZ772886 | MGnify/ENA primary metagenome ERZ772886 (study PRJEB29015, sample SAMEA2737698) | human gut metagenome | biome: human gut; feature: human-associated habitat; material: faeces | place: China | collected 2012 ... | reverse complement strand
GATTCTCAAATACAGCAATAGCACCCTGCTTTTCATCAGTCAATGGGATATCACCAACAATAGGTACACTGGTAAGTTTTTCTACATCAGAACGACCTTCAATCTTGAATTTAGTCAATTCGAGCAGATAAATAACCCCCACCGGAATTCCGACTCCTAACACTAAAGCAATCAGGTAAATCATTTTACGTTTAGGAGATACAGGAGCATCATCTGCTATCGCGTCATCTATAATCTTTGCATTGTTGGCTGTAGCAGCCAGAGTTATAGCATTCTCCTCACGCTTCTGAAGCAACATCAAATAAAGTCCGGCCTTTATCTCCTGTTGGCGAGCAATACTCACAAACTCACGCTCTTGACCAGGTGCCTCACTAATGCGACGGGAATAACGGTTCGCCTCACGATCCAAATCCGCCTTCGTGATAAATAATCCACGTAACACTCTGTCTAAAGAGACTTGTACATTCTCTTTCATTGCACTAATGCTGGTATCCAGATTTATAATGGTAGGATTATTCTCTGTTGATGTACGTAATAAACGTTTCCTCTCAACAAGAACATCATTATAACGGTTGATAGCAGCAGCAAGATTCAAATCCTGCAATCCGATATTACTAGGTAGAACCTCATAACCTTCATTTTGCATATATTTCTGCAAATCCTGCAGCAAATTAATCTGGGTTTGATTCTCCACACGCTTCTTTTCATATTCAGCACTACCAGTTAAAGCTATCTGAGCATCACTGGTCAAATCCGTAATACCTGCCCCACGTTTGAAACTCTCCAGATCCTTTTCCGTACTACCCAGTTCTTTGGAGATTATACTAATACGTTCATTGATAAATTCTGCTGTTTTCTGCGCCACTTCATTCTTATCATTATTCGTATTGATATTATACATCTCCAATAACTTATTGATAAAATCCTTGCCTCGTTGTACATTTGAGTTTTTCAATGATATGACAGCTACAGAAGTAGTTTTGGAAGTGGGCTCAATAGTCATATTCTTGCAATACGCTTTCGCTACAGCCAAAGGCTTATTTATTGTTGCTGTTATATTGCGTGTAGTCTTTTCCGAATCCGTAGTTTCTTCCAATGTTCTTTTAGAAGACAATACAGAATCCGGTGTCAGAAAGAAGGCCAATGTTCCCCGTTCGGTGGGAAAAACTGCCGGCAACTTTTCGAAATGCTTCTGATATTCATCATCGCCTATCTTCACATTCACATCCATACTTCCCTGTGGTTGCAATGCCATCTCCACAATCATCGGCTCCTCCAACAAATCAGCTTCCTGCGGAGTCAGGCTCACTTGTACTGGTGAAGTCTTATACATGTTTCTGGAAGGGAATTCATCTTCATCCGTATAGGAAATATAAAGCCCCAAATCTTCAACCACCTCTTTGACGATAGTCTTGGAACGGAGAACTTCAATCTCATTATCAATATTCTGCGAAGAAGAGACCATGCCATCCAATCCCAGACTCTCCAACCCGGAAAGCATTCCGGCACTACCACCTTTCTTATCATCCTTTATTAGAACCGTAGCGGAAATATTATATACGGGAGTGGACATATAAAGATAGACCCATGCCGCAATCAAACACACTACAACCGTACCCACAAACCAAGGCCAGTGGATCAAATACTTAAAAAGCAGTTCCTTGACGTCTATATTTTCTTCCTTAGATTCTTGTGCTTCGTTGAAATCTGTTTCTTTCATTGCAAATCATTATTTTAAAATATTTACTAATAGGCTGACGATGGACACCAAGATAGAGGTGGCAGAGAACCAAAGACTGGTACTGTTGCCTACATCTGAATTTCGAGCCTTTGCTTTATTGGGGGTCACATAGACAATATCATTCTGCTGTAACCAATAGTAAGGCGAAAGAATGGTTTCGGCCTTATTCAAATCCAAGGTTACAATTTGCTGTTTACCGTTTGCGTCTTCACGAATCAACTTTACATTATCACGAAGACCGTAGACCGTCATATCACCAGCCATGGCCAATGCCTCCAACAGATTCACTTTCTCATTAGAAATAGTGAAAGTACCGGGACGGGTAACTTCGCCGATAACAGATATTTTATAATTTACCATACGCACCGTTACAATGGGAGTCTCCTTCATGTAAGGCTTCAGTTTATCTATAATCAGCTGTTCCGCTTCCCTTTTCGTTAAGCCTCCTAACTTCAATTCTCCTAACACCGGAAAATTTATGTTTCCTTCATTATCTACCAAATAAGGTTGTAATACAGGTTGAGTAGTCACATAAGACGAAGTACTCACAGCTATTCCGGCATTGCTGGCAACTGTCAGATTAAAAGGTATCGCAAGTTCAGGATTAGTACACGATACCACAATAGTCAACAAATCCTTGGGCATGATCTTGGCATCATACAATTTTTCCTGTTGTTCTACCTCGTTCACAACTTCCACATTCTGGAAATAGGGAACCTTTTTATAAGACTGACAGGCAGCCAATAGGAATGGCAACAATAATAGCCACAAATTTCTCTTGTTTAGTCTTCTCATCATAATTCTTAAATTCATAATTAAACGCCCTTTAATTCCTAAGTTTTATTTTTTAATATGCTTCTTTTTCTCCATGTATGGCATTATACACCGTCTTATACATAATATATAAGTCCAATAAAAAAGTCCAATGCTCTATATACCAGATATCACGTTGCACACGTCCCTCCATCTGCCAGAGCTCTTTCGTCTCACCGCGAAAGCCTGTCACCTGAGCCCAGCCAGTTATTCCAGGTTTAACGAAGTGACGAACCATAAACTTGTTTATCAGATTAGAATATTCCTCCGTATGCTTTAACATGTGAGGACGGGGACCTACAATAGACATATCCCCTTTCAATACATTGATAAATTGAGGCAATTCGTCCACACTCGTCTTTCTCATTATCTCTCCGATACGTGTTTTACGAGGATCATTTTCCGTAGCCTGAAGAGTATCACATTGCGCATTAACCTTCATTGAACGAAACTTGTAACACCAGAACTCACGCCCATCTTCACCACTACGTTTCTGCTTAAAAAAGACAGGACCGGGAGAACTTAGCTTGATCGCAATTCCAAAGAATATATAAACGAACGGAAAAACCGTAATAAGAAATAACCCTGAACAAACAACATCAAAAGCACGCTTGATAATACGGTTCTCCAGTGATTCCAATGGCTCACAACGAATGGAAAGTACAGGAACATTCCCCAATAATTCAAAATGCATTCTACGCTTCAAATAATTACGGACATTAGGAACACTAAAAAAACGAACCAAATGGTTTTCACAGTAATTTATGATAGGAACAATCTCCGCACTGCGTACAGAAGGAAGGCTGCAATAAAGCTGGTTGATCTCTCCCGCATGTTTTTCTAAAAAAACACTTACTTCATTGGGTTGTCCCAAATATGGAACATCCTGCGGATAACGGTCCGAAGGAAAATCCTCGAAATACCCCATTACACGATAACCGGACGTAGGATCATCCGTCATCGCATGATAAAGCTCCTGCATATTCTCATGGCTCCCAACCAATACTACCTTGCGGACATTTCCGCCCTTTTTCCGATAAATCTCCAGTAAGTGACGGGAAATTAAGCGGTAGCTAATGATGACAATTATCAGTGCAATATAATACAGTCCGAAATAGCGGGAATGAGAAAAATGAAAATGAAAAACAAGCAACGTACAAACCGATAAAAAGACAAAAGGAACCATGTTACGTAAAACACGGATCATAATCTGTTCAGGACGCACCACAGGACGATGAAGAATAACACCTGAATGCATGTTACAAAGTAAATAGCACAGAGTTATAAGAGTCATTCCCTGAAAAATAGAACCGCAATGGATACACCAGAAACGGGTACCCAGAAACAAATTAAATCCCCATAAAAGCAGGTTCAGCAAAATAAGATCCCCCAAAAGGACCAAAGATTTTAGGACTTTGTTGAAACGTTGGACTTCTTGCATAAATGTTTCCTATGATTGATGTAAATTAGCCATAATACTATCGTCTCAAATTACAATAGTAAAACTTAGGGTTTTAAGATATTCAAATCAAATGCTTACAATAGGCAAATATTATCATGTCAAAAATGGCTTGTGCCCCTCTTTCCACGATTCATTTGCAAAAATATCATAATCCAATTTTGTCACATCGCCAATAATCTTTGCAGGAATGCCACCTACTATCATATTAGTATGCACGCTCTTATTCACCACCGCATTAGGAGCAATAATTACGTTGTCTTCTATGATTACGGGACCTTGTATCACGACACCCGAACCTATATAGACATTATTACCTATCCTAGGACATTCCTTATAAGGACCTTGCCCCACAATCGACACATTGTTACCTATTTTACAATTCTTACCAATGACAACTTTGGGATTTATCAGTACTCCTATGCCAGCATGGTTGAAAAAGCTCCCTCTCCCAATTGACATTTTATAACTAACAGAACAGTTATACATTAGAAAAGTAATAAGCTGCAATAATTTTGGTAAAAAAGGAATATGATGCAAATACAGCCAACGGGCAATCCTATATAATCTTATCGCATTTATCATCTCTATTTCCCCCTACTTCTAAAGTATCTGTCATATCCTTCAAGCAAAGCTTTACTAGTATGTTCCCATCCCAATTCATTGATTACACGATTACGCCCATACTCACCCATCCATTTACGTTTTTCTGGATTATCAAGCAATTCTAGAATTTTCCTTGCCATATCATTCGCATTATTGTGCTCGGCATAAAGTGAAGCATCCTGTGCTGAATATCGGCCTTCAGTCAGATCAAACTGCACTAAAGGTTTACCCAATGCCATATATTCAAGCACCTTATTCATGGTACTCTTGTCATTCATGGCATTGTACTCGTCGCAGTTAACACACACATCAGCAGTATTCAGATAGTCAAGTAATTTCTGATCCGGTACGCGACCTGTAAATTCGACAATATCATCAAGTCCCATTTCATGACAGAGCTTTTTCATACGTTCCAAGTCAGGACCGCCTCCAACAATTCCCCAAAACACATCGTTACGTTCTGGTAACTCCTTGACATATTTTGCAGCTTTCAGTAAATACTCAATGCCTTCCTGCTGTCCAATCACACCTAGATAACCCACCATGAATTTCTTTCCACGTTTTATTTCTGATTTCGGTTCTTGTATCTTCAACCGCTCCAGTTTCGGACCACTACGCAAAACAAATACATCTTCCGCTTTCATCCCCCCACGTTCAATGGCTATTTTCTTATAGCTTTCATTGGTAACAAAAGCAAATTTGCAATGTTTGTAAGTTTGACGTTCCAGCCATAGCTGACTTTTATAGAACATACCTGTAGTCTTTCCAAATTTTGCTTCATATAATTCTGGGCAAATGTCGTGATGATCGAAAATATAGTCCACTCCCTTTTTCTTAAACAGACGAGCAATCATCCAAATATCATCAGGCGGATTACAACCATGAATGCAATCAAATCCAACCTCTTTGTAACACTTCCTAGCCAAACGATATTCATGCCACAGAGCAGTCCCATATTCTCGTGCATATCCCAAAGCTCCATTGCCATCTTTCGGCAATTTGTGGCGATAAACATGTACTCCTTGTAAAAATTCATATTCTTTGTCATAACCTTTACCAATAGGACAAATCACTGACACAGTATACCCGTTTGCAGCCAGTGTAGTAGCTTCTTGCCATACACGTGTATCGAAGGGAACCGGTAGGTTCTCTACGACAATCAAAATTTTTCTATCCATAAGATATAATGATATTCTATAATAAATTGATACTAATTTTGATATCGTTACTTTTCGAGTGACTTCTGATCCTGATTACTTTGGATTTCTCTTTTATACCATATTGCTCCGATACAAAAATATCCTCTATTCGTATTTCTCCTTCACACGACTCCAATGTAAATGCATCACATGTTACCCTACGATCTGACACCGATAGTTCATAATCCCTTGCTATCACGAAAGATGCCGTCCAATCGCAATCCTTATCGAAACGGTCGTTAATCAGTAGTACCCCCTCAGATCGTCCAAAACGAAATGTACGCGTGTGCACCACACTACACAACCCTGTGACACTAGCCGTAAGTTCGTCTACATCTTCTTGGAACGAATATGACAACAGTTTCGTTTCCGCCTTTTTACCCCAAAGAAAAGCCCCCAAAACCTGCGATTGCTCTTCCCCATTGATCATCACCGTATTGTGGTGATCAGTCCGACGGAAAATATTTCTTTCCTCTATCTGACAATGGTAGATATAAGTACCTGGATCGGTGAAAATTCTTTTTCCGTCTTTCAGTATCTGAAAACTCAGTGCATCCGCATGTCCGTGAGCGGCAATAGTGCCAAATCCCAGTGCCGCATGGTCGATACCTATCAATATACTTCCATCGCTACTTCTCAAAAAAGAGTTACCACCTTCACTAAAGCAACGGCTTCGAGAATTGTCATATATAGGCAAAGATTTTATCCGGTCAATCGACTCAGAACTAAACCACCAACCTACATTTTCGGTCACCTTTTCAAAACTATGATAGCGCATCCCTAATACTAATGAAAGCAACTGTAACGCATAATTATAATGATCGGTATGTCCTCCAACCAAGTCCACAATTTTCCCCTCATCATTATCTCCAAATTCACATACTGCCTGTTCACGCCAGCAACAGTGACTTACAAACTCACACATCCTCCCTAACCATTCCTTCCATCCATCAGGCAGACATACGCCATTATGTAACATACAACACCCTACGATACCATAAGCCTCCATGCCAAATGTCTGGTAATGCAGAGACAATTCCTTATTTACACCATCTTTATAATTTTGCTTTGGCAATTCCTCCGACAGTATGCCAACAGCTAGTTTCTGCCACGCCTGATGATGAAAAACAAACCCTGACAGAGCAATAGCAGCTGCTTCTACTAACAAATGATTATTAGCCGATGAAAAGCGTGAGTAGTGATTGCAAAGATAATCCGTCATGTTTACAATACCCGTCTCCATATTCTCCATCAAATCTCCATATAGAATATCACCTTTTTTTTGAAGAAAACTAAGAGCAATAGTCCACTGAATACAGCGAATAGCAACCTCCATAGCACTTGTCCACGAAATACCATGTAAAAAACTATTCTTCTCATTCCAATCGGTAAACAACTCCTCCAACGAGTCAGCATACTGCCGATCACCACTCACGAAATAGGCCTTTGCCAACAAAGCAAACTGAAAATGCCGGTTCAGTTCCCAATTGGTACGTGCATCTCCAATATCATCTCGTTGTTTATAGTTCAAATGGTAGCTAAACTCGTCACCCCAGCAGTTCTTCGTTTGAAAACCAACGGTCCAATCCTTCTTATAAGAATTATAATCATACCCACCGAGCAGATGAATAGAAGTATTTAGACTATAATTACGATTACCAAAGTAAATCCCTAATGCATCACAGTCAAACCTCAATTTTTCTAGCGTCTTGTTGAAACGAAAAGAAGACACAGCCACTTTATAACCACCAAATCTTCTTTTCTCTTTCATTTGAATCTTTTTCTGCTCCAACCTCCAGACTACCTCCTGCAGGTTCATAGCTTTCAATCGATTCACATACCAAGTCCATTTGCTCATTAAAACTCTGTCTGTTTAAAATCCTCCACATACTCCATATTCTGTCCCTCATTAGTATTAATATTACCCCAAGAAAGACCCTCATATTGACCATTGTAATCCACCTCTTTCCATTGACGTACCAAGTCGATTACAATCTTCTTTGGATAATTTTTCAACACATCTGCAAAATCCTTCTCTTTATTAGTAACTACCAACACATCACTGTTTCTGCACACAACATCTAAGTCATCTGTCACAAAATGCTGCAAATGCGGAATTTTTGCCATAATAAAGTCCTTGTTTGTGCCAGTCAATTCACTCACTTTTACATTACGATCGTAAATACGGATATTGAACCCCTTCCCTAGTAAGTTTTCCACCACATCCACGATAGGAGAACATCGCAAATCATCGGTGCCCGCCTTGAAACTCAGTCCCAAGATACCGATATTACGGTGTCCCTTGCTCATAATCGTTTGCACAGCATTGCGCTTCTGTATCTCGTTGCTTTGGAAAATACTGTTAATAACAGGCACATCCACATACAAATCATGCGCCAGCGTCTTCAACGCCTTCATATCCTTCGGCAGACAAGAACCGCCATACGCAAATCCCGGTTTAAAATAGTATGGAGAAATATTCAACTGTTTATCTTTGCAAAAAATCTCCATCACCTTATGTGAATCAATATCCAGCCCTTTACAGATATTACCCACCTCATTACCAAACACAATTTTCAAAGCATGATATGTATTGTTGACATACTTCATCATCTCGGCCACCTTTATATCAGTGCAAATAAACTCAGCGTGAATATCCTTATACATTTCACGGAACACTTGCTCCGCGTATTCAGAGTCAGTGCCAATCAAAGTCAATGGCGGGTTAAAATAGTCCTCCACACTCGTCCCCTCACGCAGAAACTCTGGATTGCTCACTACAGTGAAGTGTACTCCCCTTTTTAAACCACTTTCCTGTTCGATAATCTCACTCACCTTTTGGTTTGTTCCCGGAAGTACAGTAGAACGAATGGCAATCAAGTGCATGTTTTGGGGGGCGTTTTCACCAGCAAACTTTTTCTTCAAAGCCTTCCCGATACGCCCAGCTACTGTATAGATATAATTTAGGTTCAAATGTCCTTCTTTGCTCGAAGGGGTACCCACTAGAATAAACGACACCTCTGTTTGAGCAACAGCTTCAGCTGCTACAGTTGTAGCCGACATCAGTCCTTTGTCGTGGGCTTCCTTACACAATTCGGCAATACCTTCCTCGATAATGGTTGGTTTACCCTCGTTCATCAGACGGACCTTGTTCTCGTTTACGTCCACACCAATCACCTTATGACCAAGCTTGGCACAACATGCCGCGCCTACGCATCCTACGTAGCCGAGACCAAAAATACTAATGTTCATGATTATTTGAATTGAGATTTATAAATTACTAATGACTAAAGCCAGTTTATTGCGTTTTGTATATTTCAACTCTGCCTCATTGATAAGTTGGATATCCACATCTATATTTCTTAAACCCATTTTTTCATCTATCAGACTAAGGATTATATTCTGTTCCGATTGTTTAAAATCCCTATCCGGCACAATATTCAATGTAACTTTTCCAGGTTCATTCTGAATAAACTGTGCTTTTCTGACATTCGGTACATCCTTGAAAATAAACGTAAGAGCAGCATCGCTATAACGGGTTCCATCCTTACCTACAATATTGGATGCAGTACGCCCTTCAATACTTTCTATCGTTGCATCATACGAATGTAATGGAAAACAACCTTGCTTTGGAACAATACAATCTGTAGTTTTATATCGTATGAGTGGAAACACATCATTAATAAGCGATGTTGAAATCACATAATCATCATAATACTCTTCTATACCATAACCGGGATCTTCAAAATATCCATCATGATCAAAAGATTCCTCTAAGCGGATAGTTCGCTCTGTAGTACCATAATGATCATAAATTTGAGTATTGAACACCTTTTCAATCAACGCCCGCTGATAATCATGCAATGTCTCTGAAGAAGTAAATGCTACCGGAATATGACATTCTAACCCCTTATCATGTAAGACAAGAGCTAAATTATAAAGCGAACTTGGATATCCTTCTATCGCTTTGGCATGATGTTGCTTTATCAATTGATAATAAGTTATTGCTGTATGTTCATTTATGTTATAACTGGAAAGAAAAAGCGTATTACTCACATGCACTTTAAGCGATATATCACTTCTCCCCAAGTTCCCACGCAAAGAAACCATTGGTTCACCATAGTTATACCCACAACGTTTCCGATAACAAACAAAATAAGCCTGTTCTCGCCATACCGATGCCCAATCTTGAAACACGGTGAGCGGGGTTCCCGTTGTTCCGCTTGTATGATTCTTCATCAATCCTCGTTTTGAACGAGTCAGCAACTCCTTACCATGAGCCTTCAACATATCTTTAGTAAGAATCGGTAATTTTATTATATCTTCCAGATGTTGTATTTCGTCGGCTGATTTAACTCCCTCTGCCAAACATAGTCTTCTATAATATTCAGATCTAAAATA
>ERZ772886.3872-NODE-3872-length-10231-cov-5.024273_pt1 | contig 10231 bp, 8 predicted proteins | sample MGYA00512128_ERZ772886 | MGnify/ENA primary metagenome ERZ772886 (study PRJEB29015, sample SAMEA2737698) | human gut metagenome | biome: human gut; feature: human-associated habitat; material: faeces | place: China | collected 2012 ... | reverse complement strand
TGAGAGCGTCCTCCCGCAGCAGGCCCATCAAGATATCCTTTATGGCGGCGGGAGGCTCGCTCCTTACGCAGGAGGCGGGGCATCATGACGCAGAGGCAAACTCATAGCTCACCCTTTTCCTTCCGCGCCATAAGCCAGACTGCCATGTCCCGCAAAGTCTCCCCCATGGGGCGCGGCTGATACGCGAAGCGTTCCGATGCGGCGGCATGGCTGAATTGCCCGTTTGAGGCGAGGACGGCAACGGAATAGGGGGTGAAAAACAGCGGCTTTCGATCCTTCAGACTCCGGCGTTCGCAGTATGGAGCTGCCAACCTTGCAAGGCCCAATGGCAGACAGACGGGGCGATATTTCAGCTTTGCGGCCTTTCCGACAAGCTGAAGCATCTTACGGATCGTAATGTAGTGGCCGGACAGGATGTAGCCCTTGCCGGGCTCTCCGCTTTCGCAACAGGCCAGAATGCCTTTTGCAACGTCCCGTACATCCACGAAGTCATATCCGCCGCGAACGGCAAAGGGCAGCCTTCCGGCCAGGAAAGACCTTACCATGGAAGTAAAACTCCCTCCCTGTACGTCACCCGGTCCGATGATGCCGGAGGGAAAGACAATGCCGGCATTCAGCCCACGCTCCGCCGCGTCAAAGACCAGTTCGGTTGCGGCCGCCTTGCTCTTTGCGTAATCGCCGTCTACAAGACCCGGAGAGAAGTCAGCGCTTTCCGTGATAACGCAGCCCTCCGGTTTTTCCGGTATGGCATGGACGGAGCTGACATAAATGAATCTTCCCACATCGTGCTCCATGCATTGCCGGAGGATCCTCCATGTGCCGCCCACATTGACCTGATAGAGCTTCGGGCCGGGTCTGGACGCGACGGAGATAATGCCTGCGCAGTGGATCACACAGGTACGGCTGTCGGCGTCCGCAAAGAAGTCCGCAAGAGAGCTTTTATCACACACATCGCCGGCGACGGTACGGACCTCCTTCGGGAGCAGGCTGATATAGGGGTCGTTATGCAGCACAAGCGCACGCACCTGAGCATTATGGCGTACCAGCTCCGCCGCAACGGCTCTGCCGAGGAAGCCGGTAGCGCCTGTAATTAGGTATTTATCAAACATTCAAAAAGCCTCCTCTCAAAATAATTGCACAAGTGTTGATTATCTTTCACAAGTATAGTATACTTGAAGTGAAAAACAGAAACAATCAGCACTTACCGTACAGCTGAAATAAAATCAACACAGCCCGCCGGTGTGTTGAGGAACGTGATGATCTTTTTGAGGGAGATTTCCGGATGGCGAAACTGGATGCGAGGAAACGCTATACACAGATGATACTCAAGCAGTCTTTTTTGAAGCTGCTGAAGGAGAAACCGGTCAATAAAATCACAGTAAAGGAGCTCTGCGAACTATCCCAGATCAACCGGGCTACTTTCTATACCCATTACAGCGACTGCTTTGCACTGCTGGAGAGCATTGAGAATGAGCTCATTGATGAGTTCGAGAAATCCCTCCGATATGTCAACTCCTTTGATGTGGCGGCTCTGATCGAAGCCCTCTATGCCATGGTCGATCAAAATCAGGAAGCCTGCCGGACACTCATTCTGGGGAATACCAGTTCGGCTGTCATTGCGAAAATGATCGCTCTGGCAAAACCGGGCAGCCTTGCTTATTGGCACAGGGAATTGCCGAAGGCCAGTGAAACCGAGTTGGAGATGATGTATACGCATCTTTCCAACGGGTTGATGCATGTTATTGTAGAGGGCTACGACAAGTACAGCAAGGAGGAGATGATCCGCTTCGTCAGTCAGGTAGCAAAGGTTAGTCTTTTGCTGTTCCAATAAAAAAGAAGGCGCGCAGGAAGGAAATCCTTAAGACCGCTTCATCCTGGACGCCGAAAAGGACGCAGCATCAGCTCAGCCGCCATCCGCCCGCTATGGAGCGCCTTTGTCTGGTGCCTCGGATGGCAAAATCAAAAAGGGAGGGCAACAAGCAAATGGTAAAATCAGAATCCCGCGCAACGCTTTGTAATGATCCATATGAGATACAGCTCATGCAGAACCTCTATGATTCCGCTGTAAAGCAGCTGTCACTGAAATTTGAAATACTGAACAATGAGTTCAAGGTGCTCTATGCGAGGAACCCCATCCACCACATTGAAGGACGCGTAAAATCCGTGGAAAGCCTTGCGGCCAAGCTGCTGAATAAAGGGCTGCCGCTGACCATTGAGGCAGCGCGGGAGCGCATCAATGATATCGCCGGTGTCAGGGTAGTGTGCAGTTATATCGACGATGTGTACCGGGTGGCGGAGATGCTGGAGCTGCAAAAGGATGTCAAGATCATCAAAAGGCAAGACTATATCCGCACACCAAACTATAACGGATACCGCTCATTACATCTGGATATCCGGGTACCGGTGTATCTGTCAGACAGGACGGAGCTGGTAACTGCGGAAATTCAGATCCGCACGATCGCTATGGACTTTTGGGCCAGTTTAGAGCACGATATCCGGTATAAGGTAGATAAGACAAAGCTGCCGGAGGGCATCAACGAGGAGATGCTTGCATGCGCGGGCAAGATCGCCGAAATTGACCGGCAGATGCAGGAGATGTATCGGAGGATCAAATCCGCGCAGGGAAATACGGATTGTTAGGGGATATCAGATCCTTCATAAACGGCATATTCAAAAGGCGCTGCGCCTTTTCACCGCAGTACGGGGCGTGATGATATCCGGGAGCACCGCCTTCAACGGCGGCCGCTCCGCCAGAAGCAGAAACAGGGATAACATATCCGGATAAAAGCATATGGAAAAGAGAGGGAGTGCATCTGCACTCCCTCTCTTTTCCGGCTCATACCAGCATTTTTTTCAGAAAGCGATTTCTCCTGACATTATTCCGCCGCATAGATGACCGGATCAAGTATCCCGGTTTGCACATAGTATTTGGGACATTTGACATGCGCAATGTGCGAAGCGTCTACATATACGCCCGAAATCGCACATAAAGTGAACCATCAAACTCTCCGGGAAGAGGGACAGCGATGGAAGTATTTCTGATTTTTCCCAAATCACCGCAGGCAAAGCAGGAGCTTGCACGGGAGCTGGCAAAGTTCCAGTCCGGTCAGGTGCTGAAAAATGTCCGGAAGCTGCCCTGCTCCACGGAGCAGAAGCTGGAACTGGTAGACGCCGCCGTGAAGCACCTGAAAGCGCAGAAGTAATACATAGACCATTTTGCCCCAAAAAGGTTCATGGCTTTTCCGCCACCTCAACCGCCGATTGTTCCGCTGTGAGAGGATAGCATTTTCGATGCACCGGCTCGCATACGTAGCCAACCGGATACCCTTGTCGGCGCGGAACGTGTTCACCGCCTTGATGAGCCCGATGGTACCGATGGAGATCAGATCCTCCTGGTCATCCGCCTGGGTGTAGTACTTTTTCATAATGTGCGCCACCAGCCGCAGGTTGTGCTCCACCAGCAGGTTCCGTGCCTCCATGTCTCCCTCGGCGCACCGCCGCAGGTACTCCCGCTCCTGGGCGGCAGTCAATGGCTTGGGGAAGGACCCCGTGCCGCCGGACAGATGCAGCGACAGGAACAGGCTGTTGCACAGCAGCAGCAAAAATGCAGAGATCATACACGCATACCTCCCTTTTCCATGAGCGTATGCCCCTGCGGCAAGTCCCTATGCCAACAGCGGCCGCCCCCCTGAATGGAGAGCGGCCGCGCCGTCTGTTATTCGCTTTCCTGCTGGGGGTGATAGGTGCTGACTATGGCCGCCACCCGCTCCTCGATGTCGCCGCAGTTGGCCTCCGCCGCCTCCTTCAGCGCCGTGAGCCCGTCGAAAAACGTCTCGTACCGGAACGGCACCGGCTTTCCGATGTGGATGAGGTCGTTGGCCGTTTTCTCCAGTCCCTCCTCCGCCATCAGCTTCTCCTCGTACAGCTTCTCCCCCGGCCGCAGGCCGATGTATTCGATGCGGATGTCCTCGTCCGGCCGCAGGCCCGACAGGCGGATAAGGTTCCGCGCCAACGTGTCGATCTTCACCGGCTCGCCCATGTCCAGCACGAAGATCTCGCCGCCCTTGGCGTAGACCCCCGCCTGCAGTACCAGGCTCACCGCCTCGGGAATGGTCATAAAGTACCGGATGATGTCGGGATGCGTCACCGTCACCGGCCCGCCGGTCTCGATCTGCCGCTTGAACAGCGGCACCACCGAGCCGTTGCTGCCCAGCACGTTGCCGAACCGCACCGCTACGAACCGCGTGCCTCCCTGCATGTCGCTGTGGGACTCCTCGCCCCGCCCCAGCTCCGGCAGCAGGCCGTACTCGCCGGTGCAGCTGACCCGATCCATGGCCTGCACCACCATCTCGCACAGCCGCTTGCTGGCGCCCATAATGTTGGTGGGGTTCACTGCCTTGTCCGTGCTGATGAGCACAAACCGCCGCGCCCCGTACTTCAGGGCCGCGAACGCCGTCTTATACGTGCCCAGCACATTGTTTTTGATGGCCTCGTTGGGGCTGCCCTCCATCAGCGGCACGTGCTTGTGTGCCGCCGCGTGGAACACCACCTCCGGCCTGTACTCCTGAAACACCGCCTGAATGCGCCTGCTGTCCCGCACGGAGCCGATGAGCACCGTCAGCTCCAGCGCCGGATACTTTCGCCGCAGCTCCTGCTGGATGGCGTAGGCGTTGTTCTCGTAGATGTCGAAGATCATAAGCCGCTTGGGGTCATGGGCCGCGATCTGGCGGCACAGCTCGCTGCCGATGCTGCCGCCGCCGCCTGTCACCAGGATGGTCCTGCCCTGGATCTGGGCGAAGATCTCCCCCATCTCCACGGAGATGGGCGGCCGCCCCAGCAGGTCCTCCACCGCCACCGGCCGCAGCTTGTTCAAGGACACCTCGCCGTTGGCCAGCTGGTACAGAGCCGGCAGCGTCTTGAGCTGGCACCCCGTCTCGCTGCACAGCGTCAGCAGCCTGCCCCGCTCCTGCATGGACAGGGTGGGGATGGCGATGAGGATCTGGTCCACGCCGTAGCGCTCCGCCGTCTCCGCAATGACCTCGCGGCCGCCTACCACCGGCACGCCGTCGATGGTGCGGCCCCACTTGTTGGGATCGTCGTCGATGATGCAGCGGGGCACGGCGTCCGCCGCCTCGCTGGTTTTCAGCTCCCGCAGCACCGCCTGTCCCGCGGCGCCCGCCCCGATGATCATGGCGTTGTGTACTGCCCTGGCGTTTTTCCGCCGGCTGGCGGACAGCAGCCGGATGAACCGATAGGCGAACCGGATGGCCGTCACCATCAGGAACTGTCCCAGCGCGCCGATGACGTAGTAGGCCACCGGCATCCGGCACACGAAGGCGTTCATGCCCACCCAGTGGAACACGCAGGTAATAACCGTGGCTCCCAGGCTGCGGGCCAGCTCGTTGAAGCTGGCGAACCGCCACAGGCTGTTATATAGCCGCAGCAGGAAGAACACCGCCAGACACACGGCGGTGTACACCGGCGCAAACCGCAGGAACGCGGCCAGATACTCCGGCGGGATAGCGCTGTACCGCATGTCATAGCGCAGCCACAGCGCCAGAAAGTAGGCGGCATTCACCGCCAGCGCGTCGTACAGGAGCAGGCCCAGTGAGACGAATTCCCACCGCTCCATTCTCCTGTGAAGGTTCTTTTTCTCCTTCACATTGATTTCCCCCTTGCGGACAGCCGTGCTGCCCGTCCGATGATAGATGCCGCCAAACGGCATACATTGTTATTTTACACGGTTCCGCGCTTTCCCGCAAGTCCTTTCACCGAAATTTGGCGTTTTTGGGCGAACACGCTTTCCCCATTGCAGCCCTCCGCCGGATGTGCTACACTGGTGGCAGAAATCATTTCCCATAAGGAGGAATCACCATGGAGACCGCACGTTCCCGTTTCCTGCGCTATGTCACCTATTACACCACCTCGGACGAGCACACCGGCGCATCCCCCTCCACGGAGCGGCAGAAGGATCTGGGCCGCGTCCTGCTGGCGGAGCTGGAGAGTCTGGGTCTTGCCGGTGCCCACATGGACGGCGCCGGCAACGTCATCGCCACCCTGCCCGCCGCGGCGGGCGTCACCGCGCCGGTGCTGGCTCTCATCGCCCACATGGACACATCCCCCGACGCCTCCGGTGAGAATGTGAAGCCCCGCATCGTCCGGTATGAGGGCGGCGACCTGCCCCTGTCCGACGCCGTCTCCCTGACGGAGTCCCTGTGTCCGGGCCTGTCCGCCCACGCCGGCGAGGAGCTGATCGTCACCGATGGCACTACCCTGCTGGGCGCCGACGACAAGGCCGGCATCGCCGAGATCATGGCTGCCGTGGAGCTGCTGGAGGGCCGCCCTCACGGCGAGGTCCGCGTGGTATTCACCACCGACGAAGAGATCGGCTGCGGCGTGGACGGTCTGGACGTGGCGGAGCTGGCCTGCGACTACGGCTACACCGTGGACGGCGGCCCTCTGGGCGAGATCGAGTATGAAAACTTCAACGCCGCCTCCGGCGACGTCACCTTCCGCGGCGTAGGCGTCCACCCCGGCAGCGCCAAGGACGTGATGGTCAACGCCGTCACCGTGGCCATGGCCTTCCACGCCATGCTCCCCACGGACGAGGTGCCGGAAAAGACTGACGGCTATCAGGGCTTCTTCCACCTCCACGCCATGTCCGGCGACGTGACGGAGGCCCAGCTCCACTATATCATCCGCGACCACGACCGCGACCGCTTCGAGGCCCGCAAGGCCCTGCTCCACCGCTGCGCCGACGCCATCAACGCCCAGTACGGCCCGGGCACCGCCTCCGCCGTCACCACTGACAGCTACTACAATATGAAGGAAAAGATCCTCCCCCACATGGACCTGATCCATCGGGCGGAGGATGCCTTCCGCAAAAACGATGTGACGCCGCTGTGCGTCCCCATCCGCGGCGGCACCGACGGCGCGCGGCTGTCCTGGGACGGGCTGCCCTGCCCCAATCTTTCCACCGGCGGCTACAACTTCCACGGCGTGCGGGAGTGGATACCCGCCGCCAGTCTGGACGCCATGGCCGCCGTGCTGGCGGATCTGGTGTCCGGCTTCGCGCAGTAAATCGCGGCGTCTCGCCGCCCCTGTTCGGATAATTGGATAATGTGATAAAGGAGGTTTCCCCATGATCTCGATGGATATGCTCCACGACGCCCAGCAGGTGCTGGCCCCCGTCATCAGCCGCACCCCCATGGTGTCCACCAAGGGCATCGTCCCGGGCTGCGACTTCTACCTCAAGGCCGACTGCCTGCAAAAGACCGGCGCGTTCAAGCTCCGCGGCGCGTACTATAAAATTGCCACCCTCTCCGATGAGGAGAAGGCCCGCGGCGTCATCGCCTGCTCCGCCGGCAACCACGCTCAGGGCGTGGCCTATGCCGCCCGCGACATGGGCATCAGGGCCACCATCTGTATCCCCGAGGGTGCGCCCATCTCCAAGATCGAAGCCACCCGCAGCTACGGTGCCAACGTGGTGCTGGTGCCCGGGGTGTACGACGACGCCTACGCCGAAGCGGTGCGCCTGCGGGACGAGCAGGGTCTGACCTTCATCCACCCCTTCAACGACTACCGTATCATGGCAGGTCAGGGCACTCTCGGCCTTGAAATTTTAGAGCAGCTGCCGGACGTGGACGCGATCTTCGTGCCCATCGGCGGCGGCGGTCTCATCGGCGGCCTCGCCTACGCCGTGAAGCACCTGAAGCCCGCCTGCCGCGTCATCGGCGTCCAGGCCGCCGGTGCCCCCAGCATGGCGGAATCCCTGAAAAAAGGCGAGATCGTCACCCTTTCCAGCGTGGACACCATCGCCGACGGCATCAAGGTCAAGACCCCCGGCGACCTGACCTTCGACATGTGCCGCCAGTACGTGGACGAGGTGGTGACGGTGACGGAGAGTGAGATCGCCAGCGCCATCCTGACGGTGCTGGAAAAGCAGAAGCTGGTGGCCGAGGGCGCGGGCGCGGTTGGCATCGCCGCCGCCATGTATCATAAGGCCAGCATCGAGGGCCAGACCGTCTGTGCCCTGCTGTCCGGCGGCAATGTGGACGTGACCATGCTGGAGCGCATCCTCACCCGCGGCCTTGCCAAGGAGGGCCGCACTGTGACGTTCTCCACCGTCCTGCCCGACCAGCCCCACGCGCTGGCGTCGTTCCTGGAGGTGGTATCCTCTCTGGGTGCCAACGTGCTGGACGTGAACCATGAGCGCCGCAACACCCGCGCCGCCATCGGCTCCTGCGTGGTGCAGCTGTCGCTGGAGACCCGCGACAAGGCCCATATCCAGGAAATTATTTCCAGCCTCCGCCGCGAGGGCTACGAGGTGGAGGAGCAGTCCTGACGCGAACGCGCTGTTTCACCTTTCTGCCGAATATTGTCCGAACTAACAGCCGTTCCCATTTTGTAAAAGCACGGCAAAAGCCGTCCGCTCCACGATGGAGCGGACGGCTTTTTATTTCCGGTTTACTTCCGATCAATTTCCGGTTTTTCTTCCGGATCTGCTTCATGAGGAACTTCCTGATTTTCTCACCGCATCACCGGCACGGACCGCAGCTCCTGTCCCGGGCCGGTCTGGGCCGGATCGGGCCGTGCCAGCACGTAGAGGGCGGTGCAGCGTCTCTCCGCCGCCATCAACGCCTGTGCTGCCGGCCCCAGCGCCGCCGCGTCCGCCGGCTTCGTCAGTACCGGCGCGCCGGCGTCCCGCATCCGCCGCAGCAGCTGTCGCCCCACGCCGTTGGCCGCCAGTACCCGCAGGTACGGCAGCTCCTCCGGCGGCTCCGGCAGGTCCAGCCACGCCGCCAGCACCATCCGCCGCAGCCGCGCCAGCGGGTAGCGTTTGGTCCTGGCCGCCTCCAGCACATCCGCCAGCGTCACGCCGGTGTGGGCCGCCTGATACATCCGGCGGTACAGCCCCTCGCCGCCGCCATCCAGCCGCCGCCAGTCCTCCGGTTCCATGGTCCGCAGGCGGGCGAGAATGGCCCGCTCGCACAGCCGCGGGTCTGTCAGGCGTCCCGCCGCCCGCTGCCGCCGCAGGATGTCCGCCGCAGCAGGGGGCATGTAGACCGCCGCCTGCTCCGTCTCCCCCGCTGCCAGCAGCTGCCGCAGGTACGATGCCGAGGCGAAGCCGCCGCAGGGCGCTTCGCCGTGCTGTGCGCCGGTGCGCCGCAGCGTGCGGGCCGTCAGCGGGCTTTTCAGTCTCCGGATGGCGCGGAGATACTCCACTGCCAGCGTGTTGTTGGGGCTGGCCAGCAGCATCGCGTCCGCCGGCCCCAGCAGCGCTTCCACTGCCTGCTGGCGGCGGGCGGCAAAGGTACGGCCGTCCTCCGGCACGGCAGCCAGCGCCGCCGTCAAGTCCTCGCTGTCCAGACAGTCCGCGCACCGCGTCAGCGCCGCCATGTCGCCGCTCTCTGAGCCGAACAGCAGCTCCGTCACCACGCCGGTGCGCGTCAGGACCTCCACGCCGCCCCGGGCGAACCGCTCCGCCGTGGACATGGCCCACACGGTGGGCAGCTCCAGCACCAGATCCGCGCCGCAGGCCACGGCCATCTCGGCCCTGGCCAGTTTGTCCGCCGCAGCGAAACCGCCCCGCTGGGTGAAATTACCGCTCATGGCACAGACCACCGCCGAAGCGCCCGCCGCCCGGGCCCGGGCCATCAGCCAGGCATGGCCGGTGTGGAGGGGATCGTATTCACAAATGATGCCTGTCACGGACATAGTTGTCCTCCTTGGTGCGATCTTGTATGGAATTGCGGAACATTTTTCTGCGCGGTTGGGGTACGCTGAAAACCGCAGCTGTGTATCACGCGAGACTTAGAACGGCGCATTTCGTCGTACAACGAATCGCTTGCGGAACCTTTTTGTACCGCGGCTGCAATCAGACAAAAGGAAATCCAAAAACCGTTGGTTTTTGGCGGCGTTTTTGCATCCTTTTGCCGCTGAGTGCAAAAGGATGTCGCGCCGGAGCGCGAAATATTCCCGCCGGAGGCAAACATGCAGGACGCGGGTGCAGCCCGCAATCGAAGAACGAAAAACGGGCCGTCGGGGCGCCAGCCCCTGCGTGGTGCGCGACCGAAGCCGCGAGAAACGACCCGCGCCCGGGGCGCGGAATACCTTTTTTACATCTTACCACAAAAGCTCAAAAGATTGCAACGCAAGGTCAGCTTTTCCCGCCGCGGGTCATTGTATTTAGGCAGGCGGCGAGTAAGTGCGCCCTTACCGGCTGCTTGCT
>ERZ772886.3871-NODE-3871-length-10233-cov-4.181175_pt1 | contig 10233 bp, 8 predicted proteins | sample MGYA00512128_ERZ772886 | MGnify/ENA primary metagenome ERZ772886 (study PRJEB29015, sample SAMEA2737698) | human gut metagenome | biome: human gut; feature: human-associated habitat; material: faeces | place: China | collected 2012 ... | reverse complement strand
AGGAAATACCGGCCACGGGGCGCTTGATGGGCACGCCGGCGTCCATCAGAGCCAGAGTAGAGCCGCAGATAGAAGCCTGAGAGGTGGAACCGTTGGAGGACAAAACCTCAGACACCACACGGATGGCGTAGGGGAACTCCTCAACGCTGGGGATCACGGGCAGCAGCGCCTTCTCGGCCAGTGCGCCGTGGCCGATCTCCCGGCGGGAGGTGGAACGGGCGGCACGGGCTTCGCCGGTGGAGTAGGCGGGGAAGTTATAGTGATGGATATACCGCTTGGTATCCTCGGGGTAGATGGTGTCGATCTTCTGGGCGGCGGACAAGGTGTTCAGGGTGCAGATGGAAAGCACCTGGGTCTGACCGCGGGAGAACAGGCCGGAGCCGTGGACTCTGGGCAGAACGCCGACTTCGGCGTCCAGAGGACGGATTTCGTCCATGCCGCGGCCGTCCACACGTTTGCCCTGGAGCAGCCACTTCTTGACGACCTTCTTCTGCATCTTGTACAGGCAGACCTCGATATGGGTGTCGAAGTCCTCGTACTTCTCGCCGAACTTCTCCTGGAAGTCCAGACGGGCGGCGGTCAGGCGCTCCTCCCGGACGTTCTTGTCGGGGGTGTCCAGCGCGTACTCGATCTGGTTAAGGCCGTAAGCCATCAGATCGTCCAGCAGCTCGTGGTTGACGGCGGCCTTCTCGAAGGTGAACTTGGGCTTGCCGATCTCGGCGACGATGGAGTTGATGAACTTGACGATCTCCATGTTGGCCTCGTGGGCGACCCGGATGCACTCGTAGACGATGTTTTCAGGGGCTTCCTTGGCCTCGGTCTCGATCATGACCACCTTCTCAAAGGTGGAGGAGATGCACACGAAGCAGTCGGCAGCGTCCCGCTCGTCGGAGGAGGGGTTGATGATATACTTGCCATTCAGGTGGGCGACGTTGGTGGTGGCCACGGGACCGTTCCACGGGACGTCGGAGCAGGCGATGGCGATGGAAGCGCCCAGGGACGCCACGATCTCCACGGGGTTATCGTAGTCGTTGGCAAGAACGGTGCAGGTCACGACGGTGTCGTTGCGCAGCTCCTCGTCGAAGAGGGGACGCATGGGGCGGTCGATAATGCGGCTGTTCAGGATGCCCCGTTCGGAGGGCTTGCCCTCCCGGCGGTTAAAGGAGCCGGGGATGCGGCCCACGGAATACATACGCTCCTCGAACTCGATGGTCAGGGGGAAGTAGTCGATTCCGGCCTTGGGGATGGGGTTGCAGGTGACGGTGGTGAGCACGACGGTGTCGCCGTAGCGGCAGATGCACTCGGCGTCGGCCAGCTCTGCGACCTTGCCGGTCTCGACGGTAAAGGGACGGCCGCCGATGGAAGTCTCAAACACATGGTGGTTGGGATACTGTTTTCTGGTGATCATGGTTTATCCTCCTGTCAGAATGAAGTTCCACGGGAGGTTTAGCACTTGAAGCCGCGGCCAAACGCGCGCTCGGCAGCGCCTTCAACTGCTAAACTTCGCTCCCGTGTGCGGGGAAATGCGGGGATGGGGAAATCGTGAAAATGGGCGGACCGCTGGCGGGCCGCCCATTGTTCGTGATTACTTACGGATGCCCAGACGAGCGATGATGGCGCGATAGCGGTTGATGTCCTTCTTGGCCAGGTAGTCGAGCAGGCTGCGGCGCTTGCCGACCATCATGAGAAGGCCGCGGCGGGAGTGATTGTCGTGCTTGTGCTCACGCAGATGCTCGGTCAGCTCGTTGATGCGGGCGGTCAGGATCGCGATCTGGACCTCGGGGGAACCGGTGTCGCCCTCATGGGTCGCATACTCGGCGATGATAGCGGTTTTCTTTTCCTTCTGGATCATGGGAATACTCCACCTTTCAAAATATTATCCAACGGCTAAGTCCGGGCGGGCGGAATGCTCCTTCCGGAGCGGTCTCCCAGAACTGAGCGCGTGGATGTACCGGCAAAATTACCAGCCGTAATATCGTAGCATAGAATGACGAAAAAGTAAAGGATTATTTTTCGTCCGCGTCGCTTTTCTGCGGGATCCCGGCGCTTTCCGGCGCGCGGAAATCCAGTGTGATGGAGGCAAGCTCCGTCTGCAGAGGGTGATAGCGCACACCTGCGGCGTCCAGCATGCGCTTTGAGGCGCGGATGTTGGCCGTTTCGGCGTATTTGTCGGAAAAATAGATGATCTCCCGGATGCCGCTCTGGATGATGGCCTTGGCACACTCATTGCATGGGAACAAGGCCACATACAGCCGCGCGCCGCGCAGCACACGGCCGCCTGCATTCAGAATGGCGTTCAGCTCCGCGTGGACGACATAGGGATACTTTGTCTCCGCGCCCTCGCGCTCCCACGGAAAAACGTCGTCGCTGCAGCAGCAGGGCAGGCCGTTATAACCGGTGGAGAGGATGATGTTGTCCGGCGAGACGATGCAGGCGCCGACCTGCGTGTTCGGGTCCTTGCTGCGGCGGGCGGCCAGCAGGGCGACGCCCATGAAATACTCATCCCAGGAAATGTAGTCGGTTCGTTTCATCGCGGCTCCTTTCGGACGGGTCAGGCGAGAAAGCGCAGGGCCTTCACGCCGGTCAGGGCGAGCGTCACGAGCAGACCGGCAATAAGCACACCGGCATAGATGGCGGGCAGGGCGCGCTTCAGCCGCATCTCCATCAGCGCGGCGACGAGGGCGCCGGTCCAGGCGCCGGTGCCGGGCAGGGGAATGGCGACAAGGATGCACAGACCGACCAGCTCGGATTTGCGCACACGGCTGCTCTTGCGGTCGGCGCGGCGCTCCAGCGAAACGGCAAGACGGCCGAGACGAGGATAGCGCTTCATCCAGTGCAGGATCTTCCGCACGAACAGCAGCAGGAACGGGACGGGCAGCATATTGCCCAGTGCGCTTGCGGCGAAGGCCAGCCAGGGATCCAGTCCCTGCGAGATGCCATAGGGGATGCCGCCGCGCAGCTCCACGACCGGCAGCAGCGAGATGAGGAATGTCATCACGCATTTGCCAAGGACGGTGCCGAACAGCCAATCGATCATCGTTTCAGCTCACCTTTCAGAAATGTATCCTCAGTATAGCATACGACGTCCCCGATTGCAACAAGAAGAATGCCTGACGGAAGTCAGGCATTGCAGACTGTCAAAAAACTGCTTGGCCGAAAGTCTCGGAGGGAAGGATAGTGTGAAAGGAAACCGTCAGGGTGTCCTTTCGCGTTCCATCACCCGCCGCAGCGGCAGAATTGCAAAATAAAACTACAAAAATTGATTTTGCAATTCTGAAAGCAGCTTGGCGAAAAAGTCACGGAGGGACTTTTTTGGCAAGCTGGAATGCCTGACGGAAGTCAGGCATTGGCTGTTACGGCAGCGCATGGACGAGGATGCCGATGTTGCGGCGATAAATTTCGTCGAACTGGGAAAGCGGCAGCGGATTCGTGCCTAGACCGGCCTCGATCGTATAGCCGGGGCGGCGGAAGTCCTGCAGGAACCAGTCCTTATAGCCCGCAAAGCCCGAGGCGAACGGCGTGTCCTCCAGCCGGTAGCCGCTGACCCGCGCCAGCCGTTCACCGAGCTCCTGCGCACCGGGCGGCGCATAGTCCTGAAAGCGCCAGTAAATTTCTTCTCCCTGCGTGTGATAGGACAGCGTGACGTCCGGCCGGATGGCCTGAGTCAGAGCTGCCATAGCAGCCGTTTCCGGCTGGTCGAGCGGCGAGGCCCCGACATAGTCCCGAGGGGCCGGGCCGGTGAAGCCGAGCGCGAATTTGTTTGTGCGCGCCTGCTCCCAGCCTGCGGGGTAGTTCAGATTGAGGTCCGTCCCCGTCAGATTCGCCTTCCAGCCGCCCGGGAACGGAATTTCCGGGAAGCCTGCCGCGATGCGATGCGCTGCCTGATACTGTTGGCTGCCCGGCCGGATGGCCCCCGTGACGAGGTCGACGCCGTCCGGGTTCACCATTGGCACGAGCCACAGCGTTGTGCGCCGCCAGAGCTGCTGGGCATCCATGCCGAGGATGCGCCCCTCCGTCGCCACGGCATAGGCGTATTGCTCCAGAAACAGCAGCAGGACCGGTGTTGTGATCCACTCGTTCGCATGGTGGCTGGCGTTATAGAGCGCACAGCGCGGCCCCTGCCCGATGCGTAGGGCTGTGACGGGCCTGCCCCACGCCGTCCGGGCGATGCATTTCTGTGACAGGAACGGATAGCGCACGAGAAGTCCCTGCACGCAGATCTGCAGCAGCTCCGATGAAAACGGGACGTCCGCCGGCACGACGGGGAAGCCGTAGGGCACGTTCAGATATTGCCCCGGGATGAGCAGATTTGGGTTCTGGTTCGGATTGGCCGTCAGCATGGCGCGGACGGATGTGCCGCGCGCCGTGGCGATGCGGTAATAGGTGTCGCCGGGCTTGACCATATAGCGTTCATAGCCCAGCAGCAGCGGCGTGAGCCGCTGCATGGTCAGAATATCCTCCTGCCCGGACGGATACAGGCCCTCGCGCCGCTGGAATTCCTCCAGATCGGCGGCACCCGCCCGCCGCAGGGCAAGCTCGGTCAAGCGCATAGAAAATTCCCCCTCCGGGACATATCTATGCCGGAGGGGGAACATTCATGTGCAGCTTGTCAAAATAAGCTCCTTCGAACCTTCTCTCCGAAACTTTCGGCCGGGCGGTATTTTCGACAGTCCGGCAGTTGCTTCAGGAGTTCTCTTCCGCGGGAGTTTCGTTGTCCGCAAAGTCCTCTTCTTCCGCAGTGGCCTCGGATTCCGGCTCCGTCTCAGGCTTGGCCTCGGGTTCGGCTTCGTCCTCAGGCTGCTCGCCGGCAAGCTTGGTCTTCGCGGCTTCCAGCTCCTGACGCAGGCGGTTGATGCGGCGGAACGACTGGGAGATGCGCTCACACAGCGGGTCGTACTCGGCGTCATCCGGCTCTTCATCCGTGACGTAGTCCTTGTAGTAGACCTTACCAAGCTGCGTGTAGCAGCGGCGGATCTTGTCCTGCTCCGCCAGAATGGCAAACTTCTTCTTGGAGATCAGCGCGACGAGACGCGCGGTCTGGGCTGCGCCGGCCGCAACGTGGACGGCCTTGCATTTCAGGGTTTCCATGGTTTCCTTCATAAAAGATCACTCCTTTGATTCTTCGGATGATTCGGTTTCCTCAGATACTCCGTCCTCCGGCTCAGATGCTGCATCTTCCGGTTCGGCGGTCTCCTCCGGCTGCGCCTCTGCGGCCTTGGCAGCTTCTGCCGCTGCCACGCGGTTGACCTGCATCTTCGCGGGATCGTGTCTGACAAAGATGGCCTGATACAGCAGAATGCCAAGCGCCAGCAGCATGGTCACGGCCGCGAGCAGCTGGCTGACGCGGACCGGCCCGAGCCACAGGCTGTCCGTTCGCAGACCCTCAATGACCATGCGTCCTGCGCCGTACCAGGCGAGGTATGCAAGGAACGTCTGGCCGTCAAACTTGCGCTTCTTCGACAGGAAGTGCAGCACGATAAAGCCGGTCAGGTTCCAGACGGACTCATAGAGGAACGTCGGGTGGAAATACTGCAGCTCACCGTTCTCGACCAGGCCCATGCGAAGGAAGCAGGTCGTCACGCTGCCATGGGCTTCCCGGTTGAAGAAGTTGCCCCAGCGGCCGATGGCCTGCCCGAGCAGCAGACCGATGCCGGTCAGGTCCAGAAAGGGCAGGACCTTGAGCTTCCGAACACGGGTATAGATCAGCATGCCGAGCACCGCGCCGATGACGCCGCCGTAGATGGCAAGACCGCCGCTGCGGATGTCGAGGAAGCGGTACCACGGAATGCCGGGGCCGAAGAACTGGTCCCACTCGAAGATGACATAGTACAGGCGCGCGCCGACGATGGCGGACGGCAGGCAGATGAGCACGAGATTGAGAATGTCGTCCTGCGTGACGCCGAACTGCTTTGCCCGGCGCAGGCAGTACGTCACGGCGAGCAGCACGCCGATGGCGATGATGACGCCGTAGAATTTGATCTCGAAGTTTGTTCCCGGGATGCAGAAGCCGTCGGGCGGATTAATGCCCTCAATGCCGAGCCCGGGGAAGCTGATGGGACTGGTTAAGAAGATGTTCATGCGGATTCCTCACTTTCATTGGGAAGAATGATGCTGAGCGCGGCGCGCTCCGGGCGGATGACCTGCCGGATGAATTGCAGCACGTCCTCGGGCGTGACGGAGGCATAGGCCTCCGGGAAGGAGAAATAGTCCACGCCGTCGAAGTGGTAGGCACACATACGGTAGCACACACTTTCAAAGCTGTCAAGGTCGCGGGTGCGGCGGCCGAGCGACGAACGGATGAGCCGGTCAAACAGCGCGCGGTCAAAGCCCGCGCGGGACAGGCGCTGCGCCTCGTCCAGAATGGCGCGGAGCACGGCGTCCGGGTCGCGGCTGTCGCCGCCCGCGCTGAACAGGCAGGCATCGCGCACGCTCTCATATCCGGCGGAGAAGTCGGAATTGATGAGGCCCTCGTCATACAGGCGCGTGTAGAGCGCCGAGGATTCTCCTACGAGAATTTCGGCAGCCAGATCGCCAATGATCTCACGGCGCATGGACTCCAGCCCGCGGGCGGGCGGCTCACATTTGAAGCCGAGGCAGAACGTCGGCATGGCGATCTCCATATGCCGGACCGTGCGCTTTGTCGGGCAGGTCATGGCCTCGGCCGGGCCGTAGTCCCGCACGGGGACCGGCTCCGCGTGGGCGTTTGCGGATTCCGCACGCGCGATCTCCTCCACCAGCGCAGGGTCGACATCGCCCGTTACGCAGAGCATGAGATTTGCGGGCGCGTAGAATGCCGCATGGCAGTCCTGCAGGACCTGCGGGGTGATCTCGCCGATGGATTCGACCGTTCCGGCGATCGGAACGCGGATGGGGTGATGCGCGAACATCGCGCCGAACAGGTCCTCATAGGCGCGGGAGTCGGCGCTGTCCTCATACATGCGGATCTCCTGCGCGATGATGCCGCGCTCCTTTTCCACGCTCTCCGCCGGGAACCACGGCGTGAGCACCATGCGCAGCAGAATACGGAGATTTTCGGCGAACTGCTCGGTGCAGTCGAAATAATAGGCCGTCATGGCATAGCCGGTGAAGGCGTTTGGATAGCCGCCGTGGGCCGCGAAGAGGTTCATCGCGTTGCCCTCCGGCAGATCGAACATCTTGTGCTCCAGATAGTGCGCCACGCCGTCCGGCGTGCGGCAGGGGATGCCGCCGCGGGTGAAGGACGTGTCGATGGAGCCGTAGTCCACGCCGAGGAAGGCGTAGCTGCGGGCAAAGCCGGGCTTCGGGACAACGCGGAGGAGCAGGCCGTTTTCAAGCCGCTGCTCCCAATAGCGCTCGCCGAGGCGCGGGAATTCATGCAGTGTCATGCTTCGTCTCCCTTCAGGAAATAGATCGTGTCCGTGGTGATGCGCCGGGCTGCGCGCACAACATCCTCGACCGTCAGGGCGGGGAGCTTCTGCAGCATGGTCTCGGGATCGTCGCACGGCTCGATGGACATGCCGATATACCAGTCGTCGAGCGCGGCGGGCGTGTCCAGCCCGGCGCGGACGGCGGAGATCAGCGAGCGGCGGGCGGATTCCAGCTCCTCCGGTGTGATCTCGCCGCGGCGGCAGGCGTCCAGCTCGGCCAGAATGGCGTCGCGTGCCGTTTCATACTGATCAAACGAGATACCGGACGACACGATCATCAGACCCTTGAACTTCTCAACGGCGGATGAGGCATAGTAGCACAGTGAGCGCTTTTCGCGGACATTCACGAACAGCTTGCTCGTCACGCCGCTGCCGTAGACGGAGTTGAGCAGCACGAGGGCGGGATAGTCCGGGTCGGAGGCGGTGATGCCGGTACGCATGCCGATGACGAGCTTGCCCTGCGTGACATCCATGGACTCCGTAACCTCGCGCACGGTCTCCGCGCTTCGGCGCACGACCGTCGGCGGGGGAGAGACGGGGTCACGCTCCAGTCCGTCAAACAGCGGACGGAACAGGGCGGCGGCCTCCTGCGGCGTGCGGCGGCCTGCGTAGAACAGCATGATGGGAGCGGTGCGCAGCACCGTGCGCCAGTGCGCCGTCAGGGCCTCCGGCGTGATCGCGGCGACGTCCTCAGCATAGCCGAGGCGGGGGATGCTGGCGGCTTCGCCCTCGCACATGATCCGGCGCATGCGCATGGCGGCGTAGACGCGCTTGTCGTTCTGCGCGGACTCGATGGCGTGGATCAGGTTCTGCTTTTCGCTTTCGACATAGCGGGCGTTCAGCAGGCCGTTTTCCAGCGCGGGATGGAACAGAATATCGCGGAAAAACTCCACCATCGGGGCAAAGACGGCCTCGCCCGCCGGGAGGAAGTCCTCTTCAATAAAATCAGCGTAAAAGCCGGTCAGCTTCGTTTCGCCGCGCAGGCGGACGAGCGTGCCGAGCGTTGCGCCGTACAGCTCGTCAAGGCGCATCGAGATGGCGCGCATATCCGGCCAGCGCTCCGAGCCGCGCAGCAGCACACTCGGCAGCAGAGCATCGAGCGGGGCGGCGGCCCGTGTGTGCGGGCGCATCAGGTTGAAGCTAAAGCAGCCGGACTTGAATTTCTCGGTCTGCACGGCCAGCAGGGTAACGCCTGCGGCCAGCTCGATCGTTTCGATCATGGGCATTCATCCTTTTTCAGCATGTTTGCCTTTATTATACACGTTTTTCCCGGAAATGAAAGAGCCGCAAAAAGATTTCGCTTGTTATTCCGGGCGGAATCCTGTAGAATATGGAGAAGTAATTTGTATTTATGGAGGGATGAACATGGAACAGTGGCTTGAAGTGACCATCCGAACGGCATCCGGCGGCATCGATCTTCTGTGCGCCGAGCTGACGGAGGCCGGGTTTGACAGCTTCGTCATCGATGACAGCGAACAGTTCCGCCAGTTCCTCGACGGCGCGCGCGCCTATTGGGATTATGTGGATGAAAAGCTTGCCGCGCGGATGCGCGACCTGTCGCAGGTGCGCCTGTACCTGCCTGAGGAGACTGCGGAGGCTCAGCTTGCAGAGCTGCGCGCCCTGCTCGCGGAGCTGCCCGGCCGCTATCCGGCCTGTGAATTCGGCCCGCTGACGCTGGCGCTCGACCGCATCCCGGACGAGGACTGGGCCAATTCCTGGAAGCAGAACTACCGCCCCCTGCCAGTGGGTGAGCGCCTGCTCGTCGTTCCGCAGTGGATGACGGTCGACGACCTGCAGGGCCGTCTGCCCGTGATCCTCGATCTCGGCCTGACGTTCGGCACGGGCGAGCATGCCTCGACGCAGCTTTGCATGCGCGCGCTCGAGTCGCTCCTCCACGGCGGAGAGCGCGTGGCAGACCTCGGCAGCGGCAGCGGCATCCTTTCCGTCAGCGCCCTGCGGCTCGGCGCGGCAAGCGCCGTCGGCGTCGACATCGACCCGAGCGCGGAGCATATCGCCGCGGCAAATGCGGCGCAGAACGGCTTCGGCCCGGACCGCTTCACGGCGCGGACGGGCGACGTCGTCGAGGATGCGGATTTTCTGCAGGCGCTGGCGGGAGACGGCTTTGACATCGTGTGCGCCAACATCGTGGCGGATGTCATCATCCGTCTTGCGCCCGTTGTGCCGAAGCTCATGCGGCCGGATGCGGCGTTCGTCTGCAGCGGCATCCTCACTTCGCGGGAGGACGACGTGCGCGCGGCGCTCGCGGCGGCCGGGCTGGAGATCGTCCATGCGGCGCACGAGGGTGAATGGTGCGGCCTGACGGCGCGCCTGGGGGCGCGCTGAGATGCCCCGCCTTTCCTACCGCAGGCGCCTGATGCTGCGCAAGCTCCTGCGCGTGCTCGGCATCGTGCTGGCGGCGGCCATCGTCATCGGCGCGGCGCTGCTGCTGTACCTTGAGCCTTATGTCACCTATGACCGCGACGGCGCGCACCTCTCCCTGAAGAAAAACGCGCAGGATCCGGACGGCACGGGCGCGACGGCGGCGCTGCCGGAGGTCTCGGACGCGCAGATCGTCTATGACGAGGCGCAGCCCGGCTCGGACCGGATCGCCGACCTCGGCGGCGTGTATGTCACGACGCAGATGCTGCGCGACCCCGAGGCCGTGCGCGCGGCGCTCGAGCAGCAGGGGGCCTGTGCCGTTCTGCTGCAGCTCAAGAGCACGTTCGGCAATTTTTACTATTCCAGCTCCATCGACGGCGCGGAGCTGGCGGATTTTCTGAGCGTTTGCCGAAAGCAGCGCCATCACGAGTGCTGCCGAAAACATCAA
>ERZ772886.3864-NODE-3864-length-10254-cov-3.345230_pt1 | contig 10254 bp, 8 predicted proteins | sample MGYA00512128_ERZ772886 | MGnify/ENA primary metagenome ERZ772886 (study PRJEB29015, sample SAMEA2737698) | human gut metagenome | biome: human gut; feature: human-associated habitat; material: faeces | place: China | collected 2012 ... | reverse complement strand
ACGGGCATTGCCGCCCCATCGGGCCCGGGAAATTCCGCGGGGCAAAAATCCATAAGAACAAGCAGCGCCTGCAGGATGTTTACAAGTATATCGTCGAGAATTACCACCGTAAGATAACCCTCGAGGAAATCGCGTCCTATGCCTCGATGAACAAGACGGCCTTCTGCCTGTTTTTCAAGAAGGCGACCGGCGAGTCGTTTGTCGCCTACCTGAATGTCTTTCGGTTGCAGATGGCCTGTACGATGCTGACCCGCTCTTCTAAGAACATTTCCGAAATCTGCTATGCAGTGGGTTTTACGGACATTCCCTATTTCAACCGGGCATTCAAGCAGCGTTACGGCGTTTCACCGACGCAGTACCGGGCTTCGATGCGGAATGCACCTCAGGCGGAGGGGCAGGGCGGCTGATCCGGCAGGGTGTCCCCGTCTAACGATTACGGCCGGGTAATTCCCGGCCGTAATCCGTATGCCGGCAAAAGCCGGCAAAACGTGCGTCGTTGCCTGCTATGCCCGGACGATCTTTATACTCAGCTCATAGAGCAGGTAAAGCGGCAGGAAGACGATCATCAGCGTGAACGGGTCGCCCGTCGGGGTGATGACCGCAGAGAGCACCAGCAGGACGACTACGGCATGTTTCCGGTATTTCCGGAAGAATGTCTTTGTCACGAGGCCCAGTTTCGAAAGCAGCCATGCCAGCAGCGGCAACTCGAAGACGATGCCCATTACGAAAATGAGCATCAGGAAATTACCCATGTAGGAAGTCAGCGAGATCTGGTTCGTGATCAGCGGGCTCAGCTGGTATTCGGTCAGGAACCGGAACGTGAAGGGGAAGACCAGGAAGTAACCGACCGCACATCCGAGGAAGAACATGAATGTCCCGAATGCGAATGCCATCCCGACGCTCTTCTTTTCGTTGTCGAACAGGGCCGGTTGTACGAACCGCCATATTTCGAACGTCAGGTAGGGGAATATCAGCACCAGTGCAAACCAGAACGAGGTGCTGATGTGCGTCAGGAACTGCGAGGCAACGTTGATGTTGATGAGTTCTACCGAGAAGTGGTCGTTGCTGAAATCGGGGAGCAGCGGATTGCCGCCTCCCAGTTTCGACAGCCATCTGTAAAGCGGGAAATCGGACGTGGTGGGAGCCAGTACGAAATTGTCGAACAGATAGGGCATGAGGCAGAAACAGACGACAACGAACACGAATAAGACGGCGACCACGCGTACCAGCGTCCAACGCAGGTCTTCGAGGTGTGCCCAGAACGTCATTTCCTTTTCTTCCATGGGATAGTAGGGTTTATTGCTTGTTTTCCGGAAGGTATCTTTCAGCGAAGAAATATCCGGCCATCCGTCAGACAGCCGGATATCGTCTTCATGCTTCCGGAGGGATTATTTGCTGTACGAAGCCTTTACGAAAGGTGCCTTGAGCAGGTAGTCCAGGCTCAGTTTGACACTCTTCTCGACATCGTAGCTGTATTGCTCGACCTCGACGATGATGTTTTCCACACCGGCGGTCTTGGCATTCTCGAAGATGGCGTCGAATCCGACCATGCCGCTCTGGCCGATTTCGCGGCGATCCTTGATATGGAGCATTTTGAAACGGCCGGGGTATTTGTGGAAGTAATCGACGGGGCTTGCCTCGCCCATCACGGCCCAGTATACGTCCAGTTCGATGAACAGGTTTTCAGGGTCGGTGTTTTCGATCATGTAGTCCAGCATGACAGCCTTGTCCTCGATCTTCTGGAATTCGTGGGCGTGGTTGTGGTAGCCGTATTTGATTCCGGCTTCCCGGCATTTCTTCCCGATCGCGTTGAGGTAGTTGCAGTAGGTCTGCATGTCCTTCAGCGTCTTGGGGACGGGAAGGTACGGGGTCACGATGTACTCCATGCCCGCGGCCTTGTGGGCTGCGATGCACTGATCCCACCATTTCATCGACTCGGAGAAGTCGCCCGAAGCCAATTCCTCGTCGGAGAGACCTTTGCCGCAGTGCGAAGAGAGCACCTTCATACCTACGGCCTCCACGTCGCGCTTGAACTCCTCGGGGGTGTTGCCGTAGAATTTACCGTCGTTGTAACTGGCGGCCTCGATGCTGGTGTAACCCATGTCGGCGAGTGCCTTCAGGACGGGTTTGTAGTCGTGCTGGTTTCTTCCGAAACTCCCGATCAGATCCCTGACCGAGTAGAGCTGGATACCGATATCCTTCTTTGCGTCCTTCTTCGCTTTGGCAAATGCCCCGCAGGGGAGCATTGCCGAAGCGAGCAGGATGCAAACCGCTGCAAACAGTTTACGTTTCATACGTTACCGTTGTTAACGGAATTAGTCGAGCACCTTGATGCGGATGTTGCGGAACCATACATCGTCGCCGTGATCCTGGAAGCCGATGTAACCTTCGCGCTGTGCACCGCCGCAGTTGTTCAGCAGTTCGAATGCCAGCGGCCATTTCTCGGGGCTGAACTTGCTCTTTTCGAGCATCTCCGTCCACTGGGGAGTCCAGAGGTGGTACTCGAGCACGTTCTGGTCGTTCTGGCCGTGTACCACGGTGCCTTTGTAAACCATGATCTTCGCCTTGTTCCACTCGCCATAGGGCTTGGCGTTCTGCGGAACGGCCGGGATCATGTCATAAAGCGAAGCCGACTTGCGGTTGCCGTCGACGCCCAGTTTGGCATCGGGATGGTTCTCGTTGTCGAGTACCTGGTACTCGGGGCAGGAGATGTAGATGGGCTCCATCCGCTGCTTGCCGTCCTTGGTCGTGGCTACCTCCTGGCCGAGGTAGAAGATACCCGAGTTGCTGCCTTTGGCAACTTTCCACTCCACTTCGAGCTCGAAGTTCTTGAACTTGTGCGTGAAGATCAGGTCGCCGCCGTCGCCGTCCTGGGCTTCACCGCCGCCCGAACCGTTGAATTTGATCGCACCGTTGTCGATCGTCCATTTCGAGGGCACGTGGTCTTTGCCGTAGCCGCGCCAGCCGTTGAACGTCTTGCCGTCGAAGATCACGTAGTAGCCGTCCTTGTCCTGCGGGAAACCTGCGAGGTCTACCGTCGCATTGTTGATGACCGTGTATTCGGGTACGGCTTTGGTTTCTGCCGCTGCCGTGTCGGCTGCCGCTTTGCCTTTGGCCCCCGGGCCGCCGCATGCCGCCATCGTTGCGGCTGCTGCGATGCATGTCGAGAATAAAATGACTTTTTTCATATTCTTTCCGTTGTTTTAATTTGAGTTGATAATCTTGTCCGTAGATTAACGCGGCATGTCGGGCAGTTTCCAACCGTCGCGGTAGGTGTGCTTGATGAGCTCCTGTGCGAATTGCTGTGCGTTGACCGGATCCGTCCAGGTCTTGTCGAAGGTCGGATGGCCGTCCTTGATGTGGAACCCGTCCTTGATGACGGCACTGATCGTGGCGTCATCGGGGATGTTCGTGAAACGCATCTTCTCGCCGTCCCAGTGCAGCTCCTGATTGAGTCCCTGCAAACGCACGGCCAGCACGCCCATGACGACCATCTCGTTGAACGGGCCCGCCTCGCTGAAATCCGATGCCGACAGCGTACGGTCGTCGGCGTCCTCCTTGCAGGCGCGCACCCAGTCCATCTGGTGCGACTCCTTCACCTCGCGCATCACCGGCGGGCACTTGGGCTCGCGGCCCGACACCAGATAGGGATCGGCGCCGTAGCAGCCGCAGATCAGCGTATCTTTCGTACCGTAGAAGATCGCACCGCCGCCCTTGACATTGAGATCCTTGCCTGCGGGCAGCCCTTCGGGACGCGTCGGCATCAGACCGCCGTCGTACCAGTATACCTCGACTTCGGGCATGGCGACCTTCGGCATGTTGTCGCGTGCCGGGAAGACGAACTTCACGGTCTGCGCCGTCGGGCACGACTCGGAGAGCAACAGCGTCGAACTGCCCTGCACCTTGGTCGGATAGCCTAGTTTCAACCCCTTGAAAACGGGATGCAGGATATGGCAGGCCATGTCGCCCAGCGCACCCGTGCCGAAATCCCACCAGCCGCGGAAATTCCACGGGGTATAGATCGAGTTGTAGGGACGCATCGGCGCCGGCCCGATGAAGGCGTCCCAGTTGAGCGTCTTGGGCACGCGCTCGTCGTTTTCGGGACGCATCAGCCCCTGCGGCCAGATCGGGCGGTCGGTGAAGGCCTCGACCTTGCGCACCTCGCCGATTTCGCCGTTCCATATCCATTCGCAGACCTTGCGCACGCCTTCGGCCGAAGCGCCCTGGTTGCCCATCTGCGTGGCTACCTTGTGCTTGGCGGCCAGTTTGGTCAGCAGACGCGATTCGTAGACCGTGTGCGTCAGCGGTTTCTCGCAATAGACGTGCTTGCCGGCCGTAATGGCGTCGGCCGCGATGATCGCGTGGGTGTGGTCGGCCGTAGCCACCATGACCGCATCGGCCGATTTGAGCATCTCGTCGTACATGCGGCGGTAATCGTTGTAGCGTTTGGCCGCGGGGTAACGCTGGAAGACATGCTCCGCGTATTTCCAGTCGACGTCGCACAGGCCGATGATGTTCTGGCTTTCAAGGCCCTTCAATACCGAAGCGCCGCGACCGCCGATGCCGACACCCAGGATATTGAGTTTGTCGCTGGGCGCGGTATGCCCGAATTTCTTACCCAGAACCGTGCTGGGTACGACCGCCAGCCCGATTGCGGCGGCAGCCCCCTTTTTCAGGAAGCTTCTTCTCGACATTTCTTTTGCCATCGTTCTAAGATTTATTGGGTTAGGTTAACAATTGATTGCATTCGACAACGAGTTCCCGCTCCCGCCGGAGAAACGGCGCATCCCGTCGGCCGCACTCCGTGCACGGCGTCCGCCGCCTGCGAAAAACCGTCCGCCCTCCGTCTCCGGGCGGGTCCGCCGAAACGCCCCGCCCGTTTCGAAGCAGGGCAACGGCCCCGTCCGCGTCCGGCCGATCGGCAGGCTCCTCCGCCCCAGCGGCCGGAACCGTCTATTTCTTCTCCTGATCGGGGTTCTCGATCTCTTTCTCGATGTTGTTCATCCCCTCCTTGAAGCTGCGGATGCCCTTGCCTAGCCCTTTCATCAGCTCAGGGATCTTCTTGCCGCCGAAAAGCAGCAGGACTACGAGCGCGATGACGAAGATTTCGCCGGCGCCCAGGTTACCGAGAAACAGTAATTTGTTCATGATCCAAGTTTTATAAGGTTAAATTCAGGTCTCGTCCGAAATGCGGTCACGCGCGCTTGCGCAACAGGCCGTAACCGTTCTTCATCGTCCGCCGCCGTTCGCGGATCTGCTGCAACGTCCGCAGGTCGCCGATGGCCGGCAAGTCGTGCGTCCGGGCATCATGGATGAACTTCCATGCATACTCCGAAGCGACCGCCGCATCGCGGAAACGGGGAAGCTCCTCGCACCGCCGCCCCGACTCGATCGACTGCGCGAACCGTTCGCAGAGCACGTCGATGTTCTTGCCGCCGTAGGGGCGCTCGATCCGGTGCGTCTGCGTCACGCCGTGAAGTTCGACCACCGCCGTCTTGAAATCGTGCGTCATGCGCGCGATCCCCTTCGTCCCGACGATGTCCACGTAGGAGTTATGCGTCTGCTTCGCGGACAACTGCCCGTAAACATGCCCCTGCGTGATGTCGAACACCACGCCGTTCTCGAACGTTCCGTGACACTGCAACCACCACGGGTCCTTGTAGTTCCACATGCGCACGGCCTGCGCGTTCCATGTCTTGAACTCCGATTCGGCGTACCAGCGCGCGATATCGACGTAGTGCATCCCGCAGTCGTGGAACGCGGGGCCTTCGTATTCGTGCCCCTCGCCCGGCGCCAGCCCCGGCGTCATGTGGCATACGCGGATGATCGCCAGTTCGCCGATCTCGCCCGAGGAGATGAACTCCTTGATCGTATTGTGATACCACGAATTGCGCAGATAGAGGTTGACCGTGGAGAACAGCGGCGCCTTTTCGACGAGCGACACCGCCTGCCATTCGCGTTCCACGCTGTCGGCGATCGGTTTCTCCGCGATGATATGCTTGCCTGCCGCGACGGCCTTGCCGATCTGCGACAGACGGGAGTCGGCCAACGCGAAGAGACCGACGACCGCCACCTCGGGATCGTCGAAGATGATCTGTTCATCGGCGATTACCTGCGCCTGCGGAGCCAGCCGGCGGGCCTCCTCCCGCGATTCGGCAGAGACGTCGCAGATGCAGGCCACCTCCCACCGTCCGCTCTTCTGCATCTGTTCGAGATAAAACCCGCCCATTCTGCCGAAGCCGATCATACCGATTTTAATAGGATTCATTTCGTTTTGCAGTAACTATTTATTTTAGGTTGTAGAAAACATGCCCGTCGGACGGCCCGCTTCCGGAGCCTGTCCAGACCGGAGCCCTCCGCCCGTTGTACAAAATTAAGTTAATTTTACAAGATAAACAAACGTTTGAAAATATCGCTTTTAAATATAGCGGATATAAACCTTCAATCGCAAGATATACAATAGATTGAACCAGATCGAACGCTAAAAAAATATAGTCCTTTCAGAGAGGATAATCCATCGTTTCCGAAGTCGCTGTCCCGATCCGGCCGGCATTCCGGAGAGGTGAACGGTCCTGCTCCGACAAACAGTCGTGGGCGGCGGCCCCCCCCACGGAAAGCCTCGATGATTCCTTCATTTTCATGCTCCATTTCTCGCCTCGACAATTCGAGTAAACTCGATTGCGCTCGGCTTAACGAAATGGTTCCGTTTTCCGGAACAGGCAAGGGCTGGCTCAGGGTACGGAACAAGGAACAAAGCCAATGATACCGGAACCCGCCGATACCCCACCGCTCCGTCCGGACGAACGGCACCTCTCCTAAAAATTCCACCGCACCGCCTTTTCCGCATCCCCGCAACGGTCGTAAACATCTTCTCCGTCCGAATCGGTCGGAAACAGGATCATCCGCCAAAATACCCCGACGAGGTTTCGTATCGACAGTCCTGCACGCTGCATGATGTCGGGCGATCCGAACGCCCGACAAACGAACCATAGGTATGGATAAGCGTTATCGAAAACGATCGTCCCGCAAAACGGCAGCAAGCGGAGCAGTCTTCGCAAAAGATTGCGCCAAACCGTTGTGCAACGAAAATCGAGTGCGGGAAAATCCTCCGGAAACAGGAGAAACGGGGACTTCCGCACAGATCCGTTTTTTTAAATTTTATTATTAATATAAATCGATCGTTTCTCATAATTTCATGATTTATAACGGAATAATTCAAGGAAACGATTTTTCAAAAAATTTAATTTCATTCGAAAGCGAAAAATATATTTTATTTGATTGTGAAATTTACAGTGAATTTTTATATTTGCACAAACGTTTGCGCAATACGGAATACACCAACTGGATACGCGACAGAAAGATCGCTATCAAAATCCGATGGAATAAAAACCGCATGAAATGAACGTTTTCGTTAAGCCGAGTGCAATCGAGTTTACTCGAATTGCCGAGGCGAGAAATGGAGCATGAAAACAAACGAAAAAACTCGACCGTTATGAAAAGACCTTACGACGCTATGAAACCGCTCGGCCGCCTCCTGGGAGTCTTCGCATTGCTCCTGTCGACCAGCACGATCTGCCTCTGTTGCAGCTCCGATCCCGCTACGCCCGACGCTCCTGCCGAGGAGGGGGGGGGGAATTTAGATCCCGACGAACCTGACAAGCTCCCCGATGTCGCCGCCTACAAGGTTCCGGATGTCGTGGAGATGGGCTTCGCCGACACTTTCCTGCTTCCGTGCAGCGGCGCCGGCACCGACGATTACCTGCTGCTGACCGCACGCAACGATGCCTCCGAAACCCACCGGATGCCGGTGACGGAGGTCGACCAAACGCAGGGGGCCTCCCTGCAAACGCCCGCCGGTTTCATCGGGGGCATGTACGACTTCACCTTCTATAAAAACGGGAAAGCCCTCGACCTGGGCACGGCCTTCGTCGACGTGGTCGACCGCACCGAGGTGCCGCAGGTACCCGGCAGCACCGTCTACGGCCGCGTGATCGACCATACGGGTAAACCGATCGCGGGCGTTTCGGTTTCGGACGGCGTCTTCGTGACCGCCACCGACGACGAGGGGCGTTACTACCTCTCTTCGCTCAAACAGCGAGGCTACGTCTTCATCACCGTCCCCGCCGGATACCGCGCAGCGGTCAACCGCACCATTCCCCAGTTCTTCCGGCGGCTGAGCGGTTCGCCCCAGACCTACGAACAGCGCAGTTTCGTACTGGCGCCCGAAACCAACGAACGGCACCGCATGATCGTCTTCACGGACACGCATCTGGCCAACCGCACCAACGACATCCACCAGTTCGAAAACGGCTTCAAGGCCGACCTCCGCAAACAGATCGCACAGGCGAAAGCCGAGGGCGTGAGCCTCTACGCCATGGCGCTCGGCGATCTGACGTGGGACGAATACTGGTACAAGAACAGCTACCAGCCGTCGCACTACGTGCGCCAAATGGCCGATCTCGACATTCCGATCTACAACATTCCGGGCAACCACGACAACGATCCCTACGTGGCCGACGATTTCGAATCCGAAAACCCGTGGCGCGAAAATCTGGGTCCTACCTACTACTCCTTCGACATCGGCGACATCCACTACATCCAGCTCGACAACACCCTCTTCACCAACACGGGCGGCGCACAGGGAACCGTCGGGAAACTCGACTATACGGAGGGACTGACGGCCGACCAGCTCCGGTGGCTCGAAGCCGACCTGCAACGGGTTCCGGCAGGGAAAACGGTCTTCGTGGGGATGCACATCCAGTTCACGAACCGCTACCGCATCGCCGACGGCAAACTCTCGTGGAGCTATGCCATGCCGGCCGACTGCCGCGCGAAGATGCTCGACCTGCTCTCCCCCTACACCGTCCATTTCGTGACGGGCCATACCCATATCAACTACGCCAACCGCATCACCGAGCGCATGACCGAACACAACATCGCCGCCGTATGCGCCACATGGTGGTGGACGGGCAACTACACCAACGGCCGCACCCAGATGTGCCGCGACGGCGCACCGGCCGGCTACGGACTCTTCGAGATCGGAACCGCCGGAGCGAACGACGTGCAATGGCATTATCAGGGCATCGGCAAGGCAGCCGACTATCAGTTCCGCGCCTACGACCTCAACCGCTGCCTCATCACGCGCGACAAATATTGCCCCGACATCAAGAACAATTTCGGGACGGTCAGCGCCGAATTCTTCGCGCAGTACGCCAACGGCTACGACCGTCCGCGCTCGGACAACGCCGTGCTGATCAACGTCTTCAACTGGAACGAGAAATGGAAGGTGGAGGTGCGCGAAGTCGAGACCGGCAAACAACTCCCCGTCGAACAGGTCGACACCTACGACCCGCTGCATACGATCCATTTCAACATGAACCGCATGAACACCAATTCGACGGCCATGACCTTCCCGACGCTGCTCACGTCGCACATGTTCGAGGCGGTCTGCTCCTCGCCCACGACCGCGCTCGAAATCACCGTGACCGACGAATTCGGCCGCAGCTATACCGAAACGATGTCGCGCCCGCGCGAACTCTACGATACCTCCCGGCGGGGCGCGTTTTTTGCAGAAGAACGTTGTCCCCCCGGCGGACAGGCACCGTTTCCAGTGTATCCCAGGCAGAGTTTACCGTATCTTCACATTTCCCGCCTTGCTTTCCTCCGGTCCTTCTGCTACCATAAGGTTACATAACGTGAGAAACGGAGGATACCGCCATGCAGAAATCTGCTCTCCTGCCAGCCTTCCTCTCCCTGCTCCTGCTCTCTGCCTGCGGCACTCCAGCCGCCTCCAGCGCCCCGCCTGCCCAGAGCGTCCCGGAGCCCAGCCGGGAAAGTCTCACCGCCAAGGTCAATGCCTCCCGCTTCGGGGACATCCGCTATCTCCCCTGGAACGAGTCCCTCCCCAAGTACTACCCGGAGGGCCTCTACGACCCGGAGGACATCGTCACCTACACCTTCAACGAGGGCACCGTCCTGGAGGGCAGCGAGGACCTACAGGCCCAGGTGATGGAGCAGGGCAAGGACCCCGGCCTCGGCATCCGCGCCCTCCACGATCAGGGCATCACCGGGGAGGGCGTCACCGTCGCCATCATCGACCAGCCCCTTCTCCTGGACCACCCGGAGTTTGCCGGGAAGATCATCTCCTACCGCCCAGACCCCAGCCTCCCCGAGTGGGACACCAGTTCCATGCACGGTCCCGCCGTCGCCAGTCTCCTGGTGGGAGAGAGCGTCGGCGTGGCCCCCGGCGCCAGG
>ERZ772886.3861-NODE-3861-length-10266-cov-4.409656_pt1 | contig 10266 bp, 6 predicted proteins | sample MGYA00512128_ERZ772886 | MGnify/ENA primary metagenome ERZ772886 (study PRJEB29015, sample SAMEA2737698) | human gut metagenome | biome: human gut; feature: human-associated habitat; material: faeces | place: China | collected 2012 ... | reverse complement strand
ACGCCGGCGATGTTGCCGAACTTGGAGGAGCGGAAGATCTCGCGGATCTCGGAGTGGGAGGTGACGACCTCTTCGTATTCCGGCTTGAGCATGCCCTTGAGGGATGCTTCGATGTCCTCGATGGCCTTGTAGATGATCGAGTAGTACTTGATCTCCACACCTTCGCGTTCGGCCAGATCCGCCACCTGGCGGTTCGGACGGACGTTGAAGCCGATGATGACGGCCTTGTCGACGGTGGCCAGGTTGACGTCGTTCTGGGTGATGGCGCCGACGCCGCGGTGGATCACCTGGATGCCGACCTCGTCGGACACCTCGATCTTCATCAAGGAATCTTCCAGAGCCTCGACGGAACCGGAGGAATCGCCCTTGATGACGATGTTGAGCATATCCACCTCGGACTTGGCGAACTGCTCCTTGAGGCTTTCGAGGGAAACGACCTTGCGGCGCTTGGCCAGCTGGGCCGCACGCTCGGTGGCCTGACGCTTCTCGGCGATCTGACGTGCGGTACGGTCGTCGGAGGCCACCAGGAACAGGTCGCCTGCGGTCGGCACGGAGGTCAGACCCAGCACCTGCACCGGGGTGGACGGACCGGCTTCCTGCATGTGGTTGCCGTTTTCGTCGAGCATGGCGCGGACACGACCGTAGGAGGTGCCGGCAACGATGGCATCGCCGATGTGGAGGGTACCGGACTGCACCAGCACGGTAGCCACGGCGCCACGGCCCTTGTCAAGTCGGGCTTCGACGGTGGCGCCACGGGCGTCCATATCCGGGTTGGCGCGCAGGTCGAGCTCGGCGTCGGCAGTGAGCAGCACCGCTTCGAGCAGCTTGTCGACGTTGGTGCCCTGCTTCGCGGAGATGTCGACGAACATGGTGTTGCCGCCGTATTCTTCCGGAACCAGACCGTATTCGGTAAGCTGGCCGCGGACCTTGTCCGGGTTGGCGCCCGGCTTATCGATCTTGTTGACGGCCACCACGATCGGCACATGCGCGGCCTGGGCGTGGTTGATGGCTTCCACGGTCTGCGGCATGACGCCGTCGTCGGCGGCGACCACGAGGATCGCGACGTCGGTGAGTTCGGCGCCACGGGCACGCATTGCGGTGAAGGCTTCGTGGCCCGGGGTATCAAGGAACGTGATCTTGCGCGGCTCGCCCTCAAGGTTGACGGTCACCTGGTATGCGCCGATGCGCTGGGTGATGCCGCCGGCTTCGCCTTCGATGACGTTGGTGCGGCGGATGGTGTCGAGCAGTCGGGTCTTACCGTGGTCGACATGGCCCATGACGGTGACGACCGGCGGACGCGGCTTCAAATCCTCGTCCTCCTGCAGTTCCTCTTCGTCCAGGTTGATGTCGAACTGCTGCAGCAGCTCCTTGTCTTCCTCTTCGGCGGACACGATCTTGATGTTCCAGCCGATTTCCTCGCCGAGGATCTGGAACGTGGCCTCATCCAGGGACTGAGTGGCCGTGGCCATTTCACCAAGGTGGAACAGCACGGTGACCAGCGCCGCCGGATTGACGTTGATCTTCTCGGCCAGATCGGCGAGGGACGCACCCTGACGCAGACGGACTTCCTGTCCGTTGCCGGTCGGAATGCGCACGCCGCCGATGACCGGAGCCTTCATCTCCTGGAATTCCTGACGCTTCGCCAGACGGTTCTTACGCGCCTTCGAGGACTTGCCTCCCTGACGTCCGAACGCGCCTGCAGCGCCGCCGCGGCCGCGGCCACCACGTGCCGGACCATTGCTCGGAGCGCTGTTGCCGCCCTGGAAACCGCCGCCATTGCCACCGAAACGATTGCCGCCGCCGGCGGGACGCTGGCCACCGCCCTGACCCGGACGATGCTGGCCCCACTGGCCTGGCTTCGCGCCGCCCTGACCCGGACGACCACGGAAGCCGCCACGCTGGCCACCGCCCTGACCCGGACGGCCACCACGACGTCCTTCGCCATTGTTGACGCTCGGACGGTTCATCGGATGCGGACGCGGAATATCACCCGGAGTCGGGGTGTGCATGCCCTGCTTGCGGCTGAACGGATTGTTGCCCGGGCGCGGTCCCGGGGTGTGCGGCTTCGCGCCATTGGCGTTGTTGCCGCCCTGCGGAGCGTTGCCATGCTGGGGGCGAGCTCCCGGAACGGCCGTCGGGCGACCGGACTGGCGGCGGTCTCCACCCTGCGGACGCGGGGCGTTGCCGTTAGGACGATTGCCATGCTGGCGGGATTCGCCTGGACGCGGCGCGCGATGGCCCGGCTTCGGGGCATCGGACTTGGAAGCGGCATGATGCGGCTTCGGCGCTGCGGGGGCAGCCGGCTTCGGTGCTGACGGAGCGGCCGGCTTTGGCATGGAATGAGATGCCGGTTCGACAGGCTTCTTGGCCGTATGGCCCGGCTTCTTGGAATCAGATGCGTTGCCCTGTCCGCTGGACGCGAATGCGTTCCTCAGCTTGCGTGCAACGGGAGGTTCAACGGTAGACGATGCGGACTTCACGAATTCGCCCATCGCCTCAAGTTTGCTTAAAACGGTTTTGCTGTCAACGCCAAGTTCCTTGGCAAGTTCATATACGCGTGCTTTCGGCACTCAATTCTCCTATCTTGGGCCGCGCGCATACGGGCGCGACCGCTACTGATTCACGGCGAGCTTGTTCCTTCTCATCGTGCAACCATGTTCGTGATACCTCGTCTTTTCCCTGGGCATGACGGCATGGCCGTCACGCTTTGGATTGTCGAGTCCAGCATACTCAAGCCCGTGGATTGTACGTCCACGGGCTTGTTGTCTACCGGAAGTGTTGTTTATTCCTCGGTTTCCCCATCGGAATGGTCCGCCGATTCGGCCATCTTCTTGGCATGCGCCTCAGCGGATTCGATGCCGATCTTCCAGCCGGTCAGCTTGGCCGCAAGACGTGCGTTCTGGCCTTCCTTGCCGATGGCCAAGGACAGCTGGTCATCGTGGATGAAGGCGATGGCCGTCTTGTTCTTCTCGCTGATCACCTGCACACCGGTGGCGACGGCCGGAGACAGCGCCGCGGCGACGAATTTCGCCGGATCCGCGGACCAGTCGACGATATCGATTTTCTCAGGACCGAGGTTCTCCATGACGGCGCGCACTCGGGCTCCGCCGGGGCCGATCAGCGCGCCCTTCGGGTTGACGCCTTCGGTGTTGGCACGGACGGCGATCTTGGTGCGGGCGCCCGCCTCGCGGGCGATGGCCATAATCGACACGGCTCCCGAAACCAGTTCCGGAACCTCACGTTCGAACAGGCGGCGGACCAGCTCCGGATGGGAACGGGACACCACGATTTCCGGGCCCTTCAGACCACGGGCCACGTTCACCACGTACACGCGGATACGTTCGCCGTGACGGTAGCGTTCGCCGGGCACCTGCTCGCGGCGCGGCAGCAGGGCTTCGACGTCGCCGACGGCCACGTGCACGTTGGATGTGTCCTTGACGTCCTGCTGCACGATGCCGGTGATGAGCTTGCCCTTCTGACCGGAGAACGCGCCGAACACCTTGTCATCCTCGGCCTTGCGGAACAGCTGGCTAATCACCTGACGAGCGGTCGCAGCGGCCAGTCGGCCGAAATCGTGCGGAGTGTCGTCGTATTCCTCGCCCAGAGTCGGCGCGGGGTGGGGATCGTCTTCAGTCGGCTCGCCAGGAATCTCGTCCTGGGCCCATACGGTGAAGCTTCCCGCACGCGGATCAAGCTCGACGCGAGCGTGCTTCGCAGCGTGAGGGGTTTTCAGATATGCCAGTCGCAATGCTTCCGAGAGTGCGGCATCCAGCGTCTCGGGATCAATTCCCTGCCCAGCGGCGAGCTGGTGCATTCCTGCCAGGTCCAGTTCCATATTTCCAAGACCTCCTATATGAAGTTATTCCGAGCGCATGGCCCAATGGTCACAGTCAGATATTAGTCTAATGATTCATGCAGACACGTACCCCTTCTTTCCGCTCGGTTTCTTTTATCGCGAAACGCGTCTGCGCATTGCTTTGCACCGCTATCCTCATGCCGGCGCTGACGGCATGCTCCATGCCCAGGATCGCAGGCAGGGCTGAAGCCGAACAACGGCAAAGCCCGTGCGAGAAGGCCTATTTCGATGCCACCGCCGATAACAAGATCGCACACGACCAGCATCAGCACATCATCCACCGCTATTTCTCGGCGCAGCAGGCGGTCTCCGCATGGACGAACACCGCGGCGCAATGTCCGGCGCGTTTTGCCGAAGGCACGTTGCGCAGCGCGCAGGCACGTCATATGGCTCGCGCACTGGGCGATCAACTGTCGGTGGCCGTCGCGCCGATCACGCTGTCGCGTTTTGACGATGTCGAATCGCTTGACGTCGATTCCAAGTCCCTTGCCACCGCCGCGCAGGCCGAAGACCGTGCCGGATTCGCCATGGAAGTGCTGGCGGCCCGCAACAGCGGCCATGCGACGCTGGATATCAGCGATCGTCATAAGACCACATCGCAACGGTTCGCATCCTTCTCGGGCACCATTGACGATCGTAGGAAAACGTACGAGGCCACCGCCTTGCTCGCCCACCCCGACACGATGCTCGATTCCGCCACCGGCCTTACGGCACCGACCGACGCCACCATCGAAATGAACTGCGCGCGAAGCGAGATAACGGCAATCGCCGGAAGCTCCAATGCCGCGAACGATCATTCCCAGTCACGCGTCACCAATGCAAAACAGTCGACGGATTCGCGGGCGCAATCCCTGGGCGTGCTTGCCGGTCTGATTGCGGACCGTGTCGAATTGGCGCTTGATTGGGGCTATCCTTCCTTCGACGAAGCGCTGTTCGCCTAAGGACGCACAGTCGGGCGCAAAGCAAGACACGCCGGAAATCACACCGTTGCAGCCAGTCCGATTTGACAATCGCCACCGCTGTGGCACAATTATCAAGTTGCTTGTTTTCAGGTGACGAATGGATAAGTGTCCGAGCGGTCTAAGGAGCACGCCTCGAAAGCGTGTGAGGGCGAACCCCTCCGCGAGTTCGAATCTCGCCTTATCCGCATGCAATGAAGGTTGAAACAATGGCGTTTCGGCCTTTTTTGTTTATCTGCTTTGCATCTGCCGAAATACGGAATCCGGCATCGAGAAAACGTCGGGGATCAGTATCCCTGCTCGTGCACGGAAGCGTTGACCCACTGGTCCTGCTTGACGTCGCAGCCGGAGAAGATGCCGATGTCGAGCATGCAGTCGCGGTAATCGCGGCCATGGGCGATGGTGATGTAGTTGTCGTCGACCATACGGTTGTGTGTGGGGTCCAAACCGACCCAACGTCCATCATGGTAGATTTCGACCCATGCGTGCGTGGCGCCCTCGCCGCCGAGCAATCCCGCGATGTATCGGGCGGTGAGTCCGACGTGCCGGCACACGGACAGCATGGCGTGCGCGTAATCCTGGCATACGCCCTTGCGTTGAGCGAACGCTTCCTCGGCGGTGGTGCGGATGGTGGTGGAGGCCGGCGTGTAGACGAACGTTTTGAACACCTCGTCCATCACCTCACGGGCTTGGTCGATCGGCGTGCAGTCGGCAGGCAGGGACGCGATGCGTTCACGGCAGATGCCGATCAACGCTTCGATGGCCGGCCCCGGCACTGTCAACGCCGAATTGAAGCGGTACAGCGGCTTGTAGATTTCGGTTTTGATATGCGCGTTGTCCACGAAGGCGATGCCGGTCACCGAGTAGTTGAACATGGTGTGCGGTTCGGGAATGAATCCGGTCATCACCACGGAATCGAAGGAATCGATGGTGGTTTCGAGTTCCACATCCGGTTCGATTTTGACTGCCACGTCGATCACCTGCTGGCGTGGGCCGGTGGCTGGAATGCAGCGCAGTTGGAAGCGATGGTCGGTCACGGGCGAGCTGAATGAGAGCTTCATCTCATAGTCAAACACCAGTTTCTTCACATCGTCTCCTCAGCGATTATTGTCGTTCCTTCGGCGTTTTCCACGCCGTGGGCCTTGTTCCAGCCGTTATACACGCACCGTGCGATGGCTGTGGCACGTATTCTTCACAGTCGCGCGGCGTCCATGTCCATCGTGTTGAGCATGCCCAGATCCTTCAGATCCTTCGCGGAGATGCGCCCATCGAAATCTTTCAGCAGCATCCCCAGTTTTTCCGCAAGCTCCGCATATCCCCGCTGCGGCAGCTGGCCGACCAGCCAGCGCAATCCTTCGGCGAAGCATTGCGGTACCGGCAGACCGTTCAACGGCAGGATGTAGCTGCCCAGTTTGGCGAGCGGCGCCTTGAGCTCTTCCACGGAATATCCGAATCGTGTGTACAGATCCAGACGTTCCAGATATTTGCCCACGAAAATGAACGATTTCAGAGTCGGTTCGACGGGGGAATTCTCCACACCTCCCCCAGAAGGCGAGCATGTTGTCCGCGATGTCGCGGTGTTTGAAGATGTCCGCGTCCGTGCCGCCGTATTCGGATGCCTCCACTATGGAACTCATGGCCAACTCCACCTGCTGCAACGAGCGAGAACCAAGTTCGGGGCGCAGAATCACCGCGTTGTTGAACGCGTAGACGATGGCGCTGCGTACGGAATCCGGATTCTTCTCGTCGTACAGGAAGCTGTGGATGAACGCGTCGAAATCCTCGAAATCCTCCGGCAGGTCGAGCGCGCGGGCGAACGGTCGGAACGCGTCCACATCCGTGTCCATCACACGGTCGTAGAAGGGGAAGAATTGGCTCAGCGTGGTGAATACGCGTTCCGTGTAGCGGCCGAGCCAGAACAGGTTGTCGGCCTTCGACGCGGTGACGAGTGCCAGCGAGTGCTTGCGGGACTGTTCCAGCACGCGCACGACCTCCGAGCCGGGTGCGTAATCATGCTCCACGCCGGTCTCTTTGGCCAGTACCCAGGTGTCCTTGAAACCGCCGCCCTGTGATGAGTTGACGATCATCTGGCCCGGTATGGACGAGTAGCGTGTCAGTCCCGAATACCATACGTGCGTGTTCTTGCCGGTCACCACGAAGGCGCGCAGGTCGCATTTACGTGGGCTCATCTGTCCGGTTTCGGGGTCCACCACGTCGATGTCCTTGAATTGGATGACCTCCTGCGCGATGAACCGGCGCGGTTCGGCCTTGATGCGTTCGGCCAGTTCCTCTCGCCGCGACCGGTCGAGCGACGAGCCGAACACGACGCCGTAGCCGCCAGCTTCCGCCACATCTTTGATGACCAGTTCGCCGAGCCGGTCGAGTACCTCCTTGCGGTCCTTGTCGAACATCGGCATGTAGGTCGGCGCATTGTGCAGAATCGGCTCTTCGCCGAGATAATAGCGGATCATGTTCGGCACGAAATAGTAGATGGCCTTGTCGTCGGCCGCGCCGTTGCCCGGAGCGTTGACGATCGCCACATTGCCCGACCTGTAGGCGGATAGGATTCCCGGCACGCCGATCACGGAATCCGGGTTGAATGCGAACGGGTCGAGATATTCGTCGGACAGACGGCGGTAGACCACGCCGACGCGGTGTTTCCTGCCGGCATAGTCGAGGAAGTACACTTTGTTGTCCACGACTTCGAGGTCTTCGGGGAACGCGAGCGCCGCGCCGGTTTTCTCGGCCAGGTATGCATGTTCGAAGAACGCGGAATTGTACCTGCCGGGGGTGAGCACCACTGCTATGCCGTCGGTGGAGACGAAATCCATGGATTGGCGCAGCAGTCGTGGATAATCGCGATTGTCGCGCACACGTACGTTGCGGAACAGGCTGGGCGTGATTCTGCGTTCGATATCGCGGGCGAACAGCGGATAGCTGGCACCGGATGGAATGCGCAGATTGTCTTCCAGCACCCACCATTGCCCGTCCTGCCCCTGCACCAGGTCCTCGCCGGCGATGTGCGCGAACACGCCGCCCGGAGGTGTCACGCCGTTGACTTGCGGAAAGTATCCCGCGGACGTGTACACGTATTCTTCCGGCACGATGCCGTCCTTGATGGCCTGCTTGTCGGAGTAGATGTCGCGCAGGTAGGCGTTCAACGCGTTGACGCGCTGTTTCAGTCCGGCTTCCATTCTGTCGAATTCGTCCGATTCGATGATGCGCGGAATCGGATCGTACGGAAACGGCCGGTCATGGTACTCGCCGTTCTTGTAGATGCCGAACCGTACGCCATTACGGCTCAGCTCCCGGTTGATCGACTCCCGACGATCGACCAGTTCCGAAGCCAACCTTCGTGCGGCGGATTCAATCATCGTTCCACGCTCCCTTCCACCCCATGCGAACGCATGCCAATCTGAGGCATCGTGCCTTGATGGAAGAAAAACCTAACGAACCAGCGTTTCCGGGAAACGAAACGGTCTGTTACGACAATGTCTCGGCAATGGACATGACAAGCGCCCGTAACCTGGCTGTGACAATCGCAATAAAGCTACAGTGTGCGCTTGGCGCGAATGGCTTCGGCGCGGACCGCCAGCTGGTCGTCGGCCGGATATTCGATATGCTCCAGCGTCAGTCCTTGCGGCGCGATCGGTCCTGTGGAGCCTTCGCGCAGCGGAGCCGCCATTTTTCCTGCAAACCAGTCGAGGGAACGTTTGCCGATACCGACCTGCACGCAGCCGTTGACGAGGGAGCGCACCATATTGCGTGCAAACGCGTCGGCGACGATCACGAAGCAGACGAGGCCCGATTCCACGGTCGGCGTACGGTACCGCTCCCCCATCGTCATGCCGTCGTCGATAAGCGTCCGCTGCGGCACGCGACGCCAATACGCGGTCTTCACCTCGCGTATGGTGGTGCCGCCCGGATTTGGGGTGGCGAACGAGCCGAAATCGTGCAGGCCGATCGTCATCGCAGCGGCTTCGTTCATGGCTTTGAGGTCAAGTTCATCGTCGATATGCAATACGAAGTTTCTGGTACGGGGGTCCACCTCGCTTGACCTATCGGCGATTCGGTACACGTAGGTACGTTCCAACGCGGAGAAACGCGCGTCGAAACCGTCCGGAGCGGGTGCGATGCCGCGGATTGCGATATCGGCCGGCAGCATGCGCTGAAGTCTGCGGGTAAGCGCGATGACGGGCGGCACGTCCATGTGGCCGACGCAGCGTTTGAGCACGTCCTCGTTGACGTCCAGATGGCATACCTGATGCGAGGCGTGCACGCCGGTGTCGGTTCGTCCGGCCACGGTAAGGCGCAGCGGTTCGGTCGGGTCTCCTTCCGGTACGCGAAGAATGGTATGCAGCACGCGTTCGATTTCGCCCTGTACCGTACGTATTTCGGGCTGTTTCGCCCATCCGTAGAAGCCGGTACCGTCATATGCCAAATCGATGCGTAGTCTCACGGCATCGAGCATAGCAAATGGCTGGCATAGTGAGGCATGTGGCGCGACAGTCTTGGCAGCAGATATGACAAAGGCCGGGAACCTTGCGATTCCCGGCCTTCAATCAGCTAAGAGCGATTCACTCGGCGTTCTCAGCGGTAGCCTCTTCAGCGGCGGCTTCCGGAGCCTCGGCAGCGGCAACCTTGGTTGCGGCTTCGGCTTCCTTCACCACGGCCTGCTTCGGGCTCACCGGCTCGGTGACGAGCTCGATGATGGCTGCCGGAGCGGCATCGCCGCGACGCGGAGCGATCTTGACGATGCGGGTGTAGCCGCCTTCGCGCTGCTCCATCTGCTCGGCGATCTCGGTGAACAGCTTGTGCACGACGGACTTGTTGCGGATGACGCGCATCACGCGACGACGGTTGTGCAGATCACCACGCTTGGCGAGCGTGATCAGGCGCTCGGCCAGCGGACGAAGACGCTTGGCCTTCGGCAGGGTGGTGGTGATGCGGCCGTTCTGGAACAGGCTGGTGGCCATGTTCGCGAGCATAAGACGCTCATGAGCCGGGCTGGAGGCCAGACGCGGACCCTTCTTTGGTGTAGGCATTGTTTCTCCTTGAAAGCCCCGTTGGATTCAGGTGGGCAGTTGCCCGAACGTCCGAATCCAACGAAGCGGTTAGGTCAAAAGTGGCGGATCACTCGTCTTCCGGCGAGAAGAAGGTGCCACCTTCGAGATTATTGGTATCGAAGTTACCCAGCGGGGAAGCCTTGAGGGCGAGTCCCAGAGACTGGAGCTTCTCCTTGACTTCATCGATGGACTTCATACCGAAATTGCGGATATCGAGCAAATCCTGCTCGGTGTGGGCGACCAGCTCGCCGATCGTGTGGATGCCCTCGCGCTTCAGGCAGTTGTAGCTGCGCTGGGTGAGGTTCAGGTCCTCGATCGGGATGTTCATCTCCGGGTTGGTTTCCTCTGCCACAGGAGCAGGGCCAACCTCGACGCCCTCAGCCTG
>ERZ772886.3858-NODE-3858-length-10269-cov-8.451733_pt1 | contig 10269 bp, 7 predicted proteins | sample MGYA00512128_ERZ772886 | MGnify/ENA primary metagenome ERZ772886 (study PRJEB29015, sample SAMEA2737698) | human gut metagenome | biome: human gut; feature: human-associated habitat; material: faeces | place: China | collected 2012 ... | reverse complement strand
GCAGCTGCCGGAGCGGTGCTTAAGCCGCAAGGCGGGAATTGTGCGGTGTTGCCTATTTTTTCTTTTCAATCTTGTCCCCAAATTACGCATTTTCCCATAAATTTCCACTCAAGTTACTGGCAAATGGTGTAATATGTAATACATGGTATAGCAGCTGCAGCAAACCTCCACCTGTTTATCCTGGCATTCTTCTTGCCCCGCCCGCCGCCAAAAGCTGCCCACAGGATACCACACGCAGCGCTAAATCACAACCAGATTCCCTGCACCGCCCCGTTTTCTGCAAAATTCTCTTGCAAGGTTTCGCACCGCCAACTATAATGTATTTATATATTATAAGTAAAGGCGCATGGCACAGCCGTTTTCCGGGCTTGCCGGGTGCTTTGGATTCCAAACAGAAAGGGGGCCGCCCGATGCCTCGCATTGCCGTGGTGGATGACCAGCCGGATATGCGGCAGCAGCTGTGCAGCATGATTGACCAATACAGCCGCGAGAACAACTGTATGCTGGAAGTTACCACTTTTTCGGACGGTGCCCAGATCATAACCAACTATTGCAAGGGGTTCGACATCATCTTTCTGGATATTGAAATGCCGGAGCTTGGCGGCATGGACGCTGCCGAGCGCATTCGCACGGTGGATCCGGATGTGGTGCTGGTGTTCGTTACCAACATGGCGCAGTACGCTATTCGCGGGTATGAGGTCGACGCCCTGGATTTTGTGCTCAAACCGGTCAATTATTACCAGTTCAGCACCAAGCTAGCCCGCGCTTTGCAGCGGGTGCAGCGCCGCAAAGGCGGGCAGATTGCATTACAGACCGCTGGGGGCGTGCAGCTGCTGAACACCGAGGACATCTACTGGCTGGAAACGCGGGACCGTATGCTGCATTACCATACCTCCACCGGGGTATGGTCCGTGCGTTCCAGCCTGCAAAATGCTGAAAAGCAGCTGGCCCCCTACCACTTTGCCAAATGCAACCAGTGTTACCTTGTCAATCTGCGGTATGTGCGGGCGGTCCAGAACGATATGGTCCAGGTTGGGGAGGACCGGCTGGAGATCAGCCGCCGCCAGCGGGCTGCCTTCCTGGCTGCGGTCGCCGCCTATGTTGGGGGTGCCATGTAATGCTGCCAAATCTCCAACAATTTCTTTCTCTTCTTGTCTGTGGGATACAGCTTTGGGGCGCAGCACTGACCTACTGGCTCCCGCTCCGGCACTCGCCGCACTTTTGGCAGCGGGCGCTGCTTTGCCTGATTCCCTCCATTCCCCTTTCCACATTTTTATTATGGGCGGATCACACGCCTTCCTCGCTGTTCCTGCGGGCGGGGGCGTATATTCTGTTTTGTATGTGGATGATTTTCGCTTCCCACAGCTGCACCCAGTTGGACTGGTCCGGCGCCACTTATTGCGCCATCTGGGGAATTTTGAGTGCCCTGACGACATTTGAGTTATGGCAGCTTCTTGTCTGGTGCCTGGCACAGGTAAACATATTCCTGCCATTGGATCAGCCCTCTGCTTTGCTGCTGCAACTGCTGTTTTTTGCCGCTGCGTACTGCCTGCTGCGGGTAACTGTTGCCCATTCCATGCCATATGAAGGCAGCTACCACATCGGTCCCCGCCAGCAAATCAGCGCTATTATTCTGGGCGGCATGTTCGTTCTGCTGTTTTTAACAATGCAGACCGTCACCAGCACCGGAGTATCACGGGAAACTTCTATCTTCGTTGTTGTCCCCCTGGCACTCTGCCAGCTCTACTGCATCACCCTTTTATATTTGCAGACCGAGCTGTTCAAAAAGGCGGCCATGGAAAAAGAGATGAACTCGCTGAACATGCTGTATGAACGCCAGCGCCAGCAGTATCAGGTGGCCAAGCGGAACGTACAGATCATCAACCGCAAATGCCATGAGCTGAAAGTTCAGATCGCTGATCTGCGCCGCATGGCCCCCAACGCCGCGCTGCAGCAGAGCCTGAACGAAGCCGAAGCCGCCGCCCGGCAGTATGACGCCAGCACCCAGACCGGCAGTGAGGTTTTGGATGTTGTGCTGACCGAAAAGAGCATGCTGTGCGAAGCCCACCACATCAGCATCAACAATGTAGCGGACGGTACCTGCCTGCACTTTATGGATCCGGCCGATCTGTACGCTCTGTTTGCCAACGCACTGGATCATGCCATTGAGTTGACCCGCAAGCTGCCGGAGCCGGAAAAGCGGATGATTGACCTGCTGGTCTGCAGGCGGCAGGGATTTGCTGTTCTGAATATCATCAGCGCGGTGCCCGATGGCCCGGATCCTGGCCGCGAAACCTGCGATGAGTTAAAGATCATCAAGCGCATTATCCAGAAGTACAATGGTTTTTTGACTACCGAATCCAACGGTGGATTTTTTGCGATAAAAGCCGTTTTCCCGGTCCAATAAAGTTCCCTCAAAATTTCAGGTATAAGATTTACGCCCTTGCATTTGTACATATTGCACAAATGCAAGGGTTATTTTTTTGTCAGGCAAAAACCGTTTATTCCACGCAAATGACCGATTATGCAAAACCCATTGCGACCTTTTTCGCTGTTCGTTACAATAATAACAGCAAAAAGAAAGGATGGCTGCGCCATGCGAGAAATCACCAAAATCATGAAGGGTTGGGAATTCACCGGCCCCGACGGCACCACCACAACGGTGGACCTGCCGCACACCTGGAACGCCCGCGATGGTCAGGACGGCGGCAATGACTACTGGCGCGGCACCTGCATCTACCGCACCCGTTTCGCTGCTCCCCAGTTTGACACCGCCTCCCATCAGGTCTGGATTCAGTTTGACGGCGTCAACGCCAGCGCCCATGTGGTTCTGAACGGCTCCCCCGTCTGCAACCACGACGGCGGCTACTCCACCTTCCGCGCCAACATCACCGAACTGCTGCGGGATGAAAACGAGCTGACCGTGGAAGTCGACAACAGCAAAAACGACCGCGTTTACCCCCAGAAAGCTGACTTCACCTTCTATGGCGGCATCTACCGCGATGTCAGCCTGATGGTGGTCAGCAAGAACCACTTCACCCTGGATTACTTCGGCGGCCCCGGCATCCGCATCACCCCCACTGTGCAGGGCGCAGATGCCAGCGTTCAGGTTACCACCTGGCACGACGGCGAAGGCGAAGTGAGCATTGAGTTGCTGGACGCTGCCGGCAACACCGTTGCCACCGGCAAAGGCCCCGACATCACCCTGACCATCTTCAACGCACACCTGTGGAACGGCGTTAAGGATCCGTACCTGTACAGCTGCAAGGCCCGCCTTGTGGTGAACGGCACGGTGGAAGATGAGACCACCACCCGCTTTGGCGTGCGCAGCTTCAAGGTTGACCCCAAGAAGGGCTTCTTCCTGAACGGCAAGTCTTACCCGCTGCACGGCGTTTCCCGCCATCAGGACCGCAAGGGCCTGGGCAACGCCATCACCCGCGAGATGCACGACGAAGACATGGCCCTGATCAAAGAGATCGGTGCCAACACCATCCGCCTGGCTCATTATCAGCACGACCAGTACTTCTATGATCTGTGCGACGAGGTTGGCATGGTTGTTTGGGCCGAGATCCCCTACATCAGTGAGCACATGCCCAACGGCCGCGAGAACACCATCAGCCAGATGAAAGAGCTGATCATCCAGAACTACAACCACCCCTGCATCGTCTGCTGGGGCGTTTCCAACGAGATCACCATCTCCACCAAGGACAAGAAGGACATGCTGGATAACCACCGCCAGCTGAACGACCTGTGCCACGAGATGGACAAGACCCGCCTGACCACCCTGGCCTGCTACGCCATGTGCGGTCCCTTCAACCGTTCGGCCCACATTACCGATATGGTCAGCTGGAACCTGTACCTGGGCTGGTACGTTCCGGGCTTTATCCTGAACGACCTGTGGATGGGCTTCTTCCATCTCTGCTTCCCCAACCGCCCGTTCGGCTACAGCGAATACGGCGCGGAGGGCATGCCCAACCTGCACAGCACACACCCCCACCGCGGCGACCACACCGAAGAATACCAGGCCAAGTACCATGAGTACATGCTGCGCTGCTTCAAGCGCCACCCCTGGATGTGGGCCACCCACGTTTGGAACATGTTTGACTTTGCTGCAGACGCCCGTGACCAGGGCGGCGAGCCGGGCATGAACCACAAGGGCCTTGTGACCTTTGACCGCAAAACCAAGAAGGACAGCTTCTATCTGTATAAAGCATGGTGGAGCGATGAAGCCTTTGTGCACATCTGCTCCAAGCGCTTTGTGGAGCGCACCGGCAGCACCGCTACCGTAAAGGTTTATTCCAACCAGAGCACCGTTGCCCTGTATGTAAACGGCAACAAGGTAGGCGAGCAGACCGGCGAGCATGTTTTCACCTTCAAGGTTCCCCTGAACGGCGAACTGCACATTCAGGCCGTGGCTGGTGACCGCACCGATGAGTCCGTCATCCGCCATGTAGATACCCCCAACCCGGAGTACAAGCTGCACAAGACCAAATCCAAGAGTGCAAACTGGGTATAATCTATTTTGAACACTCTGTATTTTGTTCTCGCTTAATACAGTTTGTTATAGAGCATTTTCTAACAGGAGGAGAACACAATGAGTAAGAAACCCAAAGTTGGGATGTGGTCCGGCCTGACCGCCGTTACCGCCGTCCTGACCGCAGGCGCCATTGTAGGCACGACGGTTGCGTTCCATTATACGACCACCGTTAATAACTACCTGGACGCCGACACCTATAAGATCATCAAGGGCAACAGCGACGAAGACACTGAGTACTTCAAGAGCGATTTCACCTCTGATGAAGAGCGCGAGTCCTATGAGGCTGAGCTGTGCGCACAGGTTGAAGCCGAAGGCGCAGCCCTGCTGAAGAACGACAACAACGCCCTGCCCCTGGCAAGCGGCGCAAAGGTCAGCCTGTTCGGCCACGGCTCCGTGGACCTGATGTACGGCGGCACCGGTTCCGGCTCCGTTGACACCAGCAAGGCTCCCAACTTCAAGCAGGCTCTGGAAGATCAGGGCATCCAGGTCAACAGCACCCTGTGGGATCTGTATTCTTCTGACGATATGATGAAGAACTACAGCCGCATCACCCCGGCTGCCATCTCCGATACCCTGGAAGCCAACACCCAGTACGCTGTGAACGAAGCTCCCTGGAGCAAGCTGTCCAGCGCCGAGTCCAGCTTTGCTGACTACGGCGATGCTGCTATCGTCGTGTTCTCCCGTTCCGGCGGCGAGGGCGCTGACCTGCCCAGCGGCGAAAACGGCACCAATGATTCCTGGATCAAAGGCCAGGAGGGCGACGGTAACTACCTGGCCCTGTCCGCTGAAGAAAAGGAACTGCTCCAGAACCTGAAGACCCTGAAGGACAACGGCACCTTCAAGAAGATCATCGTTCTGATCAACTCCTCCAACGCCATTGAGATGGATTTCCTGAACCCGGAGATCTGCGGCGAGGATTACGGCATCGATTCCGCTATGTGGATCGGCGACGTGGGCCAGACCGGCATCAACGGTGTTGCCCAGCTGCTGGCTGGCGAGGTTACCCCGTCCGGCAGCCTGGTTGATTCCTACCTGTATGACAACATGGCCAACCCCGCCATGTACAACTTCTACACCCAGGCTTACCCCAACGCAGCAGATTACAACCTGCTGACCGATGGCCCTGATGTGCAGGGTATGTACAGCGTGTATCAGGAAGGCATCTACCTGGATTACCGTTACTACGAGACCCGCTACGAGGACGCTGTTATGGGCACCGGCAATGCCGGCGACTACAACTGGTCCACCACTGTTGCCTTCCCCTTCGGCTATGGCGACAGCTACACCACCTTCGAGTACAGCGATTTCAATGTGACCGAGTCTGCTGATGCTTTCAATGTCACCCTGAAAGTCACCAACACCGGTTCCACCTACTCCGGCAAGGAAACCGTTCAGCTGTACTTCCAGAGCCCCTACACCGATTACGACAAGGCCAACGGCATCGAGAAGGCTTCTGCTGAGCTGTGCGGCTTTGCCAAGACCGATATCCTGGCTCCCGGCGCTTCCGAGACTGTCAACATCACCGTTGACAAGAGTGAGCTGCGCACCTATGATTCCAACAACGCCAAGACCTATATTGTTGACGCTGGCGACTACTACTTCACCGCTGCTACCGATGCACACAACGCTGTGAACAACATCCTGGCTGCCAAGGGCTACACCGTTGAGAACACCGATGGCCGCATGACCGCCGATGGCGACGTTGCCCTGACCTACAAGTGGACCAACGCCGCTCTGGACAGCACCACCTTCGCCACCAGCGAAAACGGCACTGCCATCACCAACCTGTTTGATGAAGCAGACCCCAACAAGAGCAGCAGCGAACCCGGCGAAGTTACCTGGCTGAGCCGCTCCAACTGGGTTGCCACCTTCCCCACCCAGCCTGTTGTGCTGAACGCAACCCAGACCCTGGCTGATCACCTGGCTTTCACCCGTTACGACGGCAGCAAGGCTGACAGCGTTGAAATGCCCACCCTGGGCGCTGACAATGGTCTGGCTCTGGTTTCCATGATCGGTGCCGACTATGACGATCCCCAGTGGGATACTCTGCTGGATCAGCTGACCTTCAACGAGATGGTCAACACCATCACCCTGGGCTTCCACAACACTGCCGCTATTGAATCCATCGGCAAGACCCGTACCAAAGACGAAAACGGCCCGCAGGGCCTGACCGCAGCACTGACCGGCGGCGCTTCCGCTATGTGCTACACCTCCGAAGACGTTATGGCCGCCACCTTCAACGTTGACCTGATCAACGATGTGGGCCGCTGCATTGGCGAAGACTGCCTGGCCATGGGTTACTCTGGTCTGTATGGCCCCGGTATCAACATGCACCGCACCGCTTACTCTGGCCGTAACTTCGAGTACTATGCTTCTGATCCGTTCATTGCCGGCACCATCTGCGCTGCCGAAGTCAACGGCATCCAGTCCAAGGGCGTTTACGTTTACCTGAAGCACGTTGCCCTGAACGACTCTGAATCCAGCCGCCGCGGCGTGAACACCTGGCTGAACGAGCAGGCTGCCCGCGAAATCTACCTGGAAGTTGCCGACAAGGCCATCACCGATGGCGGTGCCTGGAGCGTTATGACCGGCTTTAACCGCTGGGGCGCTTACTGGTGCGGCGCTTACGATAACCTGCTGACCGGCTTCCTGCGCGGCGAACTGGGCATGCGCGGCATGATCATCACCGACTACTCCGGTTCCAGCAAATACATGGATCTGGCCGATGGTCTGATTGCCGGTTCCGATATCTGGGATAGCCCGGACCCGACCATCCACACCACCCTGGCTCCGAAGTACGAGAACGATGCTTACATCGTGACCGAAATGCGCGAATCCATGCACAAGATCCTGTACACCGTTGCCAACTCCAACGCTATGAACGGCTGGTCCTCCGCTGACCGCCTGAAGGTCATCACCCCGTGGTGGAAGACCGCCCTGTACGCTCTGGACACCGTTCTGGCTGTTCTGACCGTGCTGTGCATCTGGCGCCTGGTTGTTGCCATCAAGCGCAAGAAGACCTGGACTGCTGAGCAGGCTGCCAACACTGCAAGCTCTCAGAATCAGCAGTAAGGTTTAGGGCAATACCGCATAATTCTAAGTGCCGATACGGCGAGCGAGGTGCGGCAGATGCTAAGCCAAAAGCGCAGATAATACTGGATGTCTTATCGAGCATTTTGGCAACGCAGATGCCGTGCCGCAGCCGCCGGAGCGGTGCTTAAGCCGTCAGGCGGGAATTGTGCGGTGTTGCCTTAGCCTCCGCATCTTCCCCCTTTTGAATCGTTTATGCCCCCGCCCGTTTCGGGGCGGGGGTCTTTGTTATGAAAGGAGAATGCCTCCATGAGTGAACAAAACTCTGCGGCGTCTGCCAGCGTCAACCGCGCCAAGCCTTACCAGCTGATGCTGTTCCCGCTTAACAATGGCGCTACCAACGTGTACTATGTTCTGGTGCTTTCCTACATTGCCACTTTCGGCAGCAAGGTTCTGGCCCTGAGCATGATCTTCGCCTCCGTGATGGTCACCGGCATGCGCCTGTTTGACGCCATTACCGACCCTATCATCGGTGCCCTGATGGACCGCACCAACGGCAAGTTCGGCAAGTTCCGCCCGTTTATGGTCATCGGCAACCTCATCATGGCTGTCAGCATCCTGGTGCTGTACTGCCTGACCCCGCTGATCCCCGCCTCCATGGAATGGGCACGTTATGTTGCCTTTGTAGCCCTGTACGCCATCTGGGTCATCGGCTACACCTTCCAGACTTCCTGCACCCGTTCCGGCCAGACTGTTCTGACCAACGATCCCAAGCAGCGCCCCCTGTTCACCATCTTCAACACCGTCGGCTCCCTGCTGGGCATGGGCGCCATGCAGTTCTTTGCCCCCATCCTGGCCAAAAACTATGAGGGCGGTTACGCTTCCGCCGGTTTCTTCCGCACCCTGGCTCCTGTCGGCATCGTGATCTCCATCGCCCTGACCATCCTGGCTGTCATCGGCATCTGGGAAAAGGACCAGCCGAAGTACTTTGGCATCGGCGGCCAGAAAACCGAAAAGATCAAGTTTGCTGAGTATGTTGCCATCATCAAGGGCAACACCCCCATGCAGCGCCTGATGGTGGCTGGTGCAGGCTGCAAGCTGGCACTTTCCATTGCCACCAACACCACTGTTCTGTGCATGCTGTACGGCTGCATGATGGGCAACTATGATGGTCTGTACCTGCCCATGATGGTTCTGGGCTATGTGTTCAGCGTTCCCTTCTTCCTGCTCACCGTCCGCACCAGCCAGAAGAAAGGCCAGAAAGCCAGCCTGATGCGCTATGTCAGCGTTGCGCTGATCTGCTACATCGGCGTTCTGGTGCTGCTGCTCCTGTGGGGCAAGGGCGATGCCTTCACCCTGTCTCTGATGTCTGACGGCAAGGTTTCCATCAACGTTTACACCATCCTGTTCATCGCTCTGTTCGGCATTGGCTATGGCGCTTATTACGCTACTGCTGATATGCCCATCCCCATGGTTGCCGACTGCTCTGACTACGAGACCTACATCTCCGGCAAGTATATCCCCGGTATCATGGGCACTCTGTTCAGCCTGGTTGACAAGCTGGTTTCCAGCCTGTCCGCTACCGTGGTCGGCGTGGCCGTCAGCTTTATCGGCCTTGACAGCCTGCCCACCCAGTACGACCCGTACACCCCCGGCATGAACGTGGTTGTTATCGTTCTGTTCTGCGTCATCCCCATGATTGCATGGGCTGCTACCCTGCTCGCCATGAAGAACTACAGCCTGACCGGCGAAAAGATGAAAGAGATCCAGGCCGTCAACGCCTGCCGCCGCGACGCTGTTGCGGGCGGCATGAAGCTGGAAGATGCCATGGCCAAGTGGCAGACCATCGACCAGCTGCCTGCTGAGTACAAGGCCAAATAACTTCGCTGTATCCTATCTTCTCCATTGCCCCGGGCACCGCAAAGCCCGGGGCCTTTGTGTTTGTGCAGAACACAAAATGTGAAAACGGCAAAACCCTATGGACAGCCTGGGCATCCCGTTCTCGGACCCTACCGCCGAGGGGCCGGTCATCCAGGGGGCCAACCTGCGCGCTTTGCAGGGCGGTGTGACCACCGATAAAATCTCGGCGCGTATGTGAAAAGCATGAAGGACGCGCTGCGCTAAAACTTGCCATTTTCCCATCCATATAAAATGCCCCCGTCCAGGTCCCTCAACCTGGCGGGGGCATACTTGCTTATTCAGAGCAGCCTAGGGGAAATACTGCCAAGGGGGTCAGGCATTTTGGCTGCGCCTGCGCTCTGCAAACCACCAGACAAGGGCGGCGGCCAATGCGGCCAGGCTGGCAAGGGTACCCGGCACCACGCCGGGGTGGGTGTAGCGCAGGGTAACGGTGCAATCGCCCTGGGGCAGCGATACGCCGAGTAACCCGCCAAACAGCGCCGAGGGCTGCACCTCCTCACTGTTGACGGTGGCGACCCAGTTGTCATCGTAGGCAAAGCTCAGCGCCAGCAAGTTGTTGTCACCGCTGACGGTGCAGTGCACATCGATGCGCCCGCCCTCCCGGATGTCGGCATCCACATCCTGCACCTGCTGCCGGGCGGCGGCCAGGGCGGCGCTGTCCAGCTGGTAGATTTGGGTGTTGGTATGGAAAACTTCGTCGTCGGCAATGCCCAGCACCATTGTCACGTGTTCGAGGGCTTGGCTATCGAGAAATTGGAGAAGGAATGGACGAGTTATCCGGT
>ERZ772886.3853-NODE-3853-length-10278-cov-10.327106_pt1 | contig 10278 bp, 4 predicted proteins | sample MGYA00512128_ERZ772886 | MGnify/ENA primary metagenome ERZ772886 (study PRJEB29015, sample SAMEA2737698) | human gut metagenome | biome: human gut; feature: human-associated habitat; material: faeces | place: China | collected 2012 ... | reverse complement strand
ATATTCTTTCCATACATTCTCCGCTACCTTATTGAGTTTTCCATCCGGATTGTTCGGCGCATCCTTATCAATCAGTCTGGCATCCGTTCCAAGAAGTCTTGCCTCATGGGTAATCTTTAGAAAGTTATCCACGCTTGGATCAACTCCACCGCCTCTGATACGCTCTGCCCTCACAACAAAGTCTTCCATGACCTGCTTCACATACCAGTCAGGCTCCGACTCCACTATAATAGGCTTGCCGCCACGGAGAGCTGGCACATCAAGGTCAAGCATGTCTGCGGTCTGCACATCTGCTACCTCACGGAAGATATTCATAAGCTCCGGCAGATTCGTAAACTTATTAAATCTGCTCTTAAAACGAAATCCGCTTCCCTCTACAGTAAGCTCAAGTGCTGTTGTCACTTCACCAAAGTTTGCTGCCCATGAATCAAAGTGATAAATCCCCATCTCTTCAAGTGCCGCTTTCTGTAAGTAAAGCTGCATGACATACATCTCACACATGGTATTGGATATTGGTGTACCTGTTGCAAACACAATACCCCTGCCATCATTTATCTCAGACAAATACTGGCATTTAAGCTGCATATCCGTTGACTTCTTAGCTCCGCTACTGCTGATACCTGACACATTATTCATCTTGGAAAAAATCGCAAGGTTCTTAAAATTGTGTGCCTCGTCCACCATGATAGAGTCCACACCCAGCTCCTCAAAGGTTATAAGGTCATCCTTTCTGCTCTCATCAGATAGAGATTTCAGCTGTTCCTCCAGCTTTTTCTTCTGGCTTTCCATCTGTTTTACAGTCCATCTCTCTCCGTTACGCTCCTTCATCTCATCAATCGCATAGCTGATCTCATCAATCTGCTCATTGAGCATTCTTTCCTTTCTCTCTGCTGAGATTGGAATTTTCTCAAACTGCGAGTGCGACATGATGATACAGTCATAGTCACCTGTTGCAATCCTTGATACGAACTGCTTTCTGCGGCTTTTTTCAAAATCACGCTCCGTGGCAACTAAGATATTTGCTGACGGATAAAGCCTTAAAAACTCTGATGCAGTCTGCCCGATAAGTGGCTTTGGAACAACCATGATTGTCTTATTGGCAAGTCCGAGTCTCTTCTGCTCCATGCAGGCAGCCATCATCTCAAAGGACTTTCCGGCACCAACGCAGTGTGCCAGCAGGGTGTTTCCTCCAAGAAGGATTCTTGCCACCGCATTTTTCTGGTGTGGCTTTAGCTCAATCGCCGGATTCATTCCCGGAAACTGTAAGTGGCTTCCATCATACTCACGCAGACGGATGTTATTGAATGTCTCATTGTAATATTCCACATACTTCTGTCTTCGCTCCGGCTCGGCAAACAGCCACTCCTTGAACTTCTCCTTGATCATGTTCTGCTTTTCCCTTGCAAGCATTGTCTCATTCTTATTGACTTCGTAATGATACCTGCCATCACCGTCATCAATCCTGTCCCTGACTGTTACTGTCTTTAGATTCAGCGTATCCTCAAAAATAGAATAAGCATCCATGCGGCTTGTACCATAGGTCTTAGTAGCCGCCACTGAATGCTTATCCATGCTTTTATTCTCGATGAACCATTCCATGCTCATCTTATTTAAGTGTACCTGAATGCCTGTATTGTAAAACTGGCTTCTGACTGCCCTTGCCCGTCTTGGTGTATTGAGAAGCTCATAGATAAACTGCTCATAATCAAGCGGCTCAATCCATGTCGTGCCAATCTTTACATCAATATCCGAGGCTTCAATCCACTCCGGCTGTACCTTTTCAAGTGCTGCCACATTGCCTGCAAATTTTTCTGCCTGCGGATTGCCTGTATCCGCTGCCATAGCCTTTGCTACACGAAGCTTGTCTCTCACATTTCCGGAAAGATACTCGTCTGCTGTCTCCCAGCCGATGTCGGGATTGTTCTCGTTGTAGCGGTCGGGATTTAGGAAAATCAATCCATCCAGCTCTTCCACAAGAACTGCCCTTCTAAGCTCTGCCAAAGCATCATCACTAAATGTTATCTCATCAGCTGTCTGCCCGGACTTTTCTGCAAGTTCTTCCTTTACATTAGTAATATCCGGCTCATAGATAGAGAGCATATAGGCAAGATTTACATATCCAAATTCATTGACGGATACATTCAATGCTTCCACAGCAGTCTCAACCCTGTCTATGACAGTCTTTGCCTTAATCGTCTGCTTATAAAACATATCCGCTTTTTTCACCTCCCCGTCTTCATTTACTTCTTCAAGACTGCAAAGAAGTGGGTAATCGCTGTCATCTCTGAAAGCTATTCTGTTTGCTTTTGAAGTAATGGCTCCATACTGCTTTACGAAGGCATCATATTTTACATTAAGAAGTCTCTGCTTATCAGAAAGCTCCTCCTCGCTGCAGCCATCCATCTGGATATCAATCAGATCTCTTGTTATCTGTCTGATTTCATCAAGGCTTCTGATTCGCTCCTCGGCAGTCTGTGATACTTCTTTTCTTACCATCTCGGAATTTTCCCTGTAATAGAGTTTTCCTTCAAAAAATGTGTAAGTGTAGTTTCTCACATCCGGATCAGCCGGGATAACTTCCTCCGTCTGCTCCGCCTCATCTGCCACTCTCTCAAAATCTGTCATCTGGGCTTTGATATTACCGATAGCTTTGTTTAATGCTTCATAAATATTGAAGTTCTCATCATCATTCACGCAGACTGTGTATCTGCTGTCCTGTCCGTAAATCCTTGTGTCATATTCCATAGATCCAAGCATCATTTCCGGATGCTCTGCAAAATAAGAGTTGACTGCAATGCCATTCTCAGTTACACCAAGGTGTACCCAGTCCGGCTCAATATCAATCTTTCTCTCCCTTTTCTGCAAAAACAGGATATCTGCTGTCACTTCGGTTCCTGCATTATCTTTAAATGCAGTATTCGGAAGTCTTATCGCTCCCACAAGCTCTGCTCTTTCAGCCAGATACTTTCGGATAGTAGGATTTGCCTTATCAAGTGTTCCCTTTGTGGTAATCACCGCAACCATGCCTCCCGGTCTTACCTGATCAAGTGCTTTTGCCAGAAAATAATCGTGGATACGGAAGTTATACTTGTTGTACTTCGGATCAAAAACCTTATAATCACCAAATGGCACATTTCCGACAACTACATCAAAGAAGTTATCCGGATATGTGGTATTCTCAAATCCTGTGATACTGATATTGGCATTCTGATAAAGCTGCTTTGCAATTCTTCCCGAAATGCTGTCAAGCTCCACCCCATACAGCTTACTTCTCTGCATAGGTGCCGGCATACTCCCAAAGAAGTTACCGATACCCATAGATGGTTCTAATACATTGCCGCCTCTGAAACCAAACTGGACAAGTGCCGAGTTCATGCACATGGCAATCTCCGGTGAAGTATAAAAGGCATTGTTTACTGTTGCCCTAGCTGCAGCATACTCTTCATCCGATAACATCTCTTTGAGTTCTTTGTACTCTTTGCTCCAGCCTGCGTTTTCCTCGTCAAATGCCTGTGACAGTCCGCCCCATCCGACAAACTTCGACAAGGTTTTCTGTTCCTCCGGTGTTGCAAGCCTGTTTTCTGATTCAATCTGCTTTAAAGTACGAATTGCATCCATATTCCACTGATATCTGGTCTTGGCACCGCCTTTTTCCATTTCCCAGAGATTGTAATGGAAGTTGTGCTTCGTCTGCCCGGCAACATTCTTCTCATTTTCAAGACTTTCTACTTGCTGTACTGGTTCCTGCTTTGGTGTAAAATCTACAGTTTCCTGTGATTCTGTATCAGCCTGAATATCATCCACAGATACTGATACCACATCATCTGAAACTACATGTCCATTCTCATCAATCTTGGTTTCCCATCCATTCGCTATTGCTCTTTCCCTGGTTTCAAGACGATTAGCTTTTACACTATCCTCGATGTCAAAGAATCTCTTATAGACCGGATTCATCTTATCCCTGTCAGCCTTCTGCTTTATCTCTTGATAATACTTTTTCTGGTCTTCTCCGCAGTAAAATGGCTGTTTTACCATATAGGATAAAATCTCATATAACTCACGCCAGTCGAGAGCACCTTCCTTACGCACACCATTCCTGTTCTTATAGCTGATCTTCACATATCCACTTCTGATTGAGTACTCCACAAGACCATACTTATTGTTGGAATATGCCTTTCTTTCTGCATTATCTGTCCCTAATGCAATATCCCTGATAAGGTCAAGTTTATTGGGCATAAATGCAAAATCAGACTGCACCACATCCATAAGGAATGCCCTAAACGGAGTGTAGCAGCTGCAATCTGTTACAAGAATCTCCGCCGCATCACGCAGGTCTTCATCAAGCTCTGCAATACGCTTGGCATAATCAATCGGTGTAATATACTGAAGCTCTGATGGATCTTTTTCAGTTGTTTCAGCTTCTATCTCTGCACCATATTCTGCCTGTGTTACCATGCGGTCTTCATCGGCAGTTTCCTGTGGTGTCATGCCTTTTGCACTTACATAATCTCTGTTAGAAGCATAGCTCTCCGGCTCATCCGGTATTGCATAATCATCAATCTCTGATTCTGCCTCCTCCGGTTCCACTTCCCGGTATTCGGCATCAATGACCTCATCATCCTCACGGAGTCCGTCCATCGCAAGCTCATCAATACGAGGTGTCTCAGGCTGGTATTCCCCTGTAAGAATAAGGACACCAAGCTCTTTTTCGATATCTTTCCACGAAACATATCCTTCAACCTCTCCATCCTCATCTCGCCACTGAAAACGCAGTCCATTCCCATGAAATGTGTCATATCCGTGCAGTCCCAGTCCGTCAACCGGCCAGCCTGCACCTCCCTGACCATATTCTGCTTTGATACGCTTTGCCCTGGTTCCTGCATCAATCTCAGTTTCAAAAATCTTGCATACCCTGCCCTTGCCACCGATAAAACCTGTACCTCTCATAAGCACCTGTTTGATATACTCACTTGGTACTGTTGCAGACTTTTTGGGATTCAGGTAATTGTATTTACCTGCTAATGCAGCTTTTCTGTCCTGCTCGAACTGACGCATAAACTGATTATTGTTTTCGTCCTCAGTATGAATAGTGCCAATGCTTGCCTGCCCATTCTGGTCGAAAAAAAAGGAAGCCTGTGTATATTCGGCTTCCTTACTAACACCCAATGAATTGATTTCATCAAGTTCCCTATTCAGTTCTGTATCATCTGATTCTAGTGGAATCGCATCACTATCTGATTCAGTACCACTTCCTCTGCCTGCATCTTCGCCTGCTCTCTTATCTTCCACATCTCCATTGTCGATGACGGATTCTGTGGCTTGTGCTTCGCCAGATACTGCATCTCCAGCTGGTCGTACAGCTGGTTCGCTTCCTCCTCTACCGCTGACATCTTCTCGTACATCTTCCCGAATCTCATCAGCGTCTTGTATCTTGCCGGCTCGTTCTCCTTTAGATAGTTCATCGCCATCCTTCCGTATTTGCCCAGCTTCGTGAGATCCTCCGTCTCGTCCGGCATCTCTATCTGCGGATAAAGCAGTCCGTCCACTTCCTTGTAAGTCATTTCTTCTAACATATCCAATTCTCCTTTCGCTCTCGATTGCCTTTAAGTTACGACTAAATTCTCTAAGAACACTACAGGAGACATCGCATACAATGGAACCAAGACGGTAAATGATCTCTTCGTCTTTGATATTTACGATCTGACTAAAATCCTGTTCTTGCACAGATAAGTCAAATCCGCATCTCGTCCCTACAGCATACATGACACTTGCATATACAAGCTGCTCCATGTCCATTTCCTGCTGTAAGCCATTGCGTTTCTTACTTTCTTCCTTTATCACACTACCTGATAGCTGCATAAGTTCGGTCATTCGGTCTCCGAACTCTTCTTTTATTATAAGCCAAACATCTGTTCCTGTAAACTGTTTTAATATATTTTTTAGAGACTCCCTGTCGCTGTTATCGTACTGCTCAATCTGACCTTCTGACACAAGAAAATCCACATAATCCTTAAGATTTTCTCCCTCAAGGTCCCATGTCAGCTTAACATTCTTCCCTCCGGTATCACTGATATCAAAGATATATCTCATACGGGGATTCAGTGCCCTTGACGGGAAAATGGCACAGCCTTTCGCACCACGCTTTACATATCTTCCCACCTTTTTCCAGGTATCATAATCTGCCATAAGTGTGCTTCTCTCCGGAGATCTCTGAGCTGTTACCATAACGATATTGTCAAATTCATAGCGGTACAACTGACCTGCAACCTTTAAAACATCTTTCCAGTTCTTATCTGTTCTGGTGATGTTACCAATTTCAGAATCGTATATCGCTTTGACCTTCATATCAACGCCCATACCTTTGTCCTCCTCTACTTAAACATCTCTGCAAACAATCCCTTAAAGAGCTTTAACTCATCCTTATCCAGCTCGATTGCAAATTCATTGTCGATTGCCTGTTTTTCGCATTTATCCTTTTCCTTTGCAATCTTACGCACCACACGAAGAAGCACATAGCACTCCTTGGACTTTGCAATGCTCTGTTTAAAGGTCAGCTCATCCTCATCGACTGACTTCTGTGTCTGATAGATAATCTCTTTTAACTTATCATTGATACCATCTACTTCCTCAAGGGAAATAATAACGGATGCCTTAGAAGCACCCGATCTGTCCCACTCCTTATGAAGTTCCTTTACTAAAAACTCCATGTTCTTAATTACTGTTGTTGAATCACTTTTCATCTTGCTCTTCCTCCGTTTTCTTTTAATGAAGAAGGGAGCTGACTTTCGCTGATAGGTGCAAAATCAACTCCCTTCATGTCCTCTGCTCCAAGGACTATCTGCTCTGCATAATACATATCCATTGCCTTATTGATGGCATCGTCAAGCGACTCTGCCTTTACTTTCTGTACTCGTGAAAGCACTTCTTTTATCTCAACATCAAATTCCTGTTCCATATGATATCGCCTCCTGTAAAAATCTCATCACCGGCTCTTTTCTTCCTTTACCTGTCTTTCCTTAAAGCCTTCATCGTACTTTCCATCTTCCAGCCTGTCGTAAAAACAGTCCTCTTCAATCGTTCCAAAATCCTCATACATCTGGTGAAGGAAGTCATTCTGCAGCTTCTTCGGTACATCATCATCCTTTGACATATCCTGATAAAAATAGAACTTCTGCTTTAGCTTTGCCCTGTAATCATAGATATCCTCTATCTTTTCCGGTGTGCCATACTCCCTCTTGTATGCCTTGAAATTTGTAGTTGAAAGTGTGGAACCTAGATAAATGCCATGCTCCCACGATACCCCGATTGTGGTATTGTCCTTTGTAGGCTTCTCATCCTTCGGATAACGCTTATACTCTGTCGCACCAAGGGCGATTGTAAGGGAACCTGACTTCATATCCATCACCACAAGATTCCTTGGTGATAATGCTTCAAGCACCATGTAATCATGGTCATTGAAGTTATGAAATGTCTGTCCCCTTTCAAATGAGCGGTTCTCCATTTCATAATGCAGGTTAAAATCATCCACCCAGCCCTTATCGGTCATTCCAATCTCCTTAAGCTTTGCAACACATTCAGAAGAACTGGCTTCTTTATCAAACCGGAATTCTTTGGAATCGTTATAAAATCCCTGAAGAAAATGTCCGAGCTGAATATCATCCAGACAGAATCTCGCAGATACAGTTACATTTGCTGCCCTGTAATACTCTGTGAAGTTATCTGCTTCACCAAGTGTCCTTCCAAGCTGCAACAAATTTTCTGCAAGCTCTGACATATCATCAATTGCTATAAAACTCTTATAATCATCCAGAGTCATCAGCATATTTGTCTCTGTTCCCCTGTCGTTTTCTGTTACCAGTATCATATCTTTTAAATCCATTCTTACCTCCAGTCTCAGAGAGGGACTATGCCCTCTCTGCAAATTTCCTGTTATGGTCTTCCTATCACAACAATCTTTCCTGTGCTTGCCACATCCCTGTAGACCACACCAAGACTTTCATTAAGTGCCTCTACCACCTTGCCATTTCCGACATATACTGCCACATGGCTGATGTTCTTATATCTTCCATTGCTTGTAAAACTGTAAAAGATAAGGTCTCCCGGCTGTAACTCATCAAAGGAGACAGTCTTTCCGGCTTCATCAAGTCCCTGTGCCTCCGCTGCCGCTGTGGTTGCACCGCCATAACTAATATCCACGCCTGCATCTTTCCATGAATAATAGGCTAAGGAACTGCAGTCATAATAGTTACCGCTGTCTCTTAAATCCTGACTATAAGGAAAACCAACTCTGTGTAGTGCATAGGAGCAGACTGTTTTCTGCCTGCTGTCTGTAATTTCGTTTAGGATGGCATTGATTTCATCCTCAGTCATGGAGCTTACTCCCGGACTTCCGCCTCCGCCGCCACTTCCGCTTCCGGCATATCCAAGCTGTCCCATAAACTCCGGACTCATGATCTGCTCAAGCATTTCCACCTGATCAGAATTAAATCCATAGACCGAAATCATATCTCTGTACGATTTCAGTGTGACATTCACATACAGAACCGACTTCGTGACAGTAGTTACATTACCGTCTGCATCTGTTTCTTCCACATCCTTTGTTCCGGTGCTTGTGGTGTATGAACACATATCATTTACAACTGCCTGCAGCCAGCCTTTTGAAGTATCATTCATGACTGTTGCAGTATCTCCGACACCATGCTTGACCATATAGACAGCCATGATGTCATAGTAATTGCTTGGGTTTTCTTCCATACCTTCATAGTCCACATATACAAGCTCTCCAAGGTCATATCCGGTATGCTCATTCACTTTCGTGTTCACATCCCGGTTAAACTCCTGCACATAAGCACTCGTTACTGTCTGCACGGTATCTCCTGATTCAAGTGGTGGCAGAAATAAAGCAAATGGTGAATTGTAAAGGATTGCTATCACCGCTATAACCGGAACCGCAATCATGGCAACTACAAGAACAAGTAATAAAAGCACCAATCCAACAATCGGTGCCGCTGCCTTTACCCAGGTAATCGCTTTTCGCACAATCAGATCCTTTACCAGCTTTGCCACGCTGTCTGTCTGATTCTCCTGTGCTTTCATCTTATCCAGAAAGAATTTTATCTTCCTGCTCCGGTTGGTCATCTTTTCATCCTTGACCTCTATGGACACACCTGCAGCATATCCGGCTGCCATGCCGATTGCAGTACCAACTCCCGGTGCAACCGCTGTTCCTGCCGCTGTAGCAGCTGCCTTTGTCGCAGTTTTTGTTGCAACCTTGGCAGTAGTCTTTGCTGTTTCTTTTGCCGTCTCTTTAGCTACAGTCTTTGCAGTATCTTTGGCAGCTTTCTTTGCTGTCTTTTTTGCCAGCTTCTTTCCTGCCTCTACCTTCTTGATACGCTTCTTTGCCTCGGCTGCCGCCTTTTTCCTGAAAAGTGCAGCACCCTTAGAAGCAGTTCCGGTAACAGGTTGGCTTGCTTCATATGCAAGATATGCTGCCTGCGATACCTCATGCCCGCCTTCCACCTGCTCCGTTACTGCCCCGGCTGCAAGTGCTCCAGTTCTTCCTGCAATGTGAAGATTCGTGTTCTTGGTCTTGATGGAAGCTCCTGACTCTCTAATGTTACGCTTAAACTTAGAAAGACCTTTATCCTTAGCCTCCGACTGATGAATGGTACTCTTTCCACCAGCACTTTTCTGAAGCATTAATTTTGCAGATGCTTTTTTATCCATTTCATTGGCTTTAGCATCATGCACTTTCGGACCTCTCTCTACTGTATATATGTTGCTGCCTTTAATCTTGGCTTTCTTTGGCTCGTGGGCATGAATCTTGGCTTTCTCCTTGGTGTGAATGACTATTGGCTTGTCATCCACTTTCTTTATCTTCAATGTTCTCACCTTCTTTCACTCAAAATGCAAAACAGCCATCCAGCTTCCCGGATGGCTATGCTTTGAGGTCGCAAATTGCGACCTCTATCAACTTTATTCGACATTATTCTGCATTTCACGTTTCTTCTGTTCTGCAATCTTCTCGTGAATATTGGTGTTATACAGCCTGTAAAGGTCTGTATCCTTACTTATCTGATTATCAAAAGGAATCACCACTGAACCACACTTGATAAGTCCCATTCCCGATGCAGTATTGGTTACGAATCTAAGCTGTGCTTCTGATACTCCGATAACCTCTGCCATCTTGGAACTATCCGTATTAGCCTGCTTTAAAAGTGCCACAAACTCTGAGTTTGCCAGACATTCAACACCGTATTGCCTCACATGGACAAGTTT
>ERZ772886.3852-NODE-3852-length-10280-cov-3.373399_pt1 | contig 10280 bp, 7 predicted proteins | sample MGYA00512128_ERZ772886 | MGnify/ENA primary metagenome ERZ772886 (study PRJEB29015, sample SAMEA2737698) | human gut metagenome | biome: human gut; feature: human-associated habitat; material: faeces | place: China | collected 2012 ... | reverse complement strand
TAGAGCGCATGATTCATAATCATGAGGTCGAGAGTTCAAGTCTCTCTCTCGCTACGAACAAATCGACAACTTCTTATCCGGCCTGCATTTCAATGCAGGCCGGATTGTTTCGATGCAGACTCTGTCCTCTTCGGCCGCGAGAACCGCCGGCTGTGCAGGCGTTACGCGGATTCGAGCGGATTTCGGTTGCCGGAACCGGCCGAAAGGTCAGGTGAGGTAACGCGATCCTTCGTCGATGCTGGCCTGCAACGGATAGACCAACACGAAGTTATTGCCCTTGAAATACTGATCCAGATAGCGGGAAACGCGCGCCATCGACGATTCGTAGGAGACTCCGTTGCGGCGGCTCATCCAGATCCACAGCGTATCGTCGGTACGCACGTCGCGCGAAACGATCAGGAAATCCTCCCAGTTCACGAACGGGACGTAGCCGATTTCGTTCGACGACCGCGCGAAGCGTTCCCGAATCAGATCGAGCGTGGCGGGTGCGGCGTAGAACACCGCCTTGGCCCCAGTGTTCCCGACCACGTTGGCCAGACGTTCCAGCGCACTGAGGAACCCCGCCTCCTTTTCGGCCTGCGGCGGCAGGACTACCAGATGACGCTTGACGGTCGACAACGGCTGCGCCGGCTTGTAGATGAATACGTTGGTCGTGTTGTCGGCAATGGTTCCCTCCGCCACGCGCCCCAGGAATCCCGACGAAATATCCTTGCGTTCGTGCAGTCCCAGGATGACGTCGGTAATGCCGCATTCGCGGATAACGCCCGAAATGGCATTGGCCGGACTCAGGTCGTAGCGCAGCAGTTCCTGCAAACGGGTATCCGTCGCCGCCGCCGTCTCGACGGCCAGTTGCAGCAACCGTTTCGAGCGCTTCGCCGATGTGCCGTCGGAACCCTTGTCATCGACGACGGTGAGCGCATGCAATCCGTTCTTGGCGCGCTTCGGCTTGAGCGACAGCCCCAGGTTGACCAGCTCCTCGACGTTGGCCTGGTTGCTGACCGGAATGAGTATCTCCACCTCGTTCCGGTCGGGTTCCTCGACGTCCGTCGACTCCTCCATGGCGATATTGTGCGCCCCCTTCTGCGCTGAAAACGACGCCATCGTACAGGTGACCAGAATCATCAGAATCGTACCGTTGAGCACGCTCTCGTTCAGCAGCCGGATCGGCTCGCCGTCGGGCGTCGTTCCCAGAATGACGTTGTAGCCCACCAGCACGGCCGCCAGCGTCGCTGCGGCCTGCGCATTGCTCAGCCCGAAGATCACGCGCCGCTGATCGACCGACATACGGAAAGTCTTCTGCGTGAGCCATGCGGCGATGAACTTGGCCGCCGTGGCCACGACGATCATCACGGCGCCGACCTTGATCGTCTCGAAACTGGTAAAGAAAGCACGGTAGTCGATCAGCATCCCGACGCTGAGCAGGAAGAACGGGATGAAGATCGCATTGCCGACGAACTCCACGCGGTTCATCAGCGGCGAAGTGGCGGGAATCAGCCTGTTGAGCGCCAGCCCTGCGAGGAACGATCCGATGATCGCTTCCAGTCCGGCCAGCTGGGCGAGAAAAGCACCCAGAAAGACCATCGCCAGCACGAAGATATATTGCGAGATGTTGTCGTGCACCCTTTTGAAGAACCAGCGCCCGATCAGGGGGAATCCCAACAGAACGAAGAGCGTGAAGGCCGTGATCGACAGCCCCAACCGCACCCAGAACATGTCGTCGGCGTTACCCGTCGAGAGCGCGACGACGATCGTCAGCACCAACAGCGCGAGCGTATCGGTAATCATCGTTCCGCCCACGGTGATGCAGACCGCATTGTTCTTGCTGATTCCCAGCTTGCTGATAATGGGGTAGGCGATCAGCGTGTGCGAAGCGAACATGCTGGCCAGCAGTACCGAAGTGAGCCACGAAAAGCCGAGCAGGTAGTATCCCGCGACGATACCGAGCGCCATCGGCACGCAGAAGGTATAGAGACCGAAAGTCAGGCTGCGCAGGCTGTTGCGTTTGAAATCGCCCATATCGATTTCCAATCCCGCCAGGAACATGATGTAGAGCAGCCCCGCCGTGCCCGAAAGGATGATGCTGCTGTCGCGCAGGACGAGGTTGAAGCCGTGGGGGCCGATCACGGCTCCGGCGATGATGAGCCCCAACAGCGGCGGGATGCGGATCTTGTTCAGCAACAACGGTGCTCCGAGAATGATGAGCAGGATGATGAGAAACTTCAGCACGGGATCGGCCAGCGGAAGCGTGAAATCCATTGCGGTGAGGAATATCATAGACGATTTCGATTTATTCAATCGTAAAATTACGAAATTTTCCCCGTTTTTCCTAACTCGCGGAACGATTTTCCGCGGTGTCCGTGCAGAACGGATCGTCTTTTTGTATGCAATTTGCACGGGGAAGGGAAACCGTATCACATCAAACGAATAAAAATTATGAAAGACGAACAGACGACCTGCACGCCCTGCGAGCAGAATTTCGAGGACAACATCAACGAACTGGTCGATCAGGTGGAGGATTACACCCGCAAGGACCGTATGAGGAAGGAACGCGAGGTCGAAGAGGCCTTCGCCGCGGACAAGGAGCCGAAGCGCTGACCCGCTCCGCCGCAGGGCGGCCGACAGCGGAATTTACCCTGTGTAATCGGGTAAATTCCGCTTTTTCTTCGTCTCTGCGGGAATGGGTATTTATACTTAGTGCTGCTTTACGATATTAATGTATATTTGCACGTTAATTCTTTGAACAACGAATGATTGATTTCAAACGGGTTCCCTCGCCCTGTTTTCTGTTGGACGAACGTCTGCTGGCGCGGAATCTTTCGGTCGTCGACCGCGTGCGCCGCGAGTCGGGCGCCGAGGTGATCGTCGCGCTCAAAGCGTGCGCCATGTGGAGTATCTTCCCCCTGTTGGCGCGTCACAGCGACGGCGCGACGGCCAGTTCGGCCGCCGAGGCCCGGCTGGTACGCGAAGAGTTCGGGCAGCCGGCGCACACGTATGCTCCGGTCTACACCGACCGCAATATCGGCGAGATACTCGATTGCAGCAGCCATATCACCTTCAATTCGCTCGGACAATTCCGCCGTTTCGGTGCAATGGCGCTGCTGCGCGGCATCTCGTGCGGTCTGCGCGTCAACCCGCGCTATTCGCCCGTGGAGACCGATCTTTACAACCCCTGCGTGGCGGGTTCGCGGCTGGGAGTGACCGCCGAGGAGCTGGAAACGCAGGGCGGTCTGCCCGACGGGATCGAGGGGCTGCATTTCCATGTGCTGTGCGAATCGCGGTCGGAGCATCTCCGCAAGGCGCTCGAAGCCGTAGAGCGGCATTTCGGCCGTTATCTCGACCGCATCCAGTGGCTCAACATGGGCGGCGGCCACCTGATGACCCACGCCGACTACGATTGCGATGACCTGATCGCGCTGCTGCGCGATTTTCGGGCGCGCCATCCCCGCCTGCGGCTGATTCTCGAACCGGGCAGCGCCTTTACGTGGCGCACGGGCTATCTGGTCTCGACGGTCGAGGACATCGTCGAAAACGGCGGCGTGCACACGGCCATGCTCGACGTGTCGTTCGCCTGCCACATGCCCGACTGCCTCGAAATGCCCTACAAGCCGGCGATCGTCGGGGCCCGCGAACCGCAGGAAGGCGACCGGCGCTGGCGCATGGGCGGCAACAGCTGTCTGGCGGGGGATTACTGCGGCGACTGGGCGTTCGACCACGAATTGCAGGTCGGCGAGCGGATCGTATTCGAGGATATGATCCACTACACGATGGTCAAGACCACGATGTTCAACGGCGTGGCGCACCCCGCGATCGCCGTCGCCGACGCCGACGGAGCCGTCCGCATCGTCCGGGAATTCGGTTACGCCGATTTCAAAGGGCGCATGTCCTGAAAACCAAAGATACCCAAAGATACTACATGGAGAATTTTACACCCACTCATTACACGCTCGAATGCGTCGCTACGGGGCGGCAGTTCGAAGACGAAGGCTGGATGCTCGACGATCCCTGCTGCAAAATCCCTTCGATGATCCGCACTCGTTACGCCGTCCGGCAGATCGACGTGCGCCCCGACAGCTACGGCTTCTACAAATTCTGCGACTGGCTGCCGGTCCGCCGCATGTTGCAGGGTTCGAGCGCACCCGTAACCTACAAAAGCAAAGGTCTGGCCGACTACCTCGGCCTGAAAAACCTCTATATCACCTTCAACGGCTATTATCCCGAGATCGGCGCGAAGATGACGACCTGCTCCTTCAAGGAGACCGAAGCATACAGCGTCTGCGCCCGCATCCGCGAGGGCGACAACCGGATTCTGGTGGTCGCCTCGGCCGGCAATACGGCGCGCGCCTTCGCCAAAGTCTGCTCGGACAACAACATTCCGCTGCTGTTGTCGGTGCCCGAAGAGAACATCTCGGCGCTCTGGTTCGACCGGCCGCTCAACCCCTGCGTCAAACTGATCTGTCCCGAACGGGGCGGCGACTATTTCGACGCGATTTTCCTGAGCAACCTGGCCCTCAAATCGCGGAAGTTCTACGCCGAAGGCGGCGCGAAGAATGTCGCCCGCCGCGACGGCATGGGCACTACGGTGCTGTCGGCCGCCACGACCATCGGCGAGATTCCGGACTACTATTTCCAGGCTGTCGGCAGCGGCACGGGCGCCATCGCAGCATGGGAGGCCAACATGCGCCTGAACGAGGACGGCCGCTTCGGCAACAAGACGATGAAACTCGTCGTCTCGCAGAACGCCCCCTTCGTCCCGATGTTCGACGCATGGCGGGTCGATTCGCGCGAGATGTTGCCCTACGAAGCCGCCAAGGCCCGTCGGGACGCCGAAATCATCGACGCCAAAGTACTCTCGAACCGCAAACCTCCCTATTCGCTGGCAGGCGGTTTGTACGACGCGCTCAAAGCCACCGGCGGCGACATCATGGTAGCGACGAACGCACAGGCACGCAAGGCCCGCGCCCTGTTCGAGGAGACCGAGGGAATCGATATCTACTCTGCGGCGGGAATCGCCACGGCGTCGCTCGTCAAGTCCGTGGCCGACGGGCGGATCGACCCCGAGAAGATCGTCATGCTCAACATTACGGGCGGCGGCGAACACCGCTGCCAGCAGGATAAGGAACTCTGGTATCTCGAACCGAGCCTCGTCTTCCCGCTCACGCCCGATCCGGAGGAGGTCGTAGCGAAGACCGAAGCCCTGTTCGACTAAAACTCAATTAGACTATGGCGGAACAATCGAACCCGACAACATCCCGTCGCCGTCACCACCGGCGGCACCGCAGGAACAGCCGCAAACGGAAGCTCCGCAACGGCGTCCTGATCGCCACGATCGCCGTGGGTATGCTGACCGTCCTGGGGCTGAAACTCATCGGACGGGGAAAAGGACATCAGGCGGAGATCGTCCAGCGCAGCTATCCCGTGCGGGTAATCAGCGTGGTGGACGGCGATACGTTCCTCGGTCTGGACGACGGAGGCGATACGCTGACCTACAACGTGTACAGCATCGAGGCTCCCGAAATCGAACAGCCGCAGGGGTACGAGGCGCGCAAATACCTCTACAACATGATCCTGCAACGCCGCGTCGAGGTGACGCCCAAGGGCGGACGCACCCCGCAGGGCGTGCGGGTGATCGCCACCACGCGCGACAACGACGACGTGGCCGATCTGATGCTGCGTTCGGGATTTGCGTGGTATCGCAACGATACGGTCAATGAACTGCGCTACATCCGCTCCGAGCGATTCGCACAGGAGGAGGGCGTCGGCATCTGGGCTTCGCCCGACCACGTCGCGCCGTGGGAGTGGCGCAAACGACACGTCGAAAAGTAACCGACAAAACATAGGCTTCTCCTTTGGACAGGGCCTATGTTCGTTTTTATTCATTAACCATCTAAAAAACTTCATCAAGATGAAGAAACATTCAACCGCGAAGCCGATCCCGTGCTTCAAGCGTTGGAGCCGTACGAACTATGCCGTGTTCGCCAGCCTCCACCGCCAAGTGACGATCGGGGTGCTTGCGGTCGGGATGTCCATTCTCTTGCTGACGACTGAAACGGCTGCGGCTCAACAGGCCGACACCTCGGGCGTATCCCGCGTGATGCGAATCGAGCCGATCGGCGTGACAGGGACACGACTAAGCCCCTCCCGCAGCATTCAGTCGCAAACGCCCGTTTTCGATCGGGGTACAGAGGCTGCCGCGCCGTTCCAGACGCTGGAAGACGCCCTTCGCCTCAGCCCTTCGATCGACATTCGCGAGCGTAGCGGCAAGGGCGTGCAGGCAGACATCTCGATCCGCGGAGGATCGCCCGATCAAACCATGATGCTGCTCAACGGCATCAATTTCACCGATGCCCGCACCGGACACCAGACCCATTCGCTGCCGATCGACATGGATTGCGTGTCGGGTATCGAACTCATCGAGGGAATTCCGGGAGTGGGTGCCTATGCCGGCGCAGTCAACGTCCGGACCGTTCCTTTGTATCGCAACTATCTTCGGCTCAAAGCCGAAGGCGGGCAACACGGGTATGGCTATACCAATCTGTCCGGAGCTCTTACACGCGACCGTCTCGTGCTCTTCGCCGCCGGATCGCTGCGTCGCAGCGACGGATATATCCACAATACCGACTTCCGCAACGTGAACGGGTACCTCCGTATGACATACGATTCGCCGAAAGCCGGATTCTTCGACTTTCAGACTGGCGGACAGGGCCGGCGCTTCGGGTCCAACGGATTCTATGCCGCCTACAATCCGGATCAGTTCGAACAGACCGCCACGGCGCTCGGTTCGTTGCGATGGATCAAGGAGTGGGGGCTTTTCCGAATCTGCGCCGATGCAAGTTACCGCAAGAATTTCGACCGTTATGAATGGACACGCGGTACACCGACCAATTACCACAACACCGACAACGTCGGAGCGGAGCTTTGGGGCGACTTGCAGTGGCGGGGAGGCTCCACTTCGCTGGGTGGCGACTACATCTATCACCACATTTTCAGCTCCAATCTGGGCGAACCGATGGCCGCTCCGCGCGGCCGCTACAAGTGCGAAGCCGAACGCCACGTGGGCAATCTGTGGCTGCGCCATTCCATGAGATGGCGCCGTTTCGCTATCGCCGCTTCGGCCGGTGCAAGCTTTACGCCCTACGGAACGTCGGTCTCTTGGGCCGTATCGGGACGCTACGGCAACGGCGGCTGGCAAGCGGAAGCCGGAGCCGCACAGTCGATGCGGTTACCGACGTTCACCGACCTCTACTATACGTCGGAAGCGCAGGTCAACAATCCGAATCTCAAACCCGAACGAGCTGTCACCTACCATATCGGAGGAGGTTACGCCATCGAAAAATGGCATGCCTCCGTACAGTTCTTCTACCGCGACGGTCGCAATGTAATCGACTGGGTGTGGCGCGACGAACTGACGATCGGCGACCGGACCCTATATGACAAATGGCACTCGGAGCAAGAGTCGCATCTGGGTACATTCGGCATCGAGGCATCGGGCGGATATCGTTCCGACGAAGGAGCAGTGCGTCGCGCGACAGTCTCTTACGGGTATCTGACCACATCGCGTCTGAGCGACGTGAGGACGTCGAGCATTCTCGACTACATGCGCCACAAATTGTCGTTCGCCGCGGAGATTCGTTTCCTGCGTCGCTTCTCTCTGGCCGTGACCGGAACCCTCTTCGATCGTTACGGCTTTTACAACCGTTACCTGCGCGACGCCGACGGGAAATTGCTGACCGACGACAAAGGGCGAATGCAGACCGAAGAGGTCGATTTCAGTCCTTATTTTCTGCTCGACGGACACCTGCGATGGGAGAAAGGGATCGTCGCTCTACACGTCGATCTAGCCAACATCACCGACACCGATTACTGCGATTTCGGCGGGCTTCGTCGTCCGAATTTCTGGATTACGGGCGGCATTACCCTTACAATTCGCTGACCGGCGACTGAAACAAGACAGGAGGCTGCCTCGAAAGGCAGCCTCCTGTCTTGCACGACTGTCAGATACCGGCGATCTTCTTGATCTCGTTCAGCTTGTTGAGCGCTTCGAGCGGCGTAAGGGAATCGATGTCCAGTCCCTTGATCTGATCGCGGATCTGCACCAGCACCGGATCGTCGAGCTGGAACATCGACAACTGCATCGACGCCCCCTTGTCGGCCTCTTCGACCGCATCCTTGACCGACGCCTGCTTGCGCCCTCGGAGTTTGGGGCTTTTGCTCGGCACGATCTCGTCGGTGCCGTAGACCTTCACCAGGTTTTTGAGAATCTCGTCGGCGCGCGACACGACCGACGCCGGCATGCCGGCCATTTTGGCGACATGAATACCGAACGAATGTTCCGTGCCGCCGCGTTCGAGCTTGCGCAGGAAGACGATCGTGTTGTTCATCTCCTTGACCGTGACGTGGTAGTTCTTCACGCGCGGGTACATCTTTTCCATCTCGTTCAGCTCGTGATAGTGGGTCGCGAAGAGCGTCCGCGCATGGGCCGTGGGGTGGTTGTGCAGGTATTCGACCATCGCCCAGGCGATCGAAATGCCGTCGTAGGTACTCGTGCCGCGGCCGATCTCGTCCAGCAGCACGATGCTGCGGTCGGAGATGTTGTTCAGGATGCTGGCCGATTCGAGCATCTCGACCATGAAGGTCGACTCGCCCTGCGAAATATTGTCCGACGCGCCGACACGGGTGAAAATCTTGTCCACCACGCCGATGTGCGCCCGGCGTGCCGGAACGAACGAGCCCATTTGCGCCATAAGGATGATGAGCGCCGTCTGCCGCAGCAGAGCCGACTTACCCGACATGTTGGGGCCGGTAATCATCACGATCTGCTGCTCCTCGTCGTCGAGCCGGATGTCGTTGGGGATATATTTCTCGCCCACGGGCATCAGCGTCTCGATGACCGGATGACGCCCCTGTTCGATGTCGATGCGCGCCCCGTCGTCCAGTTCGGGGCGCACGTAGTTGCGCTCGCGCGCGATGCGGGCGAACGACAGGAAACAGTCGACGCGCGCCACGGCGTGTGCATCGCGCAACAGTTGGGACAGCGACTGCGAAACGAAGGCGATCAGCGCATTGTAAATCTCCTGTTCGAGCATCAGGATGCGGTCTTCGGCACCGAGAATCTTCTCTTCGTACTCCTTCAATTCCTCGGTGATGTAACGCTCGGCGTTGGAAAGCGTCTGCTTGCGGATCCACGTATCGGGTACCTTCTCCTTGTGGGCGTTGCGCACCTCGATGAAGTATCCGAAGATATTGTTGTAGCCGATTTTGAGCGACGGGATACCCGTCAGTTCGCTCTCGCGCTGCTGGATCTGCTGCAATACGTCCTTGCCGTGCAGAGCGATGCGGCGCAGGTCGTCGAGCTCGGGATTGACCCCGTCGGCGATTACGCCGCCCTTCTGAATCTGGTTGTTCGCCGGATCGGGATAGATCTCCCGTTCGAGTTTCAGGCGCATCTGCGCCAGCACGTCGATCTCGGCGGCGAGCCGGTGGAGATTCCCGTCGTCCGTCGATTCGAGGATCGCTTTGAGCAGTTCGATCGCAGCGAGCGAATTTTTCAGTTGCACCAGTTCGCGCGGCGTCACGCGCGCGGCGGCGATACGCGAAGCGATGCGTTCCAGGTCGCCGATCAGCGAGACCTGCTCGCCGACGGCTTCCGCCAGATCGCTGTCCTCCACGAAGCGCTGTACCACGTCCAGCCGCCGGTTGATGCGCCCGATGTCGCGGATCGGCATGGCTATCCAGCGTTTGAGCAGACGGCCGCCCATCGGCGTGAGCGTACGATCCATCACGTTTGCGAAGCTGCTCCTGTCGCGCGAACTGTTGGTGGTGAAGAGTTCCAGGTTGCGGATGGTGAACTTGTCGATCCACACGTAGTCGTCCTGGTCGATCCGCGAGATCGATGCAATGTGGCCGATCTCCTTGTGTTCGGTGAATTCCAGATAGTAGAGGATGGCGCCGGCAGCCGAAATGCCTGCCGAGATGTGGTCGATGCCGAACCCTTTGAGCGACTGCGTGCCGAACTGCTTGCAGAGCTTTTCGCGGTTCAGCTCCTCCGAAAAGACCCAATCGTCGAGCTTGTAGGTGTAGTAGTTCGTGCCGAAAGCCTGCCGGAACCGCTCGTCGAATCCCCGCTGGTAGATGATCTCTTTGGGCGAGAGATTCGACAGGAGTTTGTCGATGTAGTTGTCCGGTCCCTCGGCCACGTAGAATTCGCCGGTCGAAATGTCGAGAAAGGCCACGCCCGTGTACCTTATTCAATCATAACGTAAATAAGGAAGGAATTGCAATAT
>ERZ772886.3850-NODE-3850-length-10283-cov-7.129742_pt1 | contig 10283 bp, 9 predicted proteins | sample MGYA00512128_ERZ772886 | MGnify/ENA primary metagenome ERZ772886 (study PRJEB29015, sample SAMEA2737698) | human gut metagenome | biome: human gut; feature: human-associated habitat; material: faeces | place: China | collected 2012 ... | reverse complement strand
CTTCATCGACGATCCATTTCTTTTTGTCCTCCGGGCTTTTCATATACCCATAGGGAGGAATGGTCGTCAAATGCTCGCCGGACTTGCCCTTGCTCTGCCATGTAGCACGAATCTTTTTAGAGGTATCGCGGGCATACATTTCGTTGAACACATTACGGATCGCGGTAAACTCACTTTCGCCGCGTGTGCTGTCCACACCGTCATTGACGGCAATGAAATGAACGCCAAACTCCGGGAAAACAACATCGGTATACATTCCCACTTGGAGATAATCACGCCCGAAGCGGCTCATGTCCTTTACGATGACGCGCTTGATCCGTCCTGCCTTGATGTCGGCAAGCATACGCTGGAAGCCCGGACGGTTGAAGTTTGTGCCGGAATAACCATCGTCCTCGTCATAATGGCGGTAGGCGGTAATCCCGTGATCCTTGCAGTAGCGTTCCAGAATCTTCTTCTGAGATGGGATTTGTCAAGGATTTTTTCTGCAAATAATATGCAATGTTGTTAAGTGCTTATGACTCCAATTTTGCAGCATTAAGTTGCCTATTCTTGATGATGCAATTTAGCTAAAAGAAATCGGTGACGATAAGGCATAATAAGACAACGCACTTTACAAAGCATGTAACTCATCAATCTCTAAGACTCTGTCAAATGCACTATCAACGACATCATCGTGCGAGACAAATAATACTGTACTACTACTTAATCGCGTATTCAGCATTTCATAAAAAACCTTGGTGGAGTTTGAGTCAAGAGATGAGGTAATCTCATCAAATAAGATAATATGCGGACGATTGATTAATGTCCTAATTATTAGAATTTTTTGCTTTTCACCGCCTGAAAATTTGTTTCCAAAATCACCTGGTTTTTTCTGAAACAAGTCGTTTTCGCTAGTTATCAACGAATTAAGTCCGAATATGTTTATCAACTCATAGACTTCCTCTAAATTAGCATCGTCCATTGGATATATTATATTTTCATAGATTGACCTATTGAATAAATTTGTATTTTGAGAAACATACATTATGCCATCGATAGATGGGAGACCATATGTTATCTGCCCAGAGTCAATATCTAATATCTTTGCTATAACTTTAAGTAATGTCGATTTTCCGCTTCCGTTCTCACCTCGAATGATGATATGCTCGCCTTTATTTACATACAAACTAGCATTATCAAAAATTTTCTTGTTACCAAGCGTCAATTCAACATTCTGCATGGCAATCACCGTATTGGTAGGAACACTGATAAAAACTCTATGGCAATCTTTTTCATTACTTTCGCTGTACCCCAATAGTTTTAACGCAGCTTTTAGTCTTGAGACCATTTCTATCATTGACAAGTATTCTCCACCAAAATCTCTCAAATTAAATATTGAGTAGATAAGTCCTAAATAGAATGAGATATTACCTATTCCCGTTGTGGAATAAATAGAAAATATAATCAGCTGTAAAAAGGTAATGAATACTAACACAATGTGTTGAATCAGTTTTGCATTATCTATGGCCAACTGTAGACCATAGTAATTTTTTTGCTCACTATCCAAAAGGAAACGATATTTTTCTTTTTCTTTATCATATGAACGGAATGAGTATATAGAGTCCAAATTCTGGCAGTAATCGATCAAATAAGAATTCACATCTGACGCAGACAACAGCGTACTATGAATCCTGTTATTTTGTTTTTTTAAAAGAACAATGGATATGAAGAAATATACTGAATAAGATAATATATAAGTCACACCAAGAAGGAAATGGAAATTAAAAAAAGCAGTTGAATTAATTATTATAATAGCGGAATGCTTGATTATAAATTGAACGCAGGAGTACAGCAAACTTCGTGTACAAAAAGATGATTCGGAAAAAAGATCCTGGATCTTCCCGGTTTCCATATCATCAAAATACATATATTTTTTTTTCACTAGGTCGTCAAAGAGAACCTGCTTTGAATATTTTCTAACACTCTGCATAGCAAGGTTGTTAGGATAATTCAAAATAGGGACTACTAAAAAGGATAAAATTGATAGGACCATGAAAAAAGGGTTTACGTGCAATCCCCCACTGCCGCTAAATATCTTTGGCAAGGTATAAGGAAGTATGCTGTATAAACCATATCCTACAGACAAAAGAAGCAAATATATGGACACATTCAACCGACCTATTTTTTGTATAAGAGCACTTAAATATTGCTTCATTATTATGACCATTCCTTTCCGCTGCACTCCAAGGCACAAAAGGGATACGAAACAGGAGTGCCTCTATCGCAGCTAAACGAAATTTGTTAGAATACGCTAGAGGAACGGGCACACTACACAGCATGTGGGGGGGGTGAGTGGGTACAGCTATCCGCTGAACTGAATTATTATGTGTGCCGGATGCTCTTTCAAGCGCAAATAAGTAGGGCGTAGAACCCTGTAAACTTATCTTTGGAGAGACAGACTGCTTCAAGCTTTCAGTGAGTGTCCAGTCCCTACCTGTTCCCTCAAATCTTCGAACTGAGGGGATGTGTTATGCTCAAAATCGTTTATCCTATCTGCTGTGGAATGGATGTCCACAAATCGTTTCTGGTAGCCTGTATTGCCTCAATCAACAAGCAGGGCGTTACCACCTACAAAGGCAAGCGGTTTTGCACCTTTACAGGAGACCTCCGGCGGTGTGCCACCTGGTTGGGAGAGAACAACTGCAAGGACGTGTGTATGGAGCCTACCGGGATGTATTGGCTCCCTATTTACAACATCCTAGAACACGCCCGCAATATTGTCCTTGCCCACCCCAAGTACGTCAAGGCTATCCGGGGAAAGAAAACAGACAAAAAGGACGCCAAGTGGTTTGCGGACATCTTCAAGCACGACCTGGTTTCTGGCAGCTTTATCCCACCATCAGATATTCGTCAGCTCCGGGATTTGGTGTGCTACCGCTGAAAACTCACCAATTTCACCACGGGAGAGAAAACCGGGCGCAGAATTGCTTGACTGTCTCCAATATCAAGCTGGATGACGTGTTTCCGGACGGCTTTGGCAAAGCAGCTACAGCTATTACCTCCGGCTGCTAGGAAGCAACGAATCCTTTCATGTAGCTCCATTCCTCAACAAGCGAGTCAAAACACCAGTTGAGAAAATCCAGGCCGCTGCGGACGGAGAGATGTGTGTGGAACAGGCCGAAAAACTCCGCATCATCCGTTCCCACATGGACAGCCTTGAATTGTGCAAGGCCGATCTGGACTCTCTTATCCTGACCATCGCTGAGAAATATCTTCCCCAACTTAACCTCGTTATGACGGCGCTAGGTATCCAAGCCTTTGCCACTATTGGCATCATCTCTTAAATTGGCGTGGATATGTCCGTTTTTTCCACCTCGAAGCATTTCTGCTCCTGGGCTGGGCTTACAATGAAAGTGCCGGAAAAAAAGAAAACCACCAGGAGCAGCCGGGCTGGGGCATACATCAAGCCCCTGTTGGTGCAGTGTGCGCTCTGTGCTATCCGGGCAAAGCAGTACCCAGAAGTCCGCAATCGCTATCTAGCTTTGAAGAAGCGCTGTGGTAACAAGAAGGCCATCATCGCCGTCGCCCTTGTGTTGCTGACTGCCATCTACAACATCCTCAAGAAGAACGAATCTTATAACCCTGAGCCTTACCGCAAGGCTGACCGTCCTCTCACACACCGTGAGATCTCTGCTGACCAGGCTATCTTAATCCTTCAAAGGCAGGGCTGTCTGGTAACCTCCCCGGCCTGGCTGATCTGCTCTAATTTTGGCCGCCATATGCCAGCCTGTTTTCGTGTCCCTTTTTCTGGATAATGATCAGGTTAAAATATTTCAAACTCCCCTCCTTCTTCACTTCTGATAAAATCATCTAAAGATTCAGCAGAATTACTAAGGACTCTTTTGAGAATTAGCCGCCATGTTTGGAAGTCTGCATCCTTCCAATTGCTTTTTCTTTTTACATAGTTAATCCTATCTCTAAAGTCTTTTTGCGAAATGGACTTCCCATGAACCTTCATAAGTCCTTGCACCAATGCCGCTCCACTACTAAAAATATTCTCCTCTGTTGAAACCTTCAAATATTGATGTAGTACAAAGGAAGATGGCAACTGTTCTCTTTTGTCAATATAGATACTAATGCATGTTTTTTTAATTAAACCAAAATTTTCAAGCAAAACCGGAATTGCATAAAACCCACTGACGCAATTGTTTTGTAAATTAAATTTATATGTAAAGGCATTTCCGATTTTTTTACCATTGACCACCCCATCTTTTGAAAAAACTGACACGTCAATACTCGAAGATGTATATTCTCCACCTGTTTCGATAAGCACGCTCATAAGATTGCAATCTTTTTCTTCCAAAAAGTAGACGTCGTTATACATAGGCAAAGATACATGTGCCTCTGAAACAACATCAAAACAAATCAGTTGACCATTTGCTGGTGGCTCGCCTGCTCCAATCAACGCCTTATTAGTTCCAAAACTGACCGCGCTATAAGGAGTGTGACCAACTACTTTGTGCTGAAAAATTTCCCCCGTGTCCTTGTCTAATAAAAAAACTGAACAATCCGCCAAGACAAAAAGGGTCTTCCCGTAAATTGACGGTGGCGCAACAATAAGCCCTTCTCTGAACTTTTGCCTCCAAACAATACTTCCGTTTAATATGTCAGCACAACCAACCTCACCCTTTAGTGTTGTATAATACACTCTTTGGCTATCAACGACAGGAAAATGTCGTCCACAAAACCCAAAAACCCTTGTTCTCCATAGTTCTTTTCCTACTTTTAGATCAAAACAAATGATGTCATGTCCGCATGATGCAAAAGCAAAGTCATCCTTTAGCCAAATGCCTGACGTATCCGAACTAATAACAGGGCTTCTACCTAACTCCATAGAATACATTATGCTTCCTTCTTGATTTATAAGCCATAAATAAGAACATGAGCAATCCCTTTCATTGTTGTGGAGCGTACCTGTGCATAATATGCCACCTTTGTACGGCGTAATATTACCGTAAATAAACGAATTGGGAATATGTAATTTTTTGACAACTTCTCCGTTTTTGTTTACGGCTAAAAGGGTGCTGCCGGAACCAAACCACAATGTTTCGTCTATAACATTTAATGTAGTTCGTACTCTGTGACCACCCTGAACAGCCCATTCTACAATGCCAGACTCAGCGGAAACAGCTTGTACTGCATCAAACTCTTTTAGGAAAACAACAAGGTCGCCAAAAACAGTTGGTGTTCCATAACCACCATTGACAGCATCTATACTCCAAAGTATTTTCCCATTATGCAGATCAACTTTCAATAAATGATACGCCTGTTCCATCTCAGAGTATGTAACGACATAGCCGAAGTATTCACTACAATTATTTCCATAAAATGGAGTTCTAACAACTGCTGGCATTTCTATACGCCAACTGTCATTAAGGAAATAACGTTGTTTGTCATTTTTATTTTTAATAATGTTTTTTCGGATCATATATATTATGCTCCTTTCTCTTTGCGATTGATTGTAATTCGAAGTCTACGCAAAAAACATTTCGATAGGCAACATGTGGGTGGAAGAGTTTCAATCATCCACCCACATGCCACCAATTCACAGTGGACTATATTGTCCAATACCGAGTTTTAGTAATTACTTGCATTGATGGAAGAAATAACGCTTTCCTTCTGCGACACACCACTACTTCTGTTAATCTTCACCGTCTCCGTAAAGTCCATACAGATATTGTCCCTGTACTGATAAGGCCTGTCACTTGATAAGGTCGCAAGCACCTCGATTCTGACATCGATATCTCCCGACAGTTCTTTTTCCAAAGGGAATGTAAATATCGCCTTTTCCCCAATCTTCCATTCGCCAGAAAGGCTCTGCGATTGCTGCTTTTCATTTCCATTGAAGAGATAATGAATAGTCACTTTGAATGTTTCAAATTTCGTATTGTTTCTATCGATAACATAGCCTAAAGGCTCATAAAAGCCCAAATCAACAGCAAGACTTGCATTTTCCTCGATAAGCACTGGCCTAATCTTGTGTGAAATCAAAGAAAGTCGCGTTCCTTTTTCAGCAGTGCAATTAACACATGCTACATGGAGCGATTCATATGGGAGTTTGCCAACGCCGCCGTGTTGTCCACCCCAATTGGGGTTCCAAGGATCTACGATATCAAATTCCTCTTTGTCGTCATTATACCCAACAATAAGGACACAATGAGACTCCATATCCAGGCGATGAGAGAGTTCTTCATTTTCGATTGGGTAGTCGGCGGCTGAATGAACACGAATCAATGTGGGAACTCCGTTTACAATCGAGCTTTTTATGCTTTCAAGAGCTCTTAATGACCAAGGCTCATAGCCAATCACAGGAACTAAAGCATTTGCCGTTTCGGGTATTTGCTGATTAGTAATCAACTTAAATATGCTATTCATGCTTGTGCCTCCTTTCAACAGTGAATGGGTGATATTTCCATCTTGTGTTATCTAAAAACACTACGCTTTCGATTCACCACACAGCAAAAAGCGCATAAGCCGACTTAACAACAGTCTGGCTTATGCGCCCACATGATAGATTTTGAGTTGCCCCGTCCATAGATGGGGGCTAGGCCAAAATCCAAAATGAGATAACCCAGACTGCTTTTGCATAAAACGGAACATGACACTACCTCCAATCTTATAAATGTCGGACGGATTAAACCATCCGCAACGTAATTTTACCATATCAATAGCATAAACGCAACTGTTTCCCATTAAAAACACTTGTAACATTTGTGTGAACGCAAGCAGAGCTGAGCACCTGTTGCCAACGGAAAATAAACGGTCTGCCATCTGCTGTATGACATATGCACCCACCACTGATTCATGGGCAAACAAGGAGAGTAACAGACTACATTGCTGTCGTTTCCCGTCTAGTATGGAAACACAACGAGAATATCGCCAAGGTATGAGTCTCAAAGCTTTTATTTGGGCAGAATGCAATGATCGGAAACAGATTGATTCGATGATTGCCTAAGATAAAAGCGGGAGTGCATCGTAAAAATACACTCCCGCCGGTTTGTTAGCGTTCCCAATCATCCTGCTTTTTTCTTTCTTGTTTGGCCTTATTCTGCCGCCGCTGCTGGTATTCCCGTTCCCGCTGGATTTGCCGGATTTCCTGGCTCTCGGCATACTCGTCCAAATGCCGGGAAACATCCCGCTTGCTGTCATCCATTGTCCTGTGACTGTACTTATCGCCATACTTTTCCTTCACACGCTGGACTGCCGTCTGCTCCATTTCAGGGCGCAGTTCCTGTCGGGTGTCGTGCAGCTCCACCGGGTCGAATTGTTCACCCTGTGTTTTCAGCTCGGCATATTCGGCAAGGGCGGTTTCCAATTCGGCGGAGTATTTCTGTTCCTGCTCGTCCAGTTCTTTCAAGTTGGCTTCCATCAGTGCAACCTTCTTCCTGACCTTAGAAACATCCTTGCCGTCCGTACAGTCCATATTGTCCAGAAGAATCGCCTTTTCGGATTGCAGTTCTTCCAGCAATTCCGTCAGTTCTGCTATTCTGGCGGTCAACTCGTTCTTCCTGGGGATATTCCAGAACGGCAATTCTTTCTTTTCGGCAAGGAGGTCTGTGCGCTCCCTTTTGGTTTCCTTGATTTGGTCTACCACCTCGGAATATCGGTTCAGGTTGATATTCCAGGCATCCACGGATTTTCCAATGACAGATTTGCCTGTGCGGATGTGGTTAAGCTGATAGCAGAAAATCAACAGCTTTTGCCGCAGGAATTCCATGGACTTAGCGAGTTCCGGTAGAGAATGGAGGACCTCTTGCGCCAGCTTCTTGACGGCGGCTTTCAGTTCCCGCAGCAGAGCGTTGTCCGCTTTAATCTGCCGATTCAGTTCACAGCGGTCGGAGATAATGCCCTTTTTCTCCATAGCCCTTGCCACCACACCTTCGTGGATGGTGGGCTGCTCGACCAGACCTCGCTCGGCATGACTGCGGTGGTCGATACGGGCATCGTGTCCGTATCGTTCCAGATAGCGGTTGGTTACGTCTGCCCATGCCTTGCGCCATACGACAAGCTGTTCCTCGCTGTTCCAACGTTCGGAGATGGGATTCTGTCTGCCGAACTTGGTGCTTTTGGGGTGCTTGCTGGCTCGCTCCAAGCCTTGCTTCTCTGCTTCGGAGGGAGGCATATACACTTTCTTGCGCCCAACCTTATACGGATACTGCTTCTCCCATCCGTCCGCTTGCGCTGCCTTAAACTCAGCGGCAGTAAAGCCCCGTTCCTCGCCGTCTTTAACACAGAGATATTCTTTTTCGGTCTTGTACTGCCACTCGCCTCGTTCATCCAGCGGACGCACCGTCAGCAGAATGTGGGCGTGGGGATTGTGACCGGGAGGGTATGGGTCGTGAATTGCTACATCGGCGCACATCCCGTCTGCAACAAAACTTTCCTTAATAAAATCAGATAGAAGCTCCTGCCATTGGGTCGGGGTCAGTTCAACAGGCAGAGCCGGGACAAACTCACGGGCAAGGCGGCTGTCCTTTGTCTTTTCGTTTTCTTCTACAGCGTTCCAGAGTACGCCCCGGTCTTTCCATTCTGGTGGAGCATACTCTGGCAGAAACACCTCACGCCAGATCAGTCCTTTCTTACGGGTATAATCGTGCCGCACTCCATCGTAGTCATTGAGGATGTTGGTACAGCTCAGATATGCAGAAGCTGCAACGGCAGACCGCCCCGTTCCCCGGCTGACCACCTTGGCTTCTAAGTGGTAAATCGCCATTCATTCTCACCGTCCTTTCGCCCTTGTTTTTGTTTCTTTTTCGCAAAAAGAAAATGGGTATTGCGGCAAGCGATACCCATAACCGCAAATAAAGCTGCCGGTGGCAGCTTTATGCGGGCAGGCGGCGGGTTGTTTCCAAAACGGAGACAACAGTTTTGATGATGAAGCAAAACATATAGCCGACTGCGTGGCCAATGGCAGCAGCACAGATGTGATGTGGCATTGGACATAAGGCTCCCGCAGGAGCCGCATCCGCCTCGCAGAGCGCACGGTTGCCGCAGGCAATACCACCGCCCCTTCTGGGTGGTGAGTAAGTGCGCCCTTACGGGAGAAAAAAGAAGGAGGCCCCCGGCTTCCCGGAGACCTCCTATCTGAAATTTAGATTTGTTTTCCCAGTTTCCGTGAAAGATACCCCTCCAGCTCAGACAGCTCAATAGCTTGAACCTCTGGCAGCACCTTTTCCAGAATCGCACCCTTCTGAATGAGCCTGCGCGTCCTCGCTTTTCGCTCCTTGACTCGGTTCCGCGCCTGCGCTTCTTCCAAGCGGTGCTGTGCTTGCAGCAGTTTCTTCTCTGCATCTGTCATAAAAATCCCTCCTCACTTTCGTTTCTGCCAGATGATCTCATAGCCCAGAGCGTCGGCAAGTTGGACGGCCTCCGTGTATCGCAGGGACTCCCGCTGGAGCTTGTTTGAAAGGTTAGAAACGCTGTCAGACCAGCCGTGTTCATCCCGCAGCAGATCGACCACTTCCTGCATGGTCATTCCCTGACGGACGATGTACGACTTGATCTCGTTTCTCAGATTGGATTTCATCAATTTTTACCTCCATAATTTCGTGTAGTGTGGTTTCGTATCGGTGATGCTGGTGTGCGGGGAGATGAAAAATCCACCATGCCACAAATCCGCTCAGATTTCCGACGGTGATGCCCTGTACGCAGCAGCCCCCTATCGACTTCATCGTTCTGCGTGAGTTCATGCGGAACGGTGGGATAGGCTACATCCCGGTGCAGAGGCTTCACCTCTCGGTAAATCACTGGGCGGTGCATTGCGTTCGACTTACAGTGAAAATTTTCATGAATTTCACAAGGATTGATTGCAGGGCTGAAAAAATGAGCCGTCGGTGTACGGCTCTGTACGGCAAGACCGGCTCGTGTACGCTGCTGTACGCCGGTTTAGCGTACCGGTCGCCGATTCAGCGGCAGTTTTTACACGCTGCCGTGAAATACTCCACGGCAGGCACAAGCAAAATCGTATTTTGCAGATGAAGTTGAAAACTGCCGTACAGAGTGTACGGCGTGTACGGCAATTTTGAAGTCTGGTTCTCATTTTTAATACGGCAGCGGATTGACCACCTCGATGCCCATAAAACCACGCACCCGTTTGCCGCCGACGTGGACATTGTTGGTGGCTTCCACGTTGTAAAGGCGGTCGTTCTGCGCAAGTTCGGAGCTGAGCCTGTTTGCAGACATGGGCTTCTGCGCATTGTCCTCGCACCAGCGCTGATACGCCTCATACAGTGCCTTGGAGCTGG
>ERZ772886.3842-NODE-3842-length-10298-cov-3.438055_pt1 | contig 10298 bp, 7 predicted proteins | sample MGYA00512128_ERZ772886 | MGnify/ENA primary metagenome ERZ772886 (study PRJEB29015, sample SAMEA2737698) | human gut metagenome | biome: human gut; feature: human-associated habitat; material: faeces | place: China | collected 2012 ... | reverse complement strand
TTAGTTAGTCACACCGAAGAACAGAGGCAATGCCTGTGCTGCTGCCACGAGGAAGTTATTTGTCTCGTTCTTTACCGCATTACCCGGCACATACGAGCCTTTTCCGCCGGAGCTTGTTCCGCCCCCGCCGCCGCCCGTTGCCGGCTTTTTTACGGTGTCCGCTGCATCTACGGCTGATCTGAGCTTCACGGTTACTTCCGTTAAACTGCCGTAGGGCTTTGCATCAAATACCGCTTTATCTACCGCATCGGTATTTGTCATTTGAAGATACTTTACATATGAGCTGTCGCTTGTTTCAAGCAGAGCATATGTCTTTTTCAGCAATTCCTTTACCTGTGCCTTATTCACCATTGCGTTAATCTCTTTTAAGCAGTCTATTCTATCCTGCATAGGCTTGCGCACGGATTCAACATCGGCAATATCGTTAAATTCCTTTTTCTTTGTCAAAAGGTCTGCCAATTCGTCACGCATTTCTTCGTTATCATAAAGCTCGTTAAGCCCCAGAACGTCCCGAAGCCGTTTTTCTCTCAGCGCCGTTTTTACAGTATTATTTGCCGCCGCGTCTGTAAGCTTTTTAAGATAGTCCGCTATTTCCTGTGTGGAAAAGGTTTCTGCGCTTAATGTCTCTCTTACGCTGCTGCCGTTAAGAAGAATTGTATAAACTCCGCTCTCATCGCCTAAATTTAGCGTTTCTTCGTATTTGCCGTTATCCGGTACGCTAAACTCATAAAAAAGCTGCGCTTTATCCTTTAACTCCAAAGCGTTTTTAATGCTGTCCACAGAAATTCCGTTCTTTAAAACCACAACCGAAATATACTCATTCGCTTCGGCATTTCCGCTTATTGTAACCTTTCCGCTTGTTCTGTCAAATTCCGCATCTGCGGCATATGCGCACGTATATGCCGCAAGCATACCGCACAATGCCATAAAGACCGCTATTCGTTTTTTCATTATTTATGCCCTCCGTTTTAAGGTTTATGCAGCTGCCATACGGCAGCCGCACACTCTTTGATTTATTTCATAAACAATACGGTTCTGTACGCTCCCGGATTTTTGGTTGAACCGATACCGCTTCCCCATTCGAGGTAGCCTGTTCTTCCCATGCCGTCATTGTCGTTTATAAGCATCGAGAAAGCCATCATATTATCATCTCTCGAAATAGGCGGTATTGACGTCCACGGCAGTTTCAGTTCATATGTTGTCGTATACGTCGCGTCATCTCTTGTAACTTTACAATCCGCATCCTTAAATACTCCCGTTTTTCCGCCGCCGAATCCGTCATTCCAGCAATACATTACAGAGCCCAGCTTTTTATTTAAAGCCATACCCAGCTCATAATATTTCGAGCCGCTGTCGGGCAGTCCCTGAGCCAGTGCAAACTGTATTCCGTCATCGTTCCAGATTGAGCTTGCATCATCACTTGTACCGGAATGAAGATTGTCCTTTGCCTCTATTGTCATATAGAAATTATCATCATCTGCCGCAAGCCATACTTTCGCGTATAAATCATCTTTGCCGTAATACATATTGCTTACCACTCTGCCGTCATCGGGCAGGATAAAGTTCGGTTCGGATGAAAGATCGATTTTTTCCTTTGCAATCGTAAACGGTATGCTCTTGCTGTAATCAAACACTTCTCCGCCGTCGAAATACACCTTTGCATTCATATCCAATGTTTTGGTGTCTGAGGCAATTTCAATCGGAATGTCGATATCTTGTGCCGATTTAGGCGCTATTGTTACGGCATTGTTTTCCTCAACCGTGTTTCCGTCAACCGTAAGCTCGATTTTTTCAACTGTTTTTTCGGTTTCAAGTCTGTTTTCCAGTTTCAGTCTGATATTGGTTACTCCGTCTTTTATAAGCGGCAGAGCGTCAATGATCTTTCTGCTGTTTGCCCATATTGTACTGTCAGATGATTTTCCGCAGTCCAGGTCGGCATAGAATGTAATTCTGTCCTCCTGCCCTTTAAAGCCGTCCGGCATAATTTCAAATTCGACTTCTTTCATCTCCCTGGGCTTTAAGGTGATTTCCTGGGTAAGCGGCTTGATTTCCCAGCCGTTTGCGCTTTTTCCGACTATATTTCCGCTCACATCATGGTCATTGAAATTATAAACCGCAACCTTTACCTTATTCACATCTTCGCTAAGCTGATAGCCGTTAAGTCTTGCTCCGTTTCTCTGTGCTGTTTCGTACTGCTGTAATAAAACCACTCTGTCCGCATCCGAAACATTCTTTTGGGTATCGGGAAGCTTTCTCTGCTCCCTTACATTCTCATCGGAAATAATATCCGTTGTTATTTTTCCTTTAACCTTTAAATACATCGGTTCTCCGTCAACCGAGAATGAATACACTCCGTTATCCGAGGAAACCTGTTTTTCATTTGCAAATATGTCATAAACCGTTGCTTCATTATAACCTACATTAAAGCTTACCGGAACTTTTTCATAATCTTCGCGTGTTGAATAGAACACTATTATGCTGTCGTCACCATCGGTAAACAAATATGCCGCAATATCTTCGGGGATATCTTTGATTTTATTTACATAATTGCCCTCACCGAGAACATATGTCATTCCCGAAAGCGTCGCCCAAGCCGCATACGCCGACGGCGAAACCTTACCGCGGCTCGTCATACCCCATGCCTTTCCGCCCTCCTGGAAGTTGATACCGTCAAAGAAGAATTTTTTATCCGTTCCCTTTGAAATATCCTCCACAAAAGATGTAACAAGGAATTTTGCCTGAACCATTTGTTCTTCTGCCGTATAGTCGCTTGTTTGCGGAACGTCGAGCGAAATTCCCGATTCTCCGTCCCAGTTTATCACCGATGCGTTATATTTTTCTTGCAGACCGATGTGTCCGAGAATCTGATTTGCGCCCTTATAATAATTTTTGTAGTCCTTAACCGCACCTGTATGGTCATGGAAATTTACAATGTCGGTGTAATTATAAATTTCATTTTCGTACATAAGGCTGCTGAACTGCCCCGAATGCAGTGCATTTCCGGCACATCCGAACGGTGAAACGTAAACCTCGTTTTGTGTGTTGGAATCCATTATTCCCAAAGCCGCCGCTTTAAACATCGACGCATATGTGTCCGCACCGTCCAGATTCGACGCGGCTCCGCCCAAATCGTATTCGTTGCCGATTTCCCAGCAGTTAACCTGTCCGTCGTATTTTTCGGAAATCTGTTTCCAAAAATCATAGACATCAAACAGGTTTGTGGGAATAACCTTTCCATAACATCCTGTTCTGAGCGCCGCCGGCATCCAGTCCATTGCCATACTGACATTGACACCTCGCTTTGCAAGCATATTGCTCGTTCTTGCCGTATGCGGCATAGTGAAACTCCACTGACTTCCGTTTTTGCTCACATACGGGTCAAAATACACTCTGTCTCTCACCCATTTTACTCCCGAAAGCGCTATCAAGTCACTGTAATCCTCTGATAAACCGCTGTTTATATCGTTTGCTATTCCGTACGGCAGCGCGTCCATTGCAAACGGAGAATCTTTTACTTCTTTCCTGTCCTCCATATCTGTCACAACAATAAACTGCTTTACCATGCTCTGGTCGCCCAGTGACAGGCACAGCTGATAAGCGCCTTTTTTCTTCGGTGCAAGCTTTATTTCTGCTTTGTCACTGCCTTTTTCAAAGCCGGTGCGCCCAGCTTCAATCATCTTGCCCTTATAATCCAGAACCTCGTAGACCGCCTCCTGCGTCTGTGTTGCTTTTCCGGTTGCTTCGGCGGTAAATTTTATGTCATCGCTTTCCTCAAACGCCTGCATGGGCGCATCGGATTTTATAGCGTAAATTCCAAAATTACTTTTTGTCAGTGCAAAACAGTCAAAATAACATAATACGTTTCCGTCGTCACTTCTCGGTTTTGTCACAAAAAATCTTATTTTGTTTGTACCCTTATTAAGGTAAATAACATTTGCATGATACCATGCAATCGACCAATCGTTTGGTATTGTTTTGTACTGACTTCCTCTTAAATCTATGGCTGTCTCACCGTTTACCGATACTTTTAACGGTGATGACCATCCGCCTCCAATCGGTGTTGACGCTACATCAAGCGCATACAAGCCTGCGCTGTCAACATCGACAAAGTATTCCGCATACCACTCTTTTTCTCCGTCGGAGGGATAAACTAAGTTCAAATATTTTCCGTTACTGTATTTGGCATTGTTCTGCACAACACCGCCTGTTGTTGACATCCAGTTTGTGCTGTCCGTACTTTCCGCTTCTACAAAATAATCAAAATTATCATCTGCCAAAACCGGAACGGCTCCCGCATATGAGCCTATCACCGAAGCGCTTAATAATAATGCCAAAAGCTTTTTCAATGTCATAATTTTTATCCTCCATTTATTATTCGGGACTGCTGCTTATGCAGCAGTCCCGTCATGATTACTTACCGATAGACGGTACAATCGGTTTTAAATCGTTTATATCGTTCCATAAGTATGCCGCCGCATACGCACCCTCGGATATATCCGACGGTACGGTAAGCGTTGTGCTTAACGCATCCCCTGCCGCTGTAATGTCCTTTGTATCAATGTTTGCCGAAATCATTTCTCCGTCCGCTTTGTACAATGCTATAATAAGCGTTACATTTTTGGATGTTCCCATATTATACCTTACTTCCGCATTTGCTCTGAGAGTTTCGCCGGCAGTAACATTTCCGTTGAGAGTAAACGAGTCAACATCAAATTCAACCAATTTCTTTACCGTTACAGTAAATGTCTTTTCGTAATCTCCCGTAACCGCCGTAAGCTTTACTTCCTTATCTGTATTTCCTCTTGTTACCTTACCGTCGTTTGTAATTACGTCAGTATCGCTTGATGTCCATGTTATAGCCGCACCGCTTTCGGTTTCCGACGGAAGAGTTATATCGCTCGTTACCGCGCTCAGATTTACCCCTGCCATTGCCGCGCACAGCTCATATTCAATTTTTGTATCTGCTATACCGTTTGCCGTGATATTAAACGGTGAGCCTTTCGGCAGGATTACCATACAGTCAAACATTCCTATCCATGTGTTTGTATTCGCTGCTCTTGAATCAATCAGTGCAAATCTGATTGTATGCTGACCTTTGCTTAATTCTACCGTTGCCTTGTTCCAGCCCAATGTGAGCTGACCGAACCAACCCTCATCTTTTACAGCTGTACTTTCCTGCTTTTCTCCGTCCACCAGCAAATCAGGCTTTGACATCCACTCATTCGGAATGTTTCCTCTGTAATAGATGTCATATTCTCCTGTTTCTTTTATATTTGTCTGAAAATCAATCTTATATCCCTCTGAACCGGGTGCATTGGGGTCTGACATCTGCAATGCCTTTCCTTCGCTCAAGCCCGCATCCGATACAGAATAAAATGCGCCTGACTTTGTTGCTGCATCTGTCTCTTCAAGCCATTGACTTATATATGTTTTTGGTGCGACAGGTCTTGCATTTACATCCTGTGCCATAGAATAATCGGAGGGCATAATTGTTATAAAATCAAGTCCGCCGCAGTACCATAGACCGTCTCCGCTTCTTTTGCTTTCAATTTTATATGTCACAGAGTGTTTTCCTGCCGTTATTGACATATTTGCCTTATTCCATGCATACGGAACCTGATTATCCCAGCCTAAATCACCCGAATGAGCCGAAAGAGTAATCGGTGTATCATCAATATAAAGCTTTGTGGGAGAAGCCCACGCGTTACTTACTGATGAGCCAAGGAGATATGCCGTATATTCTCCTGTTTCCGGAACATCTATAAAATACTTAATCGTCCACCCATTTGAAGGAGTTTCCTGTGACACAGCATAACGCCAATTTCCGCCGCTGAAAGCTGCATTTGAAGCTTTTGCCCATGAACCTGAACGCACTCCGTCCTCTGATTCAAGCCAGAAATATCCGTCGGTAGGCTGCAAATATGTCGGCGAAACGGGTCTTTCACCTAGCAAAAGACCAAGTGCTCCAAACTTCCGAGGTAAGCTTTGTGAGCGCAATTTCCGTATCGTCTATATACAACTTCGCCGCCGAATTCCATTGAGCATTTTCTATCCATGTGCCGTTGACATATGCCTTATATTTTCCCGCTTCGGTTACATTGATTTTGTATGTAATTCTGTTTCCGCCGGCAGCTTCGTTTTCTGTTGAAATAGCCTTAAATTTTCCGCCGTTAAAGCTTGCATTGCTATTATCATACCATTCACCGTAACCTGTTCCGTCCTCGCCCTCGAGCCAGAAATATCCGTCCGTTGCCTCAACTGCGGTATCTTCCGCACAAACGGCGGTTACACCGCTTAAAAGCATTGCTACACTCACCAGTACAGCGCCCATTTTGGTCAAAAAGTTTTTCTTCATTTTCTAAATCCTTTCTTCCTTTATATATTTGCGGACATCCTTTAAGCTGTAAAGCTCCGCATAAATTTACAGCCGTACAAATTTTATACCCCCTCCCTTTCGGGATTACGCACAGTAAAATTTTATCCCTTAATCGCTCCTGCCGTAATACCCTCTACATATGTTTTCATTGTTAATGAAACTATAACCATAAGCAATACCGACACAATCGAATATGCCGCCATCTGCACACCGTAATCTGTTCCGTAAGCTCCCGAAAAGTTCATCAGTCCCGTTGCAATCATCTTCTTTTTATCATCCGCCAATATCAAAAGCGGCCATACATACTGCCCGAATGTTCCGAAAAACGTAAACAGAGCGCTTGTTGCGACAATCGGCTTTGACAACGGCAATACAAGCTTTGTGATTATATTAAATTCATTCGCACCGTCAATGCGGAATGCTTCAAATATATCATCGGGGATCCCCTCGAAAAAGCTTTTTGTCATAAGCAGCGGCATAAATGATAAGCCGGCAAGCACAGGAAGAACAACTCCCATATGCGTGTTATACAGACCAAGCTTATAGGTATTCAGAAAATTCGGTATCATCGTTAGAGTTCCGGGAATCATTCTAAAAGCCATAATAAGCATAAACAATGCCGTTCTGCCCTTGAATTTCATCTTTGCAAAAGCATAGCCTGCCAGAACCGAAATTACAAGCGTTCCTATCACTTGCAGAATCGCAACCCAGATTGTATTTGCCATATATTTTCCGATAGCGTCCCATGCAATTTTATAGTTATCCCATTTCGGGGGGATTGCAACTCCCCAAAAGTTTGTTGCAAACTGAAATGTGCTTTTGGTTGACGTTGCAAGCATAAGATATATAGGCAAAAGTGTAATTACAAGCGCCAAAATGAGAAAAATGCAAATCATCCAATAAGAAATACCCTTTTTCTTCATTTTCTCTCCCCCTTTCCGATAAGTACTTTTGACAGCGTAAATGTAATGATAAACAAAATCATCGCCATAGCACAGGCATAGCCGTACTGTGCTTCACTTGGTGTTCCGAATGCTTTTTGATACATATACAATGCCGGAACAAGCGTTGCATTATCCGGTCCGCCGTTTGTCAAAATCAAGAATCTTTCATAATCCTGGAACTGACCTATAAATGCAAGTATGTACAAATTTATAAACAGCGGTTTAATCTCCGCCAGCTCCACTTTGAAAAATATCTGACGTGCATTCGCGCCGTCAATCTTTGCAGCCTCAATAAGTGAGCTGTCTATGCCCTGAAATGCCGCAAAATACATAAGATACGACAGTCCCTGAATCCACGGAAATCCGATAAGAATAAACGCTATTACCGCTGTTTTCGGGTTTCCGAGCAAATTCGGCGAAGCTTTTCCGAAATATTCGCATACTCTTGCCACCAAACCGACATTCGGATAATATATGAACTTCCAGAGCATCATCACCACCACTGCCGGAACAACCGTTGTGATTGTGAACGCCGACCTTATAAAAAATTTCACTTTCTCGCTCAACAATGAATGTGTAAATTTTGCCGCTATGACAGGCATACAGCAGCACACATTCATTCCCAAGAAGAAATAAACAAGATTTTTCATCGAAATCCAGAATATTCTGTCATGAAACAGTATATCCTTGTAGTTTTTCAATCCTATAAATTCATTAACCAATGCTCCATCATTTCTGTAAAACGATGTTATAACCGCTTCAATCGATGACCAACCCGAAAATACAAACAACAATAAAAGCATTGGCGCTATATATAAATACGGCATTATCGTCTGCATTTTAAACTTTTTTACTTTTTTCATAATATTACCTGATTCCTTCTGCTGATTTAATAGATTTTTTATATTCGGTCGGTGTCATATTAACCGTTTTCCGAAACATTTCACGAAATCTTCTTACATCATTATACCCAACACGCCTTGATATTTCGTCAACCGACATATCCGTTTCCCGAATATAACCTTTTGCCGTATCAATGCGAAGCTTGGTTATATAATCAATATAATTCATTCCCAGCTTTTGCTTTATCTGACGGCTTAAATGCGTAATGTCAAAATGAAATTGCCTTGCCAAATCCGACAGCTGAATATTTTCGTAAAAGTGTCCGTCTATATAATTAATCACATCATATATAACGCCTTTTTCGGCTGACGCACCCTTTTTGCTGTTCAATTCACTTACTATTTGGCTGATTGCTTTTTTCAGTTCTTCAAGGTCGATCGGCTTTAACAAATACCTGTAAACTCTATTTTCTATTGCTTTTTGGGCATATTCAAACTCCTGATAACCGCTCAAAAGGATAACATATCCCTCATATCCTTTTTGCATGATTTTCTCTATCATTTCAAGTCCGTTCATGCCGTGCATACGTATATCGGAAATAATAATTTCCGGCTTTACCTCCTCGGCAAGCTTAATACCGTCAAGTGCATTCTGTGCGCTTCCTGCAACGGATATTCCGTATTCCGACCAGTCAATAATACGTTTTAATCCCTCCAATATCAGAAATTCATCATCAATAAATATAATTTTGTACATTATGATTTCCCCTCTATACTCTGTACGGAAGATGAATAATAACCTGTGTATTTCCCGTTCCGCTGAATATATCCACTCCGAACTTCTCTCCGTAGATAAGCTTAATACGCTTATTCACATTACTGATTCCTATTCCTATACCGTCATGTCCGTCTTTTCCGTGAAGAATATCCTTAATCTCTTTTAACCGTTCGGCTTTAATGCCGCAGCCGTTATCACGTATCACAATCGCCAGCTCATCATTTATCCTTACCGCCACAACGGCAATTTCACACTGTTTATTCATGCTGTCAAATCCGTGATTCATCGAATTTTCCACAAACGGCTGAATCATAAATTTTATAACCCTGCATGACATAAGCTCCTCGTCCGCCATGACTCTGTATGAAAATTTATCACCGAAACGGTATTTTAAAATTTTAAAATAGTTGTTTATATTCTCAATCTCCGCACCGAGAGTTGTTTCGCTTTCCTCCGATAAATTGAACCGCAAAAGCTTTCCGAGACATGTTGTTATTTCGCGTATATCGTCATTCCTGCCCGTTACGCTCATCATCTGGATGATTTGCAGTGTATTGTACAGAAAATGCGGATTCATCTGGCTTTCATACGCCTTTATCAGTGCATTTTTTAAATGAATTTCATTTTGATAATTTGATTCAAGCTGTTTTTTCAGTCTGTCTGACATATCGTCGAAAATTGTTTTTATTCTGATAATTTCATCTTTTTCAATTTTACCGTCCGGCATTTTTTCTTCCAAAACCACAGCGCCCTTATCGGAAATTCCAACATATTCCACCAGTTCTTCAAGTGGTTTTCCCAAACGCCTTGTGAAATAATAGCTTATGTATATCGTTGCTAAAAGAAGCAAAATGATTATAGGAAAAATTATACACACAACCTGCCACACTCTTAAAAATGTAATGCCTGTTTTGTAATAACAGATATTGTGCCATCCGTTTATTTTTGAACTTTCACGGCAATAGTAAAATGCGTTTCCGGCATTATCGTAAATCTTGTTTGTGCTGACTCTGAAACACTCCGAGAATTTTTTTCCGAGCAGCTCATTATCGGAAGCAACCGTGATTATGTCCTCGCTGTCGGTAAAAATCATTCCGGTGTTATCTTCAATCTTACTGAAATAACTGTCATTTATTTTTTCAGTATCAACATATATTAAAATGTCGCCGAATTCTTCTCTTTGGTAGGAACTGCCTAAATATACGATTCTGCGGTAGAGGACACAAGCATTGTAATTGTTTTCGGTTTTTGAGAAAAACCACTTCATGCCCTTGTTTTTAAATTCCTCACTCTGATGCGACTGACTGATTTTTTCAAGACGCTTATCCAAATCACCCATAGGTTCTCCGGCAGAATAG
>ERZ772886.3837-NODE-3837-length-10308-cov-7.566566_pt1 | contig 10308 bp, 9 predicted proteins | sample MGYA00512128_ERZ772886 | MGnify/ENA primary metagenome ERZ772886 (study PRJEB29015, sample SAMEA2737698) | human gut metagenome | biome: human gut; feature: human-associated habitat; material: faeces | place: China | collected 2012 ... | reverse complement strand
CACGTATTGCCGGTATTGACCTGCCCAAGGATAAGCGAATCGAAATCGGTTTGACCTATATCTACGGTATTGGCAGAAAGAGCGCCCAGGACATCCTGGCGCAGACTGGGATCAACCCCGACACCCGCGTGAAGGATCTGACCGAGGCCGACGAAGCCAAGCTTCGTGAAGCCATCGACCAGAGCTACGTGGTGGAAGGCGACCTGCGCCGTCAGGTTGCCCTGGATATCAAGCGGCTGACCGAGATCGGCTGCTACCGCGGCACCCGTCATCGCCGCGGCCTGCCCGTGCGCGGCCAGCGCAGCAAGACCAACGCCCGCACCCGCAAGGGCCCCAAAAAGACCATCGCCAACAAGAAGAAGTAAGGAGGGAAGATAGAATATGGCTAATCCTAAGACCGGTAAGAAGGTCATCCGCCGCCGCCGTGAGAAGAAGAACGTCGAAAAGGGCCAGGTCCATATCCGTTCTTCCTTCAACAACACCATGGTCACCGTGACCGACAGCCAGGGCAACGCACTGTCCTGGGCTTCCTCCGGCGGCCTGGGCTTCCGCGGCAGCAAGAAGTCCACCCCCTTCGCCGCACAGAGCGCCGCCGAGACCGCCGCCAAGGCCGCCATGGAGCATGGCCTGAAGACCGTTGAGGTTTTCGTCAAGGGCCCTGGCCAGGGTCGTGAGGCCGCCATCCGCGCCCTGCAGGCCGTGGGCCTGGAAGTGACCATGATCAAGGACGTCACTCCCATCCCCCACAATGGCTGCCGTCCCCCCAAGCGTCGGCGTGTGTAATCGGAACAAGGAGGATAAGTAAGATATGGCTAAGAATATGCAGCCTATTGCCAAGCGCTGCAAGGCGCTGGGCATTTCTCCTACCGTCATGGGTTACTCCAAGAAGGAGACCAAGCGCAACCCCGGCGGCCAGATGAGAAAGAAGAAGAGCGAGTATGCCATCCAGCTCAACGAGAAGCAGAAGGTGAAGTTCGTCTATGGTATCCTGGAGAAGCAGTTCCATATGTACTATGAGAAGGCTTCCCGTATGCCCGGCAAGACCGGCGAGAACCTGCTGACCCTGGTGGAGCGCCGCCTGGACAACGTGGTGTATCGTCTGGGCTTTGCCATGACCCGCCGCGAGGCCCGTCAGCTGGTGAACCACGCGCATTTCACCGTCAACGGCCAGAAGGTGAACATTCCTTCCTATCTGGTTCGCGTTGGCGATGTCATCGAGGTCCGCGAGAGCAGCCGCTCCTCCGTGGCCTTCAAGCGCCTGACCGGCGAGGATGCCCCGCTGGTCACCGTCCCCCAGTGGCTGGAGCGTGACAAGAACGCCCTGAAGGGCACCGTCATCAAGCTGCCCGCCCGCGAGGACATTGATATGCCCATCGAGGAACACCTCATCGTCGAGTTGTACTCCAAGTAATAGGGTCGAGACCCTCATAAAGCAAAGGAATCCAAGTAAGCGCGGACGTGTCCGCGCCGTAACGAGAATGAAGGAGGGTACTGCATGATCGAAATTGAGAAGCCCCAGATCGAGTGTATCGAAACGCCCGGCGATGCTTCCTATGGAAAATATGTGATCGAACCCCTGGAGCGCGGTTACGGAACGACCCTGGGCAATGCGCTGCGGCGCATCATGCTCTCCTCTTTGCCCGGCACGGCGGCCACCAGCATCAAGATCGCCGGTGTGCAGCACGAGTTTTCCACCATCCCCGGTGTGAAAGAGGACGTGACCGAGATCGTTCTGAACGTGAAGAGTCTGCTGACCAAGCTGCACTGCGAGGGCACCAAGACCGTCTATATTGAGGCGACTGGTCCCTGCGAGGTGACGGCCGGCGACATCAAGAGCGACGGTGAAGTCGAGGTCCTGAACCCCGAGCTGCACCTGGCTACCCTGGATGTGGGTGCCACCCTGAGCATGGAAATCACCCTGAGCCACGGCCGCGGCTATGTGTCCGCCGACCGGAACAAGGCCCAGCGCCCCGGCGTCATCGGCGTGATCCCCATCGACTCCATCTATACCCCCGTGTATAAGGTGAATTACACGGTGGAAAACACCCGCGTCGGCAGCATGAGCGACTTCGACAAGCTGACGCTGGAGGTCTGGACGGATTCCACGATTTCCGCCCGCGACGCCGTATCCCTGGGCGCCAAGATCCTGTGCGATCACTTTGCCCTGTTCACCGATCTGTCCGATACCCTGGACGGCCGCCCCACCGTGGTGGAGAAGTCCGCGGATCCCCAGAGCACGGTGCTGGATATGACCATCGAAGAGCTGGACCTGTCCGTCCGCAGCTTTAACTGCCTCAAGCGCGCCAACATCAACACGGTGGCGGATCTGATCTCCAAAACCGAGGATGAGATGATGAAGGTGCGCAACCTGGGCCGCAAGTCCCTGGAGGAGGTCATCGGCAAGCTGGAGGCAATGGGCCTGTCCCTGGCCGACGAAGAGAACAACTAACGCGCCTCTGTGCGCATATCCTTACAAGGAGGAAACTGAAATGCCCGGAACTCGTAAGCTCGGTAAGACTACCGATCAGCGTATGGCGATGCTCCGTCAGCAGGTCACCGATTTCCTGGACAATGGCCGGATGGAGACCACCGTCACCCGCGCCAAGGAGATCAAGCCCCTGGCTGAAAAGATGATTACCCTGGGCAAGAAGGGTGATCTGGCTGCCTATCGTCAGGCGCTGAGCTTCATTACCAGAGAGACCGTCGCCCACAAGCTGTTCAAGGAGATCGCTCCTGAATATGCCGAGCGCAACGGCGGCTACACCCGCATCATCCGCACCGGCATCCGCCGCGGCGATGCTGCCGAGACCGCTATCATCGAACTGGTGAAGTAAAAAACCCCAAACCGCAAATGAGCTCTTTTGTATGGCACAGCCGCCATACAAAAGAGCTCATTTTTTGTCGTTTTACCGGCCACGCCGCCGAATACCGTTGGGCGCTGTCCGTTCGTCAGGCCGTCGTTCGGACAGCGCATTCCTGTCCCGCCTTATCTCGCCGGAAAAGCGGGACAACTGCCGGAAAATCCGGGACGTCCCGCCGGTTATCGGGACAAAAATACACGAAAAGCGGAAAAATGGCAAGGAAGCAGACAATAATTCGCCTGGGCGGAAACCCGCCCAGGCGAATGAGATCTGATGTTTTGGGGAGCAAATTGGGGGGGCAGCCTGTGGTGCCGGAAAGGGGGAAATAGAGCCGTCGGGGTCAGCGGCGTCCGCCGCCGAAGCCGCCGCCCCGGCTGCCGCCGGAGGAGCGTCCGCCGCCGCCAAAGCCGCCGCGATTTCCGAATCCGCCGGACCTGGAGCCGCCGCCGAAGCCGCCGCTGGAGGACCGGGAATAATTCCCAGGCCGGGGACCGCTGGACCGGGGAGGCCGGGGACCGCCGCCCATAGGGCCGCCGGGACCCCGAGGGGGTCGAGGGGGCCGGGGCGCTCGGGGCCGACGGCCCCAGAAAATGGGATAGTACACCGGGCCGCCTGCCACCACCGGACGGCGGCGGTAGCGGTTATAGCGCATGCGGTCCAGCAGGGACCAGATCACAAAAATCCCCACGATCAGCAGGACCACGCCGGGCACGCTGACGCCGGAGGCGGCAGAGGGCTGCTGCCACTCCCGGTTCTGAGCAGGCTGTTGGTGGGAGCCGCTCTGGCCCAGGGTCTGGGCCAGGACCACGTCGGACTGGCGGAAGAAATCCACCGCTGCCTGGGAGTAATCCCCGGCGTAGTAGGGAGTGTCCAGGGCGGTTTTCAGCTTGGTCTGCTGGGTGTCGGTCATCAGGTCCGCCAGGTTGTCGCCGCAGGCCACATACCAGTCGCCGCCTTTGACCAGGAGCAGCAGCATATCGTTGGCTCCCAGGCCCCACTTGGCCCCCAGCTCCCGGGCGTAGTCCTCGGGCTTCCAGCCGCGGATATTGTCCACGGCAGCCACAGCTGCAACGGCATAATATTTGTCGTTCCAGGCGGTGTTGTATTCCTGGATGGTTTGCCGGGCATCCTGGGTCAGCAGGCCCGCCTGGTCACAGATCCAGTTATAGTGCGATACCTCCGGCAGGGAGGCGGGCTTTTTGCTGATGCCATAGACGCTGGCGCCCAGGATGGCCAGGATCAGCACCACCAGTGCAAAGCCTCGTTTTTGATAAAATTTCATGGTGACGGCACCAGTCCTTTCCAGGGAGATTGAGGGGAAACGGCCCGCAGGGGCCGGCGAACCAGGACCTTGCCTGCATCAGGGCGCATTCGGGCGGACAGAGACGTCCGCCCCTACAGAGGGGGGAAAACGGCGCGCCGCGAATGGGGAGCGGGGCTTAGCCCCGGAGCTCCAGCAGCTTCTGCTTCAGTTCGCCCTCGATGCGGCCCAGCTCCTGCTCGGCGGCCTTGCGCTTCTCCGCGCCCTCCTTCTGGATGTTCATGACCTCATCCAGGGTGGAGATCAGCTGCTGGTTGGTGTGCTGGAGGGTCTCGATGTCCACGATGGAGCGTTCGGCCTCCTTGGCGGTGGCGATGGTGCCCATCTTCAGGGTGTCGGCATTCTTGCGCAGCAGCTGGTTGGTCATCTCGGTGACGGCGTTCTGGGCGGCAGTGGCCTGACGGCTGTGCTCCATGCCCAGGGCCAGCACCATCTGGCTCTTCCACAGGGGGATGGTGTTCACCAGGGAGGACTGGATCTTCTCAATCATCTGGGTGTCATTGTTCTGCAGCAGGCGGGTCTGGGGACCCATCTGCACAGACACCATGCGGGTCAGCTCCAGGTCGTGGAGCTTCTTTTCAAAGCGGTTGCACAGGTTCACCAGGTCGTTGTATGCCTGGGCGTCCTCGGCAAGACCCGTCTGCTCCGCCTTCCTGCGCAGCTCCTCCAGCTCCGTGGACCGCACCTCCGCCAGCCGCTTCTTCCCGGCCAGAATGTACATGGTCAGTTCCTTGTAATACTTCAGGTTCAGCTCGTACATCTGGTCAAACATGGCCACATCCTTCAGCAGGGTGATCTGATGCTGCTCCAGAGACTGGGCGATTTTGTCCACGTTGGCCTCTACCTTGCCGTACTGGGCTTTCATGGTTTCCAGACGGCTGCCGGCTTTTTTGAACAGGCCCGCCAGGCCCTTCTTTTCCTCTTCCTCGCCGAAGCCCTTCAGCTCCACCACCAGCTGGCTCAGGTCCTTGCCGATCTCGCCCAGGTCCTTGTTGCGGACGCTGTTCAGGGCGTTTTCGGAAAAGCCCGCCACGCTCTTCTGGGCCGCCGCGCCGTACTGCAGGATCATGTTGGTGTCCCGGATGTCGATCTTGTGGGAGAAATCCTCCACCGCCTTCTTTTCCGCGTCGGTCAGCAGCTTTTCGTCCATCTCCACGGGCTCAATTTTCTTTTCCTCCTCCACCTGGGGGGCCTCCGGGGCTTCCGGAGTCAGGGTCAGGGTGGGCACTGCCTCGGCGGCAGCGGCGGTGGGGTCCAGGGTCAGCTGGGGGGTCATGTTATCGGTCATGGTAATCGTCCTTCCTTTATGAGTAATGGTGTCTTAAAGCTCCAATTGGATCCCGTCGTCCTGGGGGCCGCTGTCGTCGGACGGGGCCTGGGTCCGGTGAATGGGGTCGTCGCTGAGACCCTCCCGGGCCATCATGTTGTCCAGCACTGTGATGTCCGTGGAGATATCCAAGGCCTGGTCGCCGAACAGGCTGTCCAGCTGCCGCTCGAAGGCAGTGACGATGGTGCCCATCATGCCCCGGACCCGCTCCATAGTGCCGGTGATGTTCTCGCCCTGGACCCCCTGATGACTCATGTCGTCATAGGCGCGCAGCAGCTTCAGGGTGGTGGGCAGGTAGTAGCTCATGAATTTGCGGATCTGGGGCAGCTGAGTGGGATCCTTCTGCACCTGCCGGAAGATCTTGCCGGATACCTGCTCCAGGCGGTCGATCTGGGCGCTGATGGCCGCATCCTGGATGCTGTCGTTCAGGCGGCGCATTTCGTCCAAAGCCTTCTGGCCCTCGGATACCATCTTGTCCAGCTCCGGATTGCCGGTGGTTTTCGGCTCCTCCGGCACCTCCTCCACAACATCCTTGCAGAACAGGCGGGCGATGCCGTACACCGCGGCGGAGGCCGCCAGCACGATGACGAAGTGGCCCACCCGATACAGGGGGAACAGCAGGGCATACAGCACCCATACAGCCGCCGCCGCATACAGCGGCGCAGCCGGCTTGTGAACAATTTTTTTCATCCCATCGCCTCCGAATTTGCGTTGAGACCATTATACCCCACAGGCCATTTTCGGTCAAGAAAAAAGCCTGTGGGGCGGGGAAAATCAGATGGCCACGGGAATTTTTCCGTCGAAGGGCAGGGGGTCGTACCCCTCCAGGCGGAAGCTGTCCCGGGTGAATTGGTAGAAGTCCGTAACGGCGGGGTCCACCACCAGCCGGGGGGCCGGACGGCCCTGCCGCCGCAGAAGCTCCTCCACCAGAGGGACATGGCGGTCGTAGATATGGGCATCGGCGATGACGTGGACCAGCTCCCCGGCCTCCAGGCCGGAGGCCCGGGCCATCATATGCACCAGCACGGCATACTGGGCCACGTTCCAGTTGTTGGCCGTCAGCATATCCTGGGACCGCTGGTTCAGAATGGCGTTCAGGGTCCGGCCCGACACGTTGAAGGTCACGGAATAGGCGCAGGGGTACAGGGCCATCTCGTGCAGGTCCTGGAAGTTATACAGATTGGTCATGATCCGCCGGGAGGCGGGGTTGTGGCGCAGGTCGTACAGCACCCGGTCCACCTGGTCAAACGCCCCCTCCGGGTATTGGTGCTTCACCCCCAGCTGATAGCCGTAGGCCTTGCCGATGGAGCCGTTTTCGTCGGCCCAGCTGTCCCAGATATGGCCCCGGAGGTCGTGGATGTTGTTGGACTTCTTCTGCCAGATCCACAGAAGCTCGTCGATGCAGGTTTTGAAATAGGTGCGGCGGATGGTGAGAATGGGAAACTCCTGCCGCAGGTCATAGCGGTTGATGATGCCGAATTTCTTCACCGTGTGGGCCGGAGTACCGTCCTCCCAGTGGGGGCGGACGTTCTGGTCTGTGTCCCACACCCCGTTTTCCAGGATGTCCCGGCAGTTCTGCTGAAATATTTCATCGGCGCGGCTCATAGGCGGCCCCTCCTTATACGTTTTGGGGTTATTGTACCATAACGGGGGGAGCATAGCAATAAAAATCCCGGCAGCAAGGCTGCCGGGATTCACTGGAAGCACCCCATATAGCTCAGGCCGGATCGGATTCATCCTTGAATTCAGATCGAAACAGCAGAAGCATGATCGCAGAATAGATGAGAAAGCAGACGTTCAGCCCAAGAACAGCGGGGATGGCCGGGAAGACGTTGTGAGACACGGTGGCATACATGGCTAAGGGATAGCTCAGCAGCGGGAAAAGAAGGCCGCAGTATCTGCGCCAGCGTAGCAGCCACCACGTGTTGCAGGTAAACACCAGCGCAACGAGAAAGTAGGTATTATTGAAGATAAGGGACAATGTGCAAAGCACAATGTTGATCAATTGAAGAAGCATACCCCGCCTGAACTGTTGGACGGTATACTTTTGCAGAGGACTCCACATAGGCAACCTCCTAGGAACGTGGGCCAACGCTCTTGTAAACGTTATAGCCATCCAGTGCCTGTGCATAGCAATTCTGATAGTAACTTTCACTCTTGTTATAACTCGTAGTCCTGGACCCGCTATCGATCTCTGCTCTTCTCGTACTAGAGGGTGAGGCATCTTCATATGCCTCGTATGAAACCGTTCTTATGGTCATGTTATAGGGATACTCGGAACTGTTAACATTAACATAACGTGAAAATATTGCTGTACAGGTATAACAATTCATCGATCCGGCTGCAATGGAAGCATACACACTTACAACGACGTTAAATGCAGTACAAATGGCTTGCACAATAGTATTTGTCACAATCAGTCCCAAAACAGAGGTAATCAGAGTTGACACAAATACTGCAGTCGACCAACTCTTATTCTGTGAAAAGCGCACTTCAAACCTCATGTCCTCATAAACCCGTACAGTATTTCCGTCCATGGTCGTACTATACCTTATGATGTCTTCAAAGGGCGATGTGCCAACGTACTTCACGAGTTGCGGATAAATATCTGCTCCCGCAGAACTGAATGGCTGAATGGAATTATGCATTTCAGATGGTGTGTTGCTGACGAAAATGATTTCCTCCGCTTGACTGATGTGATCTTCCGCATAAGCAATAATGTCCGTCCAAAATGCGGAACTAGATGGCTCAAAGGGCATTGGATAATCAGAAATATACCACTGGTACACTGTATCCGGATTATGAGAATACTTAATTGAAACTGTCATGGAATGGTGAGTATCATTTGTAATTATCGTCGCATCTCGGTCTTCGGATTGTAAAATGAACATATCACCATCTTCGGCCGCATAGAGACCGGGCAGTTCACTTTTGTTCGGAAGAGCCGAGGCAACAGTTGTAGAGGATAGTGAAAAGAGAAGTACGAAAATTAGGAAAATAGATAATCTTTTTTTCATATATAACCTCCATTTCAATTTCACGCGCAGAAGTAGTGAAAATATAAGTAAACGACAAATCCTCCTTTCTGCAATAATTATATAAAATATTATCGCATATATATTTGCTTTTGTCAATTACAAACATAATTAATCAAAAAAACAGTGCGATTTGCCAAATGCAGTTATTGCGTGTGCAGAGAAGCTAAACCCTGCCATAAGCAAAATCTGTTTGCTGCCGCGGAAAATAACTGGTATACTATATATGTATGACTATGTGAATCAGGAGGAAATGACTATGCAGTATGATGTGCTGATCGTGGGCGGAGGCCCCGGCGGAATCTACTCCGCCTATGAGCTGCTGGAGAAGCGGCCGGACCTGAAGATCGCCCTGTTTGAGGCGGGCCACGCCCTGGCCCGGCGGCACTGTCCCATTGACGGCGTGAAGGTGAAGTCCTGCGTCAAGTGCCCCACCTGCGCCATTATGAACGGCTTCGGCGGCGCCGGTGCCTTTTCCGACGGCAAATACAACATCACCAACCAGTTCGGCGGCACCCTGCACGAATACATCGGCAAAAAGCAGGCCCTGGAGCTGATGGAATATGTGGACGAAATCAACGTGGCAAACGGCGGCGAGGGGACCCACCTGTACTCCACCGGCGCAACCCCCATCAAGAAGCTGTGCCTGGAGAACGACCTGCACCTGCTGGACGCCTCCGTGCGCCACCTGGGCACGGATAAGAACCTGGTGGTGCTGGAGCACCTGTATAACCGGCTGAAGGACAGGATGGATATCTACTTCGACACGCCGGTGCAGTCCGTGGAGCGCACCGACGGCGGCTACCGGGTGGTGACGGACAAGGGCAGCTACGACGGCCGCTACTGCGTCATCTCCGTGGGCCGCAGCGGCAGCAAGTGGATGGAGCAGGTGTGCCGGGAGCTGGACATTGCCACTAAGTCCAACCGGGTGGACATCGGCGTGCGGGTGGAGCTGCCCTATGAGGTGTTCGCCCACCTGACCGACGAGCTGTATGAGAGCAAGATCGTGTACCGGACGGAGAAGTTCCAGGACCGGGTGCGGACCTTCTGCATGAACCCCAAGGGGGCGGTGGTCAACGAGAACACCAACGGCATCGTCACCGTCAACGGCCACAGCTATGAGGACCCGGCCATGCATACGGAGAATACCAACTTCGCCCTGCTGGTAAGCAACCGCTTTACCCAGCCCTTTAACGAGCCCTACCGGTACGGCAAGCACATCGCCTCCCTGTCCAACATGCTGGCCGGGGGCGTCTTGGTCCAGCGGTTTGGGGACCTGGTCCGGGGGGTGCGCTCCAACGCCCACCGAATGGGCAAGTCCACCACCCACCCCACCCTCACCGCCGCCGTGCCCGGCGACCTGTCCCTGGCCCTGCCCAAGCGGCAGCTGGACGACATCATCGAGATGATCCCCAACCTGCAGAAGAAAAACTTGTCCATGGCCTTTCCGAAGGATATCAACGGCTATGCCCTGCTGCTGTATCAGAACGGCGGCGATCTATATATAAACGAGGGCGAAAAAACCAACCTGAAATCCAACGAAGCGCTCAACTCCTTCGTGGAATTCACCGAAATGTTCACCTTGTACGATCTGCCGATTACCTACGACTTTCCCAACCGGTTCCGCTCGGGGGAAATGCCCTGCGGCATCCAGGACTACACCATGTATAATCAGCTGACCGTTTTCGCGCCGGAAATCAAAGGGTTATGGAAATTCAATCCAGTACCCGGCAAGAAGAAGGCTGACGGGACGACGGAAAACAT
>ERZ772886.3836-NODE-3836-length-10310-cov-8.123062_pt1 | contig 10310 bp, 9 predicted proteins | sample MGYA00512128_ERZ772886 | MGnify/ENA primary metagenome ERZ772886 (study PRJEB29015, sample SAMEA2737698) | human gut metagenome | biome: human gut; feature: human-associated habitat; material: faeces | place: China | collected 2012 ... | reverse complement strand
CCGACCCGCAGCTGATGGGCGCTCTGGGTGCTGCCGAGTACGCTCGCCAGAAGGGCCTCGCAAAGAAGTAAGCCACCCCGGCCGGAAAGGAGCAAACTATGAATCCTGTGGTTGCAAAAGTCCTGAAAAAGACGCTCACCACTTCCGCCACCGTCGTCGGTGCGCTGTTTGTGGTGTACTTCTGGAACCTGGACCAGAAGCTGATGGGCTGGCTCTATAAGCAGGTCAACACCATGTTCGACCGCAAGCCCACCGACATCAAGTTCTGAGCGAATACAAATAGGAACCGCCGCTTCCCGTTACGGAAGCGGCGGTTTTTTGCTGCCCTCAAAGATATCTGCCCGTGACGCTGCCGGGATCTTGCCGGATCTCCTCCGGCGTGCCGACGGCGACAATGCGGCCGCCCGCATCACCTCCGCCGGGGCCCATGTCGATGACATAATCGGCACTGCGGATCACATCGAGATCGTGCTCAATGACGACGACAGTCGCGCCGCGATCGAGCAGCGCCTGGAACACGCCCAGCAGCACCCGCACATCCAGCGGGTGCAGGCCGATGCTTGGCTCGTCGAACACGAACACGGAATCCGTCTGGATGCGCCCGATCTCGCTGGCCAGCTTCAGCCGCTGCGCCTCGCCGCCGGAGAGGCTCGGCGTCTCCTCACCGAGCGTGAGGTAGCCGAGGCCGAGCTGCTGCAGCACCTGCAGCTTCTGGCTGACCGTTTTTCTGTCGGCGCAGAACGGGAGCGCGGTGTTGACGTCCATGTCCATCAGCTCCGGCAGGGAAACGGACTGTCCCGCCTTGTTCGTCAGCTGGATATCATAAGCCGCGCGTGCGTAACGCGAGCCGCGGCAGTCCGGACAGGGGATGCTCACATCCGGCAGAAACTGCACATCCAGGCTCACCACGCCCGTACCGTCGCAGCCGGGACAGCGCAGCGAGCCGGTGTTGTAAGAGAAATCGCCGGCCTTGCAGCCGCGCGCCTTCGCATCCGGCGACCGGGCATAGAGCTTGCGCAGTTCGTCGTGCACGCCGGCATAGGTGGCCACGGTGGAACGGACATTGATGCCGATGGGCGTCGCGTCGATGAGCTTGACGTGTGCGATGCCCTCGGCGCTGACCGCCCGGACGTGCGGCGGCAGCGCGCTGCCGCGGATACCGGCCTCCAGTGCGGGGATCAGGCTCTCGAGCACCATGGTCGTCTTGCCCGAGCCGGACACGCCGGTCACGACCGTCAGCCGCGCCTTGGGAATGGCGACCTCCAGCGGCTTGACCGTATGGATCTGCGACGTGGACAGGCGAATCGTTCCGTGCGCAAACAGGTCCGCTTTTCCGGCGCGCGGGCGCAAGGACGCCTCCGGTGCTCCGGACAAAAACGGTCCGATCTGTGAGGCGGGATCTGCCGCGACTGCGGACACCGTGCCCTGTGCAATGACGCGGCCGCCCTTTGCGCCGGCCTCCGGCCCCATCTCAATGATCCAGTCGGATTCCTTCAGGATCTGCGTGTCGTGATCGACGAGAATGACGGAATTGCCGTCCGCCACGAGGTCGTGCATCACTCCGGTGAGGCCCACGATGTTGGCCGGGTGCAGACCGATGCTCGGCTCATCGAGCACATAGAGCACGCCGGTCGTGCGGTTGCGCACGGCGCGGGCCAGCTGCATCCGCTGCCGCTCGCCGGTCGAGAGCGTCGCCGCGGAGCGGTCGAGCGTCAGGTAGCCGAGCCCCAGGTCGAGCAGCCGCCGCGCCGTGCCCATAAAAGCCTCGCAGATGCTCCCCGCCATGGGGCGCATCTCCTCCGGCAGGCTGTCCGGCACGCCCTGCACCCAGTCATACAGCTCCGAGAGCGTCATCGTGCACGCTTCGTCCAGTGAAATGCCCCGCAGCTTCGGCGCGCGGGCCGCAGCGGACAGGCGCGTGCCATGACAGTCCGGGCACACGTCCTCTTTCAGAAACTTCTCGACGCGCTTCATGCCCTTCTCGTCCTTGACCTTGGCAAGCGCATTTTCCACGGTATAGACGGCATTAAAATAAGTAAAGTCCAGCTCCCCCGCCTGATTGGAGTTTTTGGCGTGGTAGAAAATGTGCTTCTTCTCCGCCGGGCCGTGGTAGACGATGTTCTTCTCCCGCTCCGTCAGGTCGCGGAACGGCACATCCGTGCGCACGCCCATCTCCCGGCAGACGTCCGTCATCAGCGACCACATGAGGCTGTTCCATGGCGCCACCGCCCCCTCGTCGATCGTGAGCGAATCATCCGGCACCAGCGACGCCATGTCCACCGTGCGCACACTGCCCGTGCCGCCGCATCTTGGGCACGCGCCCTGCGAGTTGAAGGCCAGCTCCTCGGCGCTCGGTGCGTAAAAATGCACGCCGCACTCCGGGCAGGTCAGCTCCTTGCCCGCGGCGACCAGCAGCGTCGGCGGCAGGTAGTGCCCGTTGGGGCAGCGGTGGCTGGCGAGGCGGGAATACATGAGCCGCAGACTGTTCAGGAGCTCTGTCCCCGTGCCGAACGTGCTGCGGATGCCGGGCACGCCCGGGCGCTGGTGCAGCGCCAGCGCCGCAGGAACGTACAGCACGTCATCGACGCTGGCTCTGGCGGCCTGCGTCATCCGGCGGCGCGTGTAGGTTGACAGCGCCTCCAGATAGCGGCGCGAGCCCTCGGCATACAGCACGCCCAGCGCCAACGACGACTTGCCGGAACCGGACACGCCCGCGATGCCGACGATCTTACCCAGCGGAATGTCTACGTCAATATTTTTCAGGTTGTGGACCTTTGCTCCACGTACAAGCATATGATCGACCATGGGTCATGCATCCTCCATTTGGAACTCACTCAGCGGCCGGACGGGTATGCCTTTATCCCGTGCGATCTGCTGTACCTTGCTGCCCGGCAGGCAGTAGATAAGCGCAATATGGGTACGGTCAATTATTTTGAGAACTGCATCCATTCCTAGGAAAACCAGAACAGGCCTATCCGATATTGTCCTATCGAATGCTGGGTAGCGCGGCTCAATATAGAAACGACTATGCTTGACATCTCCGACCTCTTGCACACCGGCCGGAAAAATAAAACGTGTGATCGCCGTCTTCTCAAAAGCGTCGTTATCGACCCGAAGCAGCGATTCGGGAAAGGAAACCGTCTGCAGTTTTTTGCAGGCATGGAAAGTACTCCCCTGGATCGTCTGCACCTGCTGACCAAATGTCACGTCACTCAGGTTTGCACAGCCGCCGCAGCACCCCTCCGGGATCGTTTTCAGACGATCCGGAAAATGCAGCGCCGTGAGTCCGCTGCTCGCAAAGCAGTGGCTCCCCAAATATTCCAAGCCGTCCGGCAGGTCGATATGCTGCAGGCGCTTGCAGCCAGAAAACGCCTCTCTGAGAATGGCCTTGATCGACCCCGGCAGGATCACCTCCGAGACGGTCGTGTTCTTAAACGCTTTCTCGCCGATGCTGACGACCGGCAGCCCGCCGATCTTCGCCGGAATGACAACACGCTCCGCATCAAACCCGGTGTAGGCCGTGATCCGGAGCCCCTTGCCGACCAGCTTCTGCAGCGCACGCTCCGGTTTCGGATGTTCCGCACCATACAAAGAAAGTCCATTGGTCGCAGTCCCCGGCTCCGGCATGTACTGAAAGCAGCTCGGATCGGCCGGTGCATCCAGCGCCGTCCGGAGCTGAGCCGAGACCGTCTGCTGTGCCGGGCTTTGTTCCGGTGTTTTTTCCCGCGTTTCCGCGGCGGCTGCCAGACTCTGTTCCGGCGCTTTCTCCGGTGTCTGCACGGCAGGTGCCGGACTGCTTTGCGCAGTCACCTTTTCCTGCGCCTGCGCATCCGGCACTTGCGCAGCCCGCTCTTTTTTCAGCGCATCCTCCAGCGCCTGCACTCTGGCTTCCAAAGCCTGAATGCGCCGCTCATAATCAAAAATCACCGCTTGCTCTCCCGGTTGATGCGGATCAGAAAGAACACGATGACCAGAACCGTCAGGACAACACCGAGCACCACGAGCCAAGGTGCGTCCACGATCGAGCCGAGGATCCCGACCGCCATGCAGCCCACGCAGGAAAACATCATCCGGCTCATGTCTCTCAGGATCTTGCGCGCATCATACCGTGCCTTTTTCTCCTCCGGCAGCGTGTTATAGCCTGCGATCAAAAATGTGCCTTTTCCGCAGGCAAACACGATGCCCAGAATCAGAAAAAGCAGTGCGGCGATGATCTGTGCTTTCATGCGAATTCCTCCCGTCAGCGGATGCGTGATCTTGTTCCTTTTCTTTGAATAACAGGAAATCCCCCCCATGACCCAACGGTCACGGGGGGGATTCTGAAGTTTGGTGGAGACGGAGGGATTCGAACCCTTGACCTCTCGGATGCGAACCGAACGCTCTCCCAGCTGAGCTACGCCCCCACAAGGCTTGTTTATTATAGCACATTTTTCGCATTTGTAAAGCCCATTTTTTCTGTTCCCGCGATTTTTTGTGCAAAAAGTCCCGCGCAAGAAAATTGCATCCCCCACTTGCGCAATCGCCGCTTTTGTAGTAGAATACGCTTACGTGGCCATTGACAAGGCTGCACTAGTCGGGGAGCCAGCGGTGTCCTGTACCTGCAATCCGCTATAGCAGGGATGAATTCCCGCCCCCGGATAGGCCGATGTGTCGTCTGCCCGCAGTAAGCGGCGTTGAAGGTTCGGTCCCGCGCAACGGAGCCCTGTGAACCATGTCAGGCGGGGAACCGAGCAGCATTAAGCAGGTCACTCCGTGTGCCGTGGGGACGCCGGGCCCGAGCTGGCTGCTGTGGTAACGGGCATGTCGTCTATTCAAAGGTGGGTGTGCAGTCTTGTCAATGGTCACGTTTTTTCATGTTTTCCGCTCCCGGAGGTGAAGCGCGCAATGTATCAGGCTCTCTACCGCAAATACCGGCCGAAGACGTTTGACGACGTCGTCGGTCAGGAGCATATTACCGAGACGCTGAAAAAGCAGGTCGAGACCGGACGGCTGTCCCATGCCTACCTGTTCATCGGCACGCGCGGCACCGGCAAGACCACCTGCGCCAAGATCCTGGCCAAGGCGGTCAACTGCGAGCACCCGGTCAACGGCAATCCGTGCAATCAGTGCGCCGCCTGCCGCGGCATCGACGACGGGTCGATCCTCGACGTGGTCGAGCTCGACGCCGCGTCCAACAACGGCGTGGACAACGTGCGCGCCCTGCGCGACGAGGCAGTGTTCTCCCCCGCCAATGTGCGCAAGCGTGTGTATATCATCGACGAGGTGCACATGCTCAGCACCTCGGCATTCAACGCCCTGCTGAAAATCCTCGAGGAACCGCCAGCGCACCTCATGTTCATCCTTGCAACGACGGAACTGCACAAAGTCCCGGCGACGATCCTCTCCCGCTGCCAGCGGCACAGCTTCAAGCGCATCCCGGTCGATACGATCGCCGCGCGCCTGAACTATGTGGCGCAGCAGGAACACCTGAACCTGCAGCCAGACGCGGCCACACTGCTCGCCCGCATGGCGGACGGCGGTATGCGCGACGCGCTGACGCTGCTCGACCAATGCTCCGGCAGCGATGTCATCACGACCGAAACGGTCATCTCCGCCATGGGCCTTGCCGGCAACCTGCGCACGGCGCAGCTGCTGCAGAGCATCGCCGATGGCGACACCGCAAAAACACTGGAACAATTCCGCAGCCTCTGGCAGGACGGGAAAGACCCCGCCGCCCTGCTCGACGAGCTGAGCATGCTCCAGCGCGACCTGCTCATGCAGGCCGTCGCCCCGCGCGGCGGCCGCGAGCTGCTCTCCGGCGGATACGACAGCGAAACGCTGCAGACCCTCTCCGGCGCTTTCACGCCGGCGCAGCTGCTGGCAAACCTGCAGAGCATTCAGGACGCGCTCACCGCCATGGCGGCGCAGCCCAACCCGCGCATCGCGGCGGAGCTTTGCCTGATTCGGCTCTGCCGGCCGGAGCTGTGCGACGATGTGCCGACGCTGTGCGCGCGTGTGGACAAGCTCGAACAGGCCGTGCGCAGTGGGGACATCCCGGCCACGGCGGCGTCCGCTCCGGCAAAGCCGGCTGCTGCCCTGCGGCAGGAGCCCGCGCCGAAGCCCCGCCAGGTGCAAAAAGCACAACCCAAACCGGAACCAAAACCGGTGTTTGATGATGTTCCCCCTTGGGAGCAGCCCACGCCGCCGGTCTCCGCGCCGAAGGCAAAGCCCGAGCCGAAACCGGTTCACGATGATGTTCCCCCGTGGGAGCCGCCCGCACCGCCGGTCTCTGTGCCAAAGGCGAAGCCCGAGCCGAAACCGGTTCACGACGATGTCCCCCCTTGGGAGCCGCCCGCACCGCCGGTCTCCGCGCCAAAGGCGAAACCGGAGCCAAAACCAGTTCACGACGATGTTCCCCCGTGGGAGCCGCCCCCGGAGCCGGTTGCTCCCCCCGAGGAGCGGCCGCCCTGGGAAATGCCGCCCGCACCGAAGCCGGCCCAGCGCCCGGCGTCAAAGGCAGCGCCCGCGCCCGGGCCGGCCGCGCCCCCCATCCCGGAACCGGAGCCGGTCCCCGAACCCGCTCCAGAGCCGGAGTCCACCCCCGCGCCCACCGGCGCGTTCGACTGGCAGGCGCTGTGCGCGTATATGGAGCAGGAGCTCCCGGTCGGCATCTACTATTTTCTGCTCGACCCGCTGCAGGCGACCGGCGAGCTGCACGACGGCACGCTGACGCTGCATTTCAGCCAGCAAATGGTTTACCCGATGTTCAACAAGCCGGAGATCGCGGAAAAATTCCGTCTGGCCGTGCAAAAACTGACCGGTCAAAACGTCCGCGTGGTCATGCAGCCGATGGACACGGTCACGCAGATCAATCAGCGCAAGATCGAGGAACTAGCACACTTTCCGAACGTAACGATCCGATAATAAAAATTTTTTGATGCACAGGAGGATACAAATATGGCAAGAGGCGGTTTTCGCGGTGGTTATGGTGGCATGAATCAGGCCAACGTGATGAAGCAGGCGCAGAAGATGCAGCAGGACTTCCTGCGGATGCAGAAAGAGCTGGAGGAAAAAGAGTTCACGGCCAAGTCCGGCGGCGGCATGGTCTCGGCAACGGTCAACGGCAACCGCGAGGTCACGAAGATCGAGATCAAGCCCGAAGCGGTCGATCCCGACGACGTCGAGATGCTCGAGGATCTGGTGCTGGCAGCCGTCAACGAGGCGCTGCGCCAGTACGAGGCCGCTTCCGACGCCACGGTCAGCAAGATCACCGGCGGCATGAAGCTGGGCTTCTGAACCCATAAAAATCAGCACGCACTGTCTCAGGACGGTGCGTGCTTTCATTTGCGCAAAAAGGCGTGCTCCTCACGCTGGACGAGGCCGAGCGCCGGGTCAAAGCAGGCGCGGCCGCGCAGGACACAGGTCTTGCCGTAGCGCGCGCGGAGGTTATCGAGCGTGATATCGAGCTGCCGCTGGCGCGCGCGGTGCTCCGCATCCTCGAACAGGTCGAGCTGGTGCGGCGCGCACGCGGGCACGAGATCCAGCGCGCGAATGCCGATGCTGCGCAGCGGATCGGGCCACAGGTGCGCCTGCTCGCACAGGGCCAGCGCCGCGTCGAGCAGCTCGCTCGTCAGGTCGGACGGATGCCGCAGCGCCATGCGGTGGCTGCGCCAGTGCAGGTCGGCCGTGCGCACGCTCAGCTCCACCGTGCGGCACTGATACCCCTCCAGCCGCAGGCGCGCGCCCACGCTTTCCGCCAGCGACAGGAGCGCCGCGCGCGCATCCGCCTCGCAGATGAGGTCGCGCGGCGCGGTGGCGCTGTTTCCGATGGACTTCGGCGGCGGCAGATCCGCGATGCGGTGCACCGGTGCGGGATCGTACCCGTTGGCGTAGGCGTGCAGCAGCCGCCCGCCCTTGCCCAGGCGCTGCTCGAGCACGTCGGCGTCCGCCGCCGCGAGCGCGCCGACCGTGCGGATGCCCAGCCGCTCGAGCTGCCGCACCGAACTGCGCCCGGCGAAGAGCAGGCTGCTGACCGGCAGCGGCCAGACCATGTCCGCAAAGCGCGCACGGTCAATGACCGTCACGGCGTTCGGCTTGCGGTAGTCCGAGCCGAGCTTTGCGATCGCCTTGCACCACGACACGCCGACGCTCACCGTCAGGCCCGTGGCATCCAGCACGCGCTGGCGCACCTCCTGCGCCGTGCGCAGCGCGTCCTCACGGCCGACGCAGCCGGTCATGTCCAGCCAGCACTCATCCATGCCGAACGGCTCGCACCGGTCGGTGAAGCCGGCATAGATCTCGCGCACGCGGCGCGAATAGTCGTAGTAGAGCTCGAAGTCCGGCGGCAGGATCGTCAGCTCCGGGCACTGCTGCCGTGCCACCCAGAGCGTCATGCCCGTGCGCACCCCGGCTGCGCGCGCCATCTGATCCTTGGCCAGAATGATGCCGTGGCGCAGCTCCCGCTCCCCGCCGACCGCCACCGGCCGCCCGCGCAGCTCCGGATGGCGCAGCAGCTCGATGCTCGCATAGCAGGCGTTGATATCCGAATGTAAGATCATACGGTCCATAGTGCTTTCTCCAGCAAAGAGATTATCTCTATTATAAATCTCTTTTCAGGATATTTAAAGCGTTTTCTTATCTAATTCAGATATTTTTCTTGCGTTTTTTCGTCCGATACGATATATTGTATCTGAGGTGCTGCATATGTACAAAACCTTTGGTGAAACGATCGCTTCCCTGCGCCGCGCGCACGGCATGCGCCAGCAGACGCTGGCGGACGCACTGGCTGAGGCCGGTGTGCCCGTGTCGAATCAGGCGGTGTCGAAGTGGGAAAATGACGCCACGCTCCCGAACGCGCAGCAGTTTCTGACGCTGTGCCGCGTGCTGGACGTGGACGATATCGCGGGCACGTTCTCCGGCGGGGACGCCGGCGGCCTGCTCGCCGGGCTGAACGCGGAGGGCCGCCGCCGCGCGCTGGAATACATCGCGCTCCTGCGCGAGAGCAAGCGCTTTGCCGCCGCGCCGGAGCCGGCCGTGCTGCGCAGCCTGCCGCTGTACTCGCTGGCCGTCTCGGCCGGCACGGGCCAGTTTCTCGACGGGGAGAGCTATGAGATGCAGCCGGTCGGCCCGGAAGTGCCGGAGGCGGCGAACTTCGGCGTGCGCGTGGCGGGCGACAGTATGGAGCCGCGCTTTCACAGCGGGCAGACCGTCTGGGTGCACCAGCAGCCGACGCTCGACCCCGGCGAGATCGGCGTGTTCCTCTACGACGGCAGTGCCTATCTCAAGCAGCTCCGGCGCGACAGCGGGCACGTGTTTCTGCACTCGCTCAACCCGGCCTATGCCGATCTGGAGGTCTCGGACGCACTGCCGCTGCGCGTGCTGGGAAAAGCGGTGTCGTGATAAAAGCAAAAAACGCCCTGCGGAAATCATGTGTTCCGCAGGGCGTTTTTCAGTTATGCCTCGTTCCAGTGCAGCAGCCGCTCGGACAGCTCCGCGACCGTCTGCACCGTGGTCACCACGCCGGCGGCCTCCAGCTCGCCCGGCTCGGCATAGCCGTAATACACGCCGAGACACGGCACGCCGCAGGCGGCAGCGCCGGTGACATCATACTTCCGGTCGCCGACCATGAGCGCGGCCTCCGGGGCCGTGTGCGTCTCGGCGAGCACCGCCGCGACGACCTCCGCCTTCGTGCTGCGCGAACCGTCATATTCGCAGCCGATCACGCAGTCAAACAGCCGCTCCATATCGAACCGCTGCAGGATCGAGCGCGCCATCGGCGTGGGCTTCCCGGTAGCGACTGCGACGCGAAATCCGGCAGCGCGCAGCTGTTTCAGCAGCTCCGGAATACCGGGATAGAGCGTGCACTCATAGATGCCGACAGGCAGATACCGCTCCCGGTAGCGCGCGACCGCCGCCTGTGCCTGTTCGGGCGTCATGGCATACAGCTCCGAAAACGAGTCAAACAGCGGCGGACCGACAAACTTGCGCAGGCGCGCCGTGTCCGTCTCGTGGATGCCGAAGCCCTCAAGCGCATACTGCACGCTGCGCAGGATACCCTCGCCGGTGTCAAACAGCGTGCCGTCAAAATCGAATAAGATGGTCTGAATCATGACAAATCTCCGTAATCAAGATGGGAAAAGGATAGCATCAGGGCGCGAAATTGTCAACAGCCGCACCGGATGCATACGCTGTAGCAACCTGAAAAATGTGAGGTTTCGCCATGAACAACGGACTGGAAACACGCTACTTTCTCAGCGCCCTGACCGGCGCGGGCTACTATGCACTGCACAGACAGTTTCTGCGGCCGCCGGAGCGCTATTTCTGCATCCTCA
>ERZ772886.3833-NODE-3833-length-10323-cov-4.525906_pt1 | contig 10323 bp, 9 predicted proteins | sample MGYA00512128_ERZ772886 | MGnify/ENA primary metagenome ERZ772886 (study PRJEB29015, sample SAMEA2737698) | human gut metagenome | biome: human gut; feature: human-associated habitat; material: faeces | place: China | collected 2012 ... | reverse complement strand
AGTTAAAGCCGTATTTCAAGGATGGCAAGCTGCCCATCACCGCATGGCGCAGGGAACGGGAGCAGTTGGAGCAGGAATATAGGGACATTCAGACAGAGCTTGCGCCGCTCCATGCAGACGCGAAAAAGCTCTGGGCAATCCATTACAACATCTACGAAGTGCAGCATGAGCAGGAGCGCCAGAACACCACGACGCGGCAGAAAAAGCAGGAAATTGAACACTAAGGAGGGCATTGCCTATTGAGCATTTTTGAAGCTGTCAAGCAGACTGTGACCACCCGGCAGGCTGCGGAGCGATACGGCATCCGGGTGGAACGAAACGGAATGTGTCGCTGCCCGTTCCACGATGACAGCACACCCAGCATGAAGCTGGATCGCCGGTATTACTGCTTTGGCTGCGGTGCTACCGGGGACGTAATCGACTTCGTTTCCCGGCTTCGCGGAATCGGCAGCAAGGAAGCCGCAATTCTGCTGGCACAGGATTTTGCTATTCCGTATGAGGATGGCATGGGCAAAATGAGCAAGCCGCGACAACAAAACACCGACGAGCAAAATTATCAGCACATGGAACGCTACTGCTTCCGTGTGCTGTTGGACTATTACCGGCTGCTATGCCGCTGGAAGGAGGACTATGCCCCACGAACGCCGGAGGACGACTATCATCCGCGCTTTGTAGAAGCATTACAGAAGCTCTCGCTGGTTGAATATCTGCTGGACGAGCTGCTGTGCGGGGATATACATGCGCGGGCATCCGTTGTGATCGAATATGGAGAGGAAGTGAGGAACATTGAGCAGCGAATGGCAGAGCTTGCCGCCGCAGATGAGGCAGCAGCTCAAAATGCAGGCGGGCAGTATAGCATCGCCGATGAGCATTGAAGAAGTAAAAGCCATGCTGGACACCACGGAAAAAGGTGGCGTCCGCAACAGTATCAAGAATTGCCTGACGGTGTTTCAGCACGATCCGCTGCTCTCCGGTGCGATTGCATACAATCTGCTGACCGACCGCACCGATATTGTGAAGCCCATTGGTTATGACCGAAGCCACAGCGCATCCATGACCGACACGGATATGAAGTACATCCGGCTGTATCTGGAAGAGAATTACGACCTGACAAGCGAGAAGAAGATCATAGATGCTGCCGATCTTGCTGCCCATCAGAACAGCTACCATCCTGTCCGGGATTATCTGAACAGCCTTACATGGGATGGCACGGAGCGCATCCGCTTTTGTCTGCATCATTTTCTGGGAGCGGAAGCAGATGAGTACACCTTTCAAGCGCTGCGGCTGTTCCTGCTTGGCGCGATCCATCGGGCATTTCGTCCCGGCTGCAAATTTGAAGTCATGCTCTGTCTGGTGGGCGGTCAGGGCGCGGGAAAGTCCACCTTCTTTCGCCTGCTGGCAGGCAAGGATGAGTGGTTTTCCGACGATCTGCGGAAGCTGGACGATGAAAATGTGTACCGCAAGCTGCAAGGGCACTGGATTATAGAAATGTCCGAAATGATCGCAACCGCCAATGCCAAGAGTATTGAGGAAATCAAGTCGTTTCTGAGCCGCCAGAAGGAGGTCTACAAAATCCCGTATGAAACCCATCCGGCAGACCGATTGCGGCAATGCGTGTTCGGCGGCACGTCAAACGCAATGGACTTCCTGCCCCTCGACCGCTCCGGTAACCGACGCTTTCTGCCGGTGCAGGTCTGTCCGGAGCAGGCGGAGGTTCACATTTTGGAGGATGAAGCCGCATCCAGAGCCTATTTGCAGCAGGTATGGGCGGAGGCAATGACCATCTACCGGACAAGTGGTTGGAAGCTGACGTTCAGCCCGGAGATGGTGCGCTATCTCAAAGAACATCAGAAGGACTTCATGCCGGAGGACACGAAAGCGGGCATGATTCAGGCGTTTCTGGACAGCTACACAGGCGATACCGTCTGTTCCAAGCAGCTTTACAAGGAGGCGCTGAACCATGCTTTTGACGAGCCGAAGCAATGGGAGATCCGCGAGATCAACGAGATTATGAACCAGTGCGTGACCGGCTGGACGTATTTCTCCAATCCCCGCAGCTTTGCCGGGTACGGCAGGCAAAAGGGCTGGGAGCGCGAAAGAGCTGCAACCGGCAGCGGCAACCGAACCTCAGAAATCCCGGACGGCTTTGTGGAGATCACAGAGCAGATGGAGCTACCGTTCTGAAAAGTGTGGCTGGTTGCAAATCCTGTTGCGACTCCGTTGTCGGGCTGGTTGCCGGAGAAATCCCTGCTCTGTCAGGCTTTTTCTACCTTTGACAACCAAAACAACCAAAAAATAGAAGAAAAGGGAAATCGTAAATCAACCGTCAGACCGGGTATGTTTCGAGGTTTTTGGAAGTCCGTTGCCGGACTTCGTTGCCGCCTCACCCTGTCTGGCTATTTTTATAAGGAGGATAAACTGCCTATGAAGGAAATCCCGATTTGGGAAAAGAGCAATCTGAGCTTGGAGGAGGCTGCGGCTTATTCCGGCATTGGTATCAACAAGCTGCGTGAGATCACCAACGAGGACCGATGCAAATTCGTCCTCTGGGTGGGCAACAAGCGCCTGATTAAACGCCGCCTGTTCGATCAGTTCATCGAGCAGGCGTATTCTATTTGAAGAAGTGATGTGAAAATCTATGACACAGCGACACTTTGAAAAAGTTGTCTGCTTCTGTTCAATATCAGTGGAAATCGCATATTCGGTATGATATACTTGTATCAATCCCTATAATCGCGCTTTTCACAGAAAGGAGTTCCTGAATTGTCTGAAAAGCGCAAAGATAGCAAAGGTCGTGTTTTGAAGGACGGCGAAAGCCAAAGAGCAAACGGCACTTATGACTATCGTTATACCGATATACACAAGAAACGGCGCTGTATTTACGCCAAATCCCTGACAGAGCTGCGGAAGAAGGAGGACGAGCTGCGGCGCGACATGGCGGACGGCATCGACTATGCAGCGGGCGAGATGACCGTGGCGGAGCTGGTCGACCGCTACATGAACCTGAAACGGGGCTTGAAGCAAAACTCCCTGCGGTCGTATGGTTCTGCGGTCAAGCGGATTCATGCTGATCCGTTCGGGCAGAAGCCGATCAAAACCATAAAGCTCTCCGACGCAAAGGGCTGGTTCGTGTTCCTGCACGACAGCGGCATCAAGCAAAACACCATCGGCGTGCCGCAAAGCGTTGTCAGACCGGCGTTTGAAATGGCGGTGGATGATGACATCATTCGCAAGAATCCGTTCAAGTTCAAGCTGTCCGACGTGATACCAAAGGATGCCTATGTACGCGACGCGCTGACCAAGGAGCAGCAAGAGAAGTATCTGCAATTCGTGCAGGACTGCGGCGGGAATTACTATGATGACATTGTGATCCTGCTGGGAACCGGCTTGCGCGTGAGCGAGCTGTACGGTCTGACACGGGCAGATATTGACTTTGACCGGCGCTGTATTCACGTTCGGCGGCAGCTATGCCGGACGGCAGAGAAGCCCTATTTTGTCACACCGCCCAAAACCAAAAGCGGCATCCGAAACGTCCCAATGACGGATGCGGTTTACATGGCGCTGATGCGGGTGGTGAAAGCCAGAACTGCCCCGAAGGTGGAATTGCTGGTGGACGGTCACAGCGGGTTCCTCTTTCTGGACAAGTCTGGGATGCCGAAGGTTGCGATGCACTTGGAGAACTATATGCGAGGGCTGCAAGCGCGATTTGAAAAGGCATACGGCAAGCCTGTCCCTCGGATCACGCCCCATGTGCTGCGGCATACCTTCTGCACCAACGTCCAACAGGCGGGGCTTGATGTGAAGAGCCTGCAATATCTGATGGGACATTCCAACGCCAGTGTGACGCTGGACGTCTATACGCACAGCAGCTTTGATTCTGTCGAGAGAGCCTTTGAACAGATCGCCAGCAGCCTATAATTTTCATTGTACGAAGTTGGCTGGCTTACGCCACAACTTACGCCAATTTCCTGCCAAGTGGCGTAGATTTGCGTAGAAATGTGTGAATTTTCTTAAAATCAAGGAGACTTCAAAAAGCGGCTCAAAGCATTGATAACTCTACGAAAATCTACGTTTTTCGTTATATGCGTTTTGCTTCAAAAAGTTGCGATTCTGAAGGACGGCATGTACTAAGAGACACCGCAAAGCAGCCACGATAAACAAGATCCCCGATGCCCGCTTGTGCGGGCATCGGGGATCTTCATTGTTACCTCTTATGTGCTCAAGCACATAACAGATAATATGTGACGAGTTTGTCACGAGGGCGGTGGTGGGCGAAATGACTTGAAATAAGGGATTTTTTCATAAAAACACCTCACATAATATTTTGCGCTTGTCTGTCTGCGCACACCTTGGGATAATGAAAATAGTCGCTGATACAGTAAAATTTTCAAAGGAGTGATGCAGTATGAAGCAAGCTTGCTCATTAGAATCAATGGTTGATGCCGTACTGTCTGAAATGAAAAGACGGGGCAATGCAAAAAATACCATCGAACGGCATGAAAGGGCATACTCACAATTTTACGAGTATGCCCTAACACAAGGCGAAAACAGCTATTCAAAAGTTCTGGCGAGATCTTTTTTAGAGGAAAAGGAAAAACTATCAGCCTACCGAGGACCTCGTTTCATGGAGCAGTATAGGATTGCGCTGAATAAACTGGACGATATTGCCAAAGGTCAAGATATCCGTTTGAGGCATTTGGAAAACGGCTATCACTTGAAATCGTCTTGCTTTGACTGGGTAATTCCGTTCTTTGAGGAACGGCTTAAACGGCGGCTAAAGAACACATATGATGTTAGGACTCGGCTGCGTATATTGTCACTGTTTCTCTCATTTATTGAGACACAAAACGCGAAAAAGTTGGAGGATATCAGTATTAATCATATAGCTGCTGCGTTTGAAGCGTCCACAGACCAGAACCACTTTCGCAGTACAATCCGCGAGTTCCTTAGCTTTGCTGCGGAAAATGGGTGGATGCCCACTAATCTGAGTTGTTTTGTTCCAAAAATTCGACGTCATAGAGGCGTACCTACCGTTTACAGTACAGATGATATTGAAACCTGTTTGGCATCTATCGACCGTACTACGCAGAGTGGCAAACGTACATATGCAGTATTACTTATTTGCGCCAGGCTGGGACTGAGGAACACTGATGCCTGCGAATTGAAGTTCTCTGATATAGATTGGGTCAAGAAGACAATCTCCATTGTCCAGATGAAGACTGGCATCCCACTCGTACTGCCGCTCTTACCGGAAATTGAAGACGCAATAAATCGGTACATTGCAGCCCGCCCTCAAAGTGACCTTTCTTTTATCTTTTTGCGTCATAAAGCTCCGTATTATCCTCTGCGCAACTCGACGCTGGATTACGAGTTGCGGAAACTCTTAGAGGAGAATGGGATCAATACAGATGGGAAAAAGAAAGGCGCACATACCTTGCGCTCCAGCCTTGCCAGTTCACTTTTAAAAGAAGGCATTCACTATCCTGTTATTCAGAAAGCACTGGGGCATAGCAGCCCTAACGCAACTAAGTACTATACCAAAATCGATATCTCCCGTTTGAGAGATTGCGCATTGGAAGTGCCTCCACCTTCTGGAAACTTTGAACGGCTTATAAAGGAGTCTGGACATGCGTAAGAAAAAAACTTTTGAATATACCAGCTACTTTGCAGCAGAGTTTAATGGTTTTCTGCAATATAGAATTTCTGGCGGCAGCAACGGTCTTGAGGAACGACGCGTATTAAAAAGTCTGGATGACTATTTGATACAAAGTGGAATGGTGAAAAAGAAACTGGATGGAATTATCGTAGATGCATGGATTAATTCTTTGAATGTTGGTGGAAACACAAAAGCGCATTATGTCAGTGTTTACCGGCAATTTGCACACTACCTCACCGGATTGGGTTATAAAGCGTATATCCCACCACCTTTACAAATAAAACGCAACTATACTCCGTATGTTTTCACATCCGAGGAAATGAAACGATTATTTGAGGCATGCGACAATATTCCCGCGAGACGCAGTTTGACAAAAGCAGAAGTTTGGCTCCCGGTTATGGTTAGGATGCTTTATGGTTGCGGTTTGAGGGTTGGCGAAGCAGTTTCTCTCCAAAATAAAGATATTGACTGGACAGAGGGAACTCTTTTAATCAGGGCTGCCAAAGGAAACAAAGACCGGTTGGTTCCCATGAGTAACTCGCTGATTGATGTTTGCCGTACATATCATAGTATTGCGCATCCATTTCCTAATTCCGAGGATTTCTTTTTTTATAATCACAAAAAACAACCTCTTTCAACTCTTACCCCCTATATTTGGTTAAGGAGGGCTCTTGAAATTGCCGGTATTGACCGTCATCCGTACCCTAAACAGTTGAGGGGTGTCTGTGTCCACTGTCTTCGGCATACATTTGCGGTACACACATTACAGTTACAGAGCAAACGAGGAATAGATCGTTTCTATTCCGTACCAATTCTTTCAACTTATATGGGGCATACAGATATTTATGGAACGGAATTGTATCTTCGCCTCACGCCCGAATGTTACGAACACATAGTGGATTGTGCGGAAAAAGATACGGGTGACATATTCCCGGAGGTACTACCATGAAAACAACGTCATTTTCTCAACACCTTGGGACGTATTTTGATGAGTATCTTCCTAATGTTCGCAACTATAGCCCTAACACGATTGCCTCGTACCAAGATACTTTCCGCCTTCTGCTGGAGTATATGGCGGAACAGCAGCACATAAAACCATACTTGCTGGACTACAAACACTTTTCCGACAAGGTGATCTTATCCTTCTTGAATTGGTTGGAAACCCACCGTAACTGCAGTCCCTCAACCCGAAACCAAAGGCTTTCGGCTATTTCCGCTTTTTTCAAATATGCTTCTCAGCGCAGTATCTCCGCATTAAAGATTTGCTCCAATATAGCAAGTATTCCTCCGAAAAAGACTCCTCGCCATATTTTTTCATACTTTTCCGTGGAGGAATTGAGAGTCCTGCTGCAAATGCCAGACCCCAGAAAACCTCTGGAACGACGGGACATCGTACTGCTGAGTCTTTTATACGACAGTGGAGCCAGGGCACAGGAGTTATGCGGCATACGAGTTGGAGACATTCGATTTAGCAATCCCGCAAGTGTGCTTTTGCACGGTAAAGGCGGCAAAAGCCGTGTTGTACCTCTTATGAACCGGCCCACAAGGATTCTTCAGCAGTTCATTGCTGAGCGCAAATTCGGAACTGCAGAAAAAGATGCTCCTTTATTTTTAAATCAGCGCGGCGAACCAATTACCCCAGCCTGTATCCGAAACGTTATTTGCAAATACATTTCCAGAGCAAAGAACATACGCCCGGATTTATTCAATGAATCTTCGTATTCACCGCACAGTTTTAGACATAGCAAAGCAGTTCATTTGCTGGAGGCTGGCACAGAATTAGTTTACATTCGCGACTTTTTAGGACATGTCTCTGTCCAAACGACAGAAATATACGCCACAGTAAGTCAATCCATGCTGAATAGTGTCCTCCGCAACAGAAGTATACCCAAGGTGTTGAATGTGGATTTGAATGAAATCTCCCACGATGCGATCCCGGATTATTTGAGAAAGAAAAAATAAATATTATGTGAGGTGTTTTTATGAAAAAATCCCTTATTTCAAGTCATTCCGCCTACCACCGCCCTCGTGACAAACTCGTCACATATTACTTTACCGGTAATCGTTCGCCTGCGTGAGCACCGACGGCCGGCAGGGCAGCGGCTCGGCGGCGAGCTTTAGCTTGAAGTCGCAATAGCCGCCATCCATGCAGGTGTGCTCCCGGAACAGCGGCGCGCCGAGAATGCCGAACATCACGCGGACGAATCTCAGCACAGGCCGAGACAATGGCGCAGCTCGCCGACGCTGTAGAGCGAGCCCCACGCGCAGACGGCGTCCTCGGGACCCGCGAGAGCGAGCGCGGCGTCCAGCGCCTCGCCGATGGAGGCGTGCGCCTCGGCGGGGACGCCCTGCGCGCGGACCCACGCGGCCAGCTCGTTTTCGTCCTTAGCGCGATCGCTTTCGGGGCGGACGGTGACGATGGCCTTGGCCAGCGGAAGGACCTCGCCGACCATGCTCTGCCAATCCTTATCGGCGAGCACGCCGATGAGGAAGATGAGCTTTTTTTCGCCGTAGAGCCCGCGCAGCGAGGCGGCAAGCGCCTGCGCGCATTGCGGATTGTGCCCGCCGTCGATGATGAGATCGGGGCGGCGGCGAACCAGCTCCAGCCGTCCGGGCCAGCGTGCGGCGGCAAGGCCGCGCGCAACGGCGTCGGCGGAGATATTCCGGCCCTGCGCGCGCAGCGCGTCCACCGTGTCGAGCACGGTCATGGCGTTGCGGAGCTGATAGTCGCCGAGCAGCGGCAGGAGCAGCGGCGCGCTGCCGCGGTAGGTGAAGCGCTGTCCGTCGAGGCCGGACGAGAGCAGCGTGAGCTGCGAGGCGTCCGTGACGGTGAGCGGGATCTCCTTTTCCGCACAGACGCGGGCAACGACCTCCCCCACCTCGCGGCTCTGACCGTAGAGCACGGCGCGGCAGCCGGGCTTGAGGATGCCGGATTTCTCCGCGGCGATGGCGGCGAGGGTGCTGCCGAGGATGGCGGTGTGCTCCAGCCCGATGTTGGTGATGATCGCCGCCTCAGGCGCGGGAATGACGTTGGTGGAGTCCAGCCGCCCGCCGAGACCGACCTCGACCACGACGAGGTCACAGCCGGCCTCCGCGAACCAGAGAAAGCCGATGGCGGTCATCAGCTCAAACTCGGTCGGATGCTCCGGAAGCGTGTCCGCTGCGGCGAGCACGCGCTCCGTGAGGCGGTCAAGCGCCGCATCGGGGATGGGCGCGCCGTTCACCTGAAAGCGCTCGTTGAAGCGGTAGAGGTGCGGCGAGGTGAACAGTCCCGTGCGGTATCCCGCCGCCGCGAGAACGGAGGCGAGCATCGCGGCGGTCGAGCCCTTGCCGTTCGAGCCGGTGATGTGGACGAATTTGAGGGCTTTTTCGGGGTTTCCCAGCGCGGCGAGCAGAGCGCGGGTGCGCTCCAGCCCCGGCTTGCGGTCGGTCCATGCGTAGGCGTGGACGCGCGCGGCGACGTCTTCTCCGGTCATGCAGCTCCCTCCCTCAGCGGTACATCTGCGCAAGCATCAGCTTCGCGCTGCCCTCGACGGTGAGCTGCGCGGGCGCGTCCCCGATCAGGGCGCTTTCGTGCGCGGCGAGCGTCAGCGTTTCCGTGCCCGCGTGGAGTGTGACGCTTCCCTCACCGCAGAAAAGCAGGGCCGTTTCGCCCGCGTGGAGGGCAAGCGTTTCCGTGCCGTGCGGGAAATGCGCGGTGACGCAGCCGCGGCACTGCCCGCGGCGCAGCATGAGGTTGAAGTCCGTGCAGCGGCCCCAGGAGTGGGTATCGTCCGCGCCGGAAAAATCGTGGATCTCGTAGGGGTGGAGCGTCAGTCGTTCCCCGCCGTTGTGCGCGAGGACCATATCGCCGCGCAGCGTGGAGATCACGCGGTCATAGGCGGGCAGGGGTGTGAAGTCAGACTCGTCGAGTTCGACGGTCGCGGAGCTCAGCCGCCAGAGAAAATCGCGGTCAGCATACACCGCGCCCTTCGGCGCGATGGCGAGCTGAGTGGTCGCGCCGCCGGACCACTGCGTGGTGACGTAATCGGCGGGGGTCAGATGGGTGAGCGTCATAAAAGGACCTTCTTTCTGTCGAAAAGGCTTCGGTACGATGATACCGAAGCCTTTTGCGTTTGGCAAGATAAATTTTAGCCGTCGATCAGCTTGACGATCTCGGCGTAGCACTCGTCCGCCAGAGGCAGCGCGTGCGCGAGCAGCTTCTCGCCGCGGGCACGGTACTCGGCGGCGAACTCCTGATCCTTCAGGGAGCCGACGTTGATGAGCACGTTGAGCCACGCGCCCTGAATACCGGCCTTGAGGGAGAGGAACGCAACGCCCAGGTCGCTCGCGGAGGTGTCGTTGAAGCGGCCGAGCAGGGAGTGGGCGAGGGTGAGAGTCTCGTCGATCAGCTCCATCATCTCCATGGGCGTCTTGGTGCAGCCCTTGAGACCGTTCTGGATGGCGGCGGAGCGCTCAGCCTTCTGCTCGTCGGTGTCCTTGGGCATACCGAAGGCGGCGGAGACGACGTTGAACGCGTCGGTGTCGCGGTCCATCACGTTGAGCAGACGGGTCTTGAGCTCGTTGCCCTTGGCCTCGACCTCGGCGGCGTGCTCGGCGTACTCGGCGTACTTCTTGCGGCCCTGGGTCAGACCGCCGACCATGGCGGTCAGCGCAGCGCCGATGGC
>ERZ772886.3826-NODE-3826-length-10339-cov-6.080805_pt1 | contig 10339 bp, 8 predicted proteins | sample MGYA00512128_ERZ772886 | MGnify/ENA primary metagenome ERZ772886 (study PRJEB29015, sample SAMEA2737698) | human gut metagenome | biome: human gut; feature: human-associated habitat; material: faeces | place: China | collected 2012 ... | reverse complement strand
TTTCATAAACCTATAAAATCACGACTTGTGAGAGGACGCTTATATCTGCCCTTCACAACCTATAAAAGCACCACAGAATCTGCAACACTACGTCCGTTAAACTCCGGTTTATCAGAAATCCACCTCGGTATCATAGTAGCAGCATTTCAGCAGCTTCTCCATCTCTTCCTGACTCGGCTGTCTAGGATTGGAACCGGTACATGCATCTAAAATCGCATTGGCAGCGATCTCCGGCAGTCTCTCTAAGAACACCTCTTCCGGAACGAAGCCCTGCTCTGTCGGGTAGCTGTCTGCGCCATAATTTTTGATGCAGTGTGGAATCTTAAGGTCATCATTCATCTTGCGCAAGTATGCAATGAGTAACGCAACTTTCTCATCTAAGCTGTCTCCGCCAAGTCCCATGAAATCTGCGATATCGCCGTAACGTTTCTTCGCTGTCTCATCTTTTGCATTGAATGCGATAACTTTTGGCAGATACATGGCGTTTGCAGCACCATGGATAATATGAGCACCATAATCTGCAAATGCAGCTCCTGTCTTATGTGCCATGGAATGAACGATACCAAGCAGAGCGTTGGAGAATGCCATTCCGGCAAGACACTGCGCATTGTGCATGGAATCTCTCTTAGCCATATCTCCGTTGTAGGAATCAACCAGATCATTCTGGATCATTTTGATCGCATGTAACGCCAGTGGATCGGTAAAGTCACAGTTAGCGGTAGAAACATATGCCTCGATCGCATGTGTCATAGCATCCATTCCAGTATGTGCAACTAATTTCTGCGGCATTGTCTCTGCAAGATCCGGATCAACGATTGCCACATCCGGTGTGATCTCAAAATCTGCGATCGGATATTTGATACCTTTTTCATAATCGGTAATAATTGAAAATGCTGTCACTTCTGTCGCTGTTCCTGATGTGGATGAGATTGCACAGAAATGAGCTTTATTTCTAAGCGACGGGATACCAAATACTTTACACATATCCTCGAACGTGATATCCGGGTACTCGTATTTGATCCACATTGCTTTTGCTGCATCGATTGGGGATCCGCCGCCCATCGCAATGATCCAGTCCGGCTCAAATTCCATCATTGCTTTTGCACCTTTCATCACGGTTTCCACAGAAGGATCCGGTTCGATGCCTTCAAACAGCTGAACTTCCATTCCGGCTTCTTTCAGGTACTGTTCTGCTCTGTCGAGGAATCCGAACCGCTTCATGGAACCGCCGCCAACACAGATCATTGCCTTTTTTCCTTTGAATGTCTTTAATGCCTCCAGAGCACCTTTTCCATGGTATAAATCTCTTGGTAACGTAAATCTTGCCATTGTAAAAACCCTCCTATAAAATATGTATGTGCTTATTTTGATTGTTATGTTTTTAACAATCAGGCCGCATGTATTACCTCGTGATCTCATCACTTGTGCTTATTATACCATACACCTTATTTTATAAAAGGGTTTTTATACATTATTCACAAATTATTTCATGTATTTTTTGATAAACAAATTTCTAATACAATTTTAATCCACTGCGCACCGGTTCACTTGTCAGATCCACACCCAGCTTCTTAAAAATTTTAATATCCACTTCAGAGAGCATTACGGAAGTGTGCACCTGGCATCCCCGAAGTGCCGGAAGCTGCTCTAATGCTTTCTTTGCGTTTTCATTGGTCACCGCAGCGAGCGAAAGGGCGATCAATACCTCATCGGTATGGAGTCTTGGATTCTTTCCACCGAGGAAACGGACTTTCAGATCCTGGATCGGTTCGATCGCTTCCGGGCGGATGAGTTTCTCATCATGCTCAATGCCAGCCAGATATTTTAATGCGTTCAGGAGCAATGCTGCAGACGCACCGAGAAAATCTGATGTCTTGGACGTAATGATACAGCCATCGGAAAGTTCGATCGCTGCAGTTGGAACGCCAAGTTCCTCTGCACGTTTTTTTGCAGCGACTGTGACATGTCTGTCGTCCGTTGTGATCTTGGCCTGTTTCATCAGAAGTTCAATCTTGTAAACTTCATTTTCCGTCGCTTCCTCTTTGACCAGTTTGTTTACCGCTGTGTAATAACGTCTTATGATCTCCATTTTGGAGGCTTCACAGCATGCCTCGTCATCGATGATACAGTTTCCTGCCATGTTGACACCCATATCAGTCGGTGATTTATAATAAGTATTTTCTCCGTAAATCCCTTCAAAAATAGCGTTCAAAACCGGGAAGATCTCAATGTCACGGTTGTAGTTGACCGTCGTTTTTCCATAAGCTTCCAGATGGAACGGGTCGATCATGTTCACGTCATTCAAGTCTGCGGTAGCCGCCTCATAAGCTAAGTTTACCGGATGTTTTAATGGAAGATTCCAGATTGGGAATGTCTCAAATTTTGCATAGCCGGCTTTTGTTCCACGGATATTCTCATGATAAAGCTGGGAAAGGCAGGTTGCCATTTTTCCACTTCCAGGTCCCGGCGCGGTGATGACGACTAATGGTCTGGTCGTCTCGATATAGTCATTCTTGCCGAATCCGTTCTCACTGACGATCAGCGGAATGTTTGCCGGATAGCCCTCGATCTTATAATGCTGATATACTTTAATGCCTCTTTTTTCCAGTTTTTCACGGAACTGTACGGCACCGCTCTGTCCTGCAAACTGCGTGATGACAACGCTTCCCACATACAGACCCTTTTTCTCAAACTCTCCGATCAGCCGGACAACATCCACATCATAAGTAATTCCAAGATCCCCGCGGACTTTGTTCTTCTCAATATCTGCCGCACTGATCACGATCACGATCTCTGCCACATCCGCAAGCTGCATGAGCATTTGCAGTTTACTGTCCGGTGCAAATCCCGGCAAGACTCTGGATGCGTGATAATCGTCAAATAATTTTCCGCCAAATTCCAGATAAAGCTTGTCCCCAAATTGGTTGATCCGCTCTTTAATGTGCTCCGACTGAATTTTTAAGTACCTGTCATTGTCAAATCCTATTCTCATCCCTGATATCCCCTTATTTTTCATTCACTTTTTTATTTACAAACATAAAGAATATTATACAATAAAACCGGCACAAAATATACTCGAAATTTTCAATTTCCATCACAAATTTTAACGTACCATTTGAAAATTATTTTTGCAGATTTCATAAATAAGGCTGACCCTTTCCGGATCAGCCTTATCATTAAATTCCCAATAACTGTTTTTTCTTCGCTGCAAACTCTTCTTCTGTGATGACTCCTGCATCCAAAAGACCTTTGTACTTCTGCAACTGTTCGATCGTATCGCTCTCAGAAGACTGCTTCTGCTCTTCCAAAGATCCGGTCTCCTGCTTTGCAGCCTGTTTTTTCTCTCCCGCTGTCATCTCTTTGACATTCGGATTCATCAGGTGTGCCAGATTGAGCGCCAGCGTGTGCAGACTCTCTGTTTTATCCTCATAGCAGCTTAAAAACGCCTCGACACTTGGACTGTCACTGTCAAAGGAAACTCCGGTCCAATCCCACTTGATATTATCCCAGTAAGGATGGTCAAACGTCAGCTCCACATGGAAGGTATCTGCCGGAGAAGCCACGTCAAAAGATGGTCTTGGATGATACTCATGATAATGGTTATCATCTTTGTCATTTTCCTCATGCATCCGCTCCAGCCGCTCAAACATTTCATATTCCCTCATCTGCATCTGAAACTGTGCGATCTGCGGCTCCAGCTGCTTTACTTTTTCCGGAACTTTACTGTCGTAATGCTTTAATTCCTGATGATTTCCCTCAAATAAAACCCGGCTGTCCTCTAAAATACGGAAAGCCTTTAAATTATCCGCCTGAAATGCGAGCGAGTCTTTGTCACAGTTCACACGGAAAAGTCCATGGAAAATATCTAATACCAGATCTCCACCAAACAGTCCAAAATTAAACGAATAGTTTTCCTCGAACTGATTTCTCAATGCCTGATTATCTTCGTAAAACTGAATGTACTGCTTAAAATCATCGATGGTCATCCGATCTGTCCTGCCTTTTGGCAGATAGATTTTTTTATCGCATTCCTTACAGATCGGTGTGTCCTGTATTTTTGTTGCAAGCAGCCGCGGTGTCGGATTCCCGCAGACCGGACATAATTTTTTATTATTACTGAATAATCCCATATTAATCCCCTTTCTGTGACAGATATTCTCTTTTATGAAAGCCAAGAATACCTGCAATTACATTTGTAGGAAACATACCAAGCGCACTGTTTAACTTTGTCACTGAATCGTTGTAGATCAAACGGCTGGTATATACCATGCGCCCATAACATTCCACCGCATCCATACATTTGGTATAGTTTTTATCTGCGCAGAGCAGTGGATTACGTTCTGCTGCCAGACGGATGCTTTTTACGGTTTCCTCTATCACCTGCTCTGATACCTCCTCAGGTGCGGAGCGAGCAGTGATCACACTTCGTCTGGCTGCTGCACGCTCCATCAGCGGCTGTATGTCATCTGCTGCATATCCTTTCATAAGATCAAGCACTGCAAATAGTGCATCAAAACGTGAGGAAATCTGCACTCCGATCTGATTCATGGCATTTTGGATATTTCCGTCCATCACCGCAAACTTCCGCTGCACGGAGATGATCCAGAGAACAAGTAAAAGCAGGATCAAACCAATAATGACCAAGATTTCCATACCTAACATTTTTTCTTCTTAATCCTCCCTTCTTTTGTGTGCTTATTTTGGCTTTCTCCTTTGTCTGAATCTACCATACACGATTTTCCCAAAAAAATGGACGTACTGTCATGAATCGACCGTAAAATGTATTGAATCGACCATGTCCTTTCTTACTATTCATGTAGTTTATTCTGTCAAAGAAAAAACAGACCGTCATAAGACAGCCTGCTCTCCATTAAACGCATATTCCATATATGTATTTTTGACTTCCGAACATTTTCCATGCGGAATTGGGATTTCCGCATCATTTACCATTTTGATGGAACGGCTGGAAATATTCTGGATATACTCCATATTCACAAGGAAGGATCGGTGGGGACGGAAAAAATTGCTGTACTGCATCAGCTGTCCTGCCAGATCATCCAGACTCCCTGCGCTTTCCAGAACTGCTCCGTTTTCCAGATGAAATAAAAGTTTTCGTCCCAGCACCTCGCAGTATTCCAGCTGCTGCAGATCGATCCTCGTAATACCGTCTTTACTGCGCAGGATCAGACTGTTCTTCTTTTTCTTCTCACACTCCGCCAGCACCGCATCCATCAGCCGGAAAAAGCTTTCCTCCCAGATCGGTTTCAACTGGTAAAAATAAGCTCCAACCGAATAAGATTCCACCGCAAACTCCGGGGATGAGGTCAGAAAAATAATTTTCATATTCATGTCATACTGCCGGATCTCTTTTGCCACATCCATGCCATTCTGCCCCGGCATCACGACATCGAGAAATAATATATCCGGTCTTATGCCCTTCTCAATCTCCGTCAGCAGTTCAAACGGACTCTGGAATGCTGCATAGGTAATATCCTCATTCCGTTCTACCCGGTAGCGGTCTAATAATTCGTTCATCTGATGAAGCACTTCCATATCATCATCACAAAACGCGATCTTTATCATAAAATTTTCTTTTCTCCTGCGTAATTATAATATTTCCATACCTCTTGTGATCCATTTTACTGTCACAGGAAGCCTGCAAAATGTTTTTTCCACATATTATTATACTTCACAGAAGGGAAAATGAAAAGCCAATGTCCGCTACCTCCGCAAATCCTCAAATGCTCCATACACATCCAGCGTTCCATACCCCCACGACGGATTCGGATAACTCCTGTCATCCGCCCGGTCTGCGCCGCGGATCAGCATATTTTTGATATCCGCAGAGGACATGAAAATCTGATTTCTTTTTACCAGTCCCCATTCCATGATCTGCGCACATGCCCCGGCTGTGATCGCTGCCGCCGCACTCGTCCCGGTCATGGTCACAAAGCGGTTCCGCAGTCCCGGTCCATACACATTCACCGCCGGGGCACAGAAATCCGGCTTTACCTCACCGGAAAGTGTAAATCCCCTGCCCGAGTCCAGATACAGACCGCCATTTGCCACATTGTAGCCGCCCGTGCTTATGACCTGCCCTGCGTTACCCGGCACGGTGATCGTATGATTCGGATTTGACCGCAGGAAAAAAACATTTCCACTCGTAAAATTCCGCATGGGAAGCCACATATTGTAATCCCCTGTCACAATGCTCTGCGGATACACGTTGATCGTCCAGATCCCCTGCGCTGCGTTTGAAAAACGTAAATAAATAAGCTGGTTTCCCTGCCGCCTGCCCGTCAGCCGGTAGTCGATGCTGACTCTTGTCTGCTCGAAAATAAAGACAAACTCCTGTCTTCCACCGCTCCGATAAGGCACTTTTGGCAGCACTTCCCCGGTGGGCGAGCTGACCGATACCGCATAAAGCTCCGGCGCATTTGCCCACATCTCAATGAAAAAACCCGGCATATTTTCCTCCACCGAGACTTCCACCGATTCGTACTCCATGTCCGGCTGTATTTTTCCAAGAAAATGATGTCTTGCATTCGCCTCGTTTCCTACCGCTGCCACACTGCATCTTTTCCGCCTTCTGGATACAATATCCAGATAAGTTGCCAGTTGTCCGTCCTTGCCACGGTTTCCCATGTTGCTTCCTAGTGCAATGCAGATCACAAGCGGCATATCCCGCTCCTTTGCCAGCCGGTCCAGATAGCTGACTGCCATCATGATATCATTCTCCTGATACGCCGGAACAGAATCCGGGATAAAATAAAATTCCCGCAGATAAGTTTTTGTCTCTTTCAGTTTTACGACTGCGATCTCGGAAAACGGCGCCGCCCCGATAAAATTATCTTCCACATCCTCGCTTCCACATGCCACCCCGGCCACAAAGGTTCCATGTCCATTGGTATCCATGGACGGAACGGTTTCCAGCGGATTTTCTGCCCGGAGTGCGGCATTGATCTGCTCTGTCTTATACTCGGAACCATATGCGATCCCCTCCGGCTTTGTTCCATCCCGGATCGTCTGATCCCAGATGCGGTAAATCCTTGTTGTCCCATCAGAATACTGAAATACCGGATTTCGGTAATCGATCCCGGTATCGATAAATCCGATCATCACGCCCTGCCCTTTCAGTGCGAGTGCCGGCTGCTGCTGTAATTTTAATATCCCCGAAACCTCAAGCGCCGTCTCATCCAGAAGTCCATAGCACTTTGGAACAGAAGCATAGGAATCTGCCGGAAAATCAAATATCCGAAAAAAACTCCTCGGATAAAAATAAGTATCTTTTTCCTCATCGATCCGCTGGATACAATCACTTGAAAGGTCAATCACATCCAAAACATCTTTCGATATGATAAAATCCACATAATCATTGGAATAAATCTTTTCTTCACAATCAGACATAAAAAACTCCGCACACCTATCTTTACAATAAATGCCGGAGTTTTGTCTTTTATTCCTTTAAATTGCTGGCTTTTCTTCGATCGCTGCACAGCCGCGCATCGTAATGAGCGGACCGCCCTTTTTCTCTACATAATCTTTTGTGATCGTTACCATGCCGATATTGTCATCCTTCGGGATCTCATACATGATATCTAACATAAAATCTTCGATAATAGAGCGGAGAGCACGCGCTCCTACCTTTTTCTCTTTTGCTTCCTTTGCGATAGAATGAAGCGCATCCTCGTCAAATACAAGCTTTACCTCATCCATGGCAAGCAGCTTCTCATACTGCCTGATGATTGCATTCTTCGGCTCTTTTAAAATACGCACAAGCATATCTTCCGTTAGCGCCTCCAATGTGAACATGACCGGAAGACGTCCTAAAAATTCCGGGATCATACCGAATTTGCGCACATCTTCTGTCGTCACTTTTGCAAGCAGGTTCTCGTCATTGTCATATTTGTCCTTCAGATCTGCTTTAAATCCAATGGAAGCTTCTTTGTTCAGACGCTCCTTAATGATATCTTCCAGATCTGGGAACGCTCCTCCGCATATAAAAAGAATGTTCTTTGTGTTGACCATCGTCATCGGAACCATGGCGTTTTTGCTGCTTGCTCCTACCGGCACTTCCACTTCTGCACCTTCTAACAGCTTTAACATTCCCTGCTGAACGGATTCTCCGCTGACATCACGCTGGTTAGTGTTGCGCTTCTTTGCAATCTTGTCAATCTCATCAATAAAAATAATACCGTGCTCTGCACGCTCCACATCATTGTCAGCAGCCGCTAACAGTTTGCTGACTACACTCTCGATATCGTCACCGATATAACCGGCTTCTGTCAGGGAAGTTGCGTCCGTGATGGCAAGCGGCACATCTAATAATCTTGCCAGTGTCTTGACCAGATACGTCTTACCACATCCGGTCGGTCCGATCATGAGCATGTTGGATTTCTCGATCTCCACACCGTCCTGCACATCGGAGGCAATTCTCTTGTAATGATTGTAAACTGCTACAGACATGACTTTTTTTGCATGTTCCTGTCCAACCACATACTCATCCAGCGACGCTTTGATCTTATGTGGAGCCGGGATCGCATGAATATCGATCTCCGGCTTTCTCTCCTCTTTTGGTTTCTTTTTCTTGATCTTCTGGCTGTTTGGCATACCGCCCATCATATTTTGCAGATCGGAAAGATTGATCATGCTGATATTCGGCATCTTATCCAGATTCATATTATTAAAACTTCCCATGTTCATCATATCGCCCATTGGGAATCCGGTACCATTCATGCTGTCGAAAGTTCTCTGCATACAGTCATGGCAGATGGAAATGCTATTTGGAATCTTGATCATTTTTCCGGCTATATGTTCTGGTCTGTGACAGATGTAGCAGATCTCCTCGTACTCATCATCCTTCTTCTCGTCACTTTTTTCTTCTATAGTACCTGTTACCACTTCTGCACTCTCTGCATCCGTTGTATGTAAATTATTATCAGAGGCTGTCGGTTCTTTGTTCTCTTCTCCGTCGATTACCTCTCTGAAATCATTATCTGACATTGAAATCTCCTTAATATCCCTGAAATTGCTTTCTGTTTTCATCGCCTCAAAAAATGCGATGGGTTTATTATAATTCAAATAAAAATGAATCACAACTAATTTGGCAAGATTTCATTTTTATTTAAGATATTTTCTTTGAAAAACATACTAATATTTGACCTTCCTGATTTTATGGGTTAGAATACAGCTACACACAAAAAAACTTTCGGAAAGGTGACTCATGTATACAAAAGAAACCTCTTTTAGCAGACGAATGAAACAGGCAGAACAGCATGCTGCCTCACTGCTGCAGCAAATTCTGATCTTCGTTTTGATTTTCCTTGTCATTTTTATGATGGTGCAGATCCAGAATCTACATGGAACTGCCCACGTGGTAAACTATGCCAGTCTTGTGCGCGGAGCCACGCAGCGTGAAGTCAAGCTTGAGATTACCGGAACTGCAAATGACATGCAGATCGAGTATCTGGATAAAATTTTGTCTGGTTTAAAATATGAAGATGGAAATTATAATCTGGTAAGCCTGAAAGATCCTGCTTACCAGCAGTGTCTGGACAATCAGATTGAATATTGGGAACTACTGAAAGAAGAGATTTATACTGTTCGTGAAAAGGGCTATGAAAACACCAATGTTGTCTCAATGAGTGAAACTTATTTTGAATATGCCGACGAGACGGTGACTGCTGCCGAACAGTACTCGGAAAAGATTGCCGCGCGGATCCGGCTGACCGAGATTATTTCTGCGCTTGATATACTATTGTTAATCTTTTTGATCGTCCAGCAGCAGATCCAGCACATTCAGGCCGTCAGGGAAAATCATATTTTATCCAAGAAAGCCTATCTGGATGTACACACCGGACTTCCAAACAAAAGCCGCTGTGAAGACCTTTTGAACTCTTCCGGTTTTATCACTGAGCCGCTGTGTTTTGTTATGTTCGACTTAAATAATTTAAAAGAAGTGAACGATACCCTTGGACACGCTGCCGGGGATTCGATGATCGCCAATTTTGCCCACATTTTAAGAAAGGTAGTTCCTGAAAAAGATTTTGTCGGCAGATACGGCGGTGACGAATTTATCGCTATTTTGTATGACACCACCTCCGGGCAGGCAGACGAACTATTGGAAAAACTACATGCTACGATCAAACAGTATCATTCCAGCAATATGCCGGATGCGATCAGTTACGCCTATGGTTACAGCTACTCCATGAATTACAAAGATTGTACGCTCCGCAATCTGCTTGACAAAGCAGACCATGAAATGTATCTGAATAAACAGGCACAAAGGGGCTGTGAAAAAAGAATAGTCCCGAAAAAAAAGAAAGACCAAGAGTTTATA
>ERZ772886.3812-NODE-3812-length-10380-cov-3.449782_pt1 | contig 10380 bp, 10 predicted proteins | sample MGYA00512128_ERZ772886 | MGnify/ENA primary metagenome ERZ772886 (study PRJEB29015, sample SAMEA2737698) | human gut metagenome | biome: human gut; feature: human-associated habitat; material: faeces | place: China | collected 2012 ... | reverse complement strand
TATAAAGCAGAGCTGGGCCGAGCCAAAATAGACCTGAATGAATTTTTAGCACAAGCAAGAGTAGCCGGATATTTTGATTTGAATGAAGTGCAGTGTGCCATGCTGGAAACCAGCGGCCAGATCAGCTTTTTACCCAAAAGTTTCAACCGCCCGGTCACCCCGCAGGACCTTGCCATCCAGACAGATCCGGCCAGCAAGTGGTATGACCTGGTGTTGGATGGCAAGCTGATTGAAGAAAACTTGCACACCAGCGGAAAGGACCGCACCTGGTTGAACACCCAGCTTTCCCGCGCGGGCATCGGCCAGTTGAGCGAAACGTTTTATGCTGCCTGTGATAATCAGGACAACTTTTTTGCCTGCCGCGGAGAATAAATACAGAAAAAATGACAGCAAAAAGGGGCCGGTGTTACCCGACCCCCCTTGCGGTTTAGGAATTCAATTATTTGAAGTAACGGTCCAGCAGACCCTGCATGCCGCGGCCATGGCGGGCTTCGTCCTTTGCCATTTCATGCACGGTGTCATGGATGGCATCCAGATTCAGAGCCTTTGCCTTCTTGGCCAGCTCCATCTTGCCTGCGCAGGCACCAGACTCGGCATCCACACGCATCTGCAGGTTCTTTTTGGTACTGTCGGTCAGGACTTCGCCCAGCAGTTCTGCGAACTTGGAAGCATGCTCAGCTTCCTCAAAAGCGTAACGCTTCCAAGCTTCGGCGATTTCCGGGTAGCCTTCACGGTCGGCAACGCGGCTCATGGCCAGGTACATGCCAACTTCGCTGCACTCGCCGTTAAAGTTCTCGCGCAGGCCCTGGATGATATCTTCCGGAGCATCCTTGGCGATACCGACAACATGCTCGGTCACATAGGAATTATCGGTCTTTTCGATGAACTTGGAAGCGGGAGCCTTGCAGACGGGGCAGAAATCGGGGATGGAGCCCTCGGCAATGTAGCCGCAGACAGTGCAAACATACTTTTTCATAAGAAATACCTCCGAATCAAAATAATGGTTTGTTCTTGGCTTTTAGTTTTATGAGCCGCACAAGACGTTCACTTTTTTTAAACTCGTTCCCTGTGCTATGGTTATATTATAGCCGCAGAAATGTAAAATGTCAACACTTTTTTAAAAATTTTTAAGACGTTATCTTAAAATGTAATTTTGCTTTCCTCTTTGCTCTTCGGCGGAATAATTCTCTTGACAGCGGGAAAGATCAGGCGCGATACCATATAGGTGCAGGAACCAACGATAAGACCCGCTATCAGCAGCATCGGCGCATAGGTGATTGCCATTTTGTCTGAAAGCAGCGCTGCAGCCCCCAGCAGCTGGCCGCAGTTGTGCGCCAGTGCCCCGCTGACCGAAAAAATGTAGCCTGTGATGGTGAATGGCAATGCCAGAAGCAGGCAGAACACAGCCAGGGAAAGCGCGCCCCCACACAGCGAAAGAAACCCGGCTGTAACGCCGCGGGTAAGCAACGCAAACAACGCCTTGAGCAGCACAAGATAAAGCGCCGAACGGCGGTTCAAAAACAAAACGGCGTACATGACAACAATATTGGAAAGCCCCAGCTTCATGGCGGGCATCAGGCCAAAAAACGGGGTAAGCATGGATTCCAAAAAAGAGAGCGCCATGGAAAGGGCAAACAGCATGCCAAGCAGGGCGGTTTGTCTGGCTTTGTAGTTCTGCAAGGGGGATTCCTCCATTATTTTATAAGTTACATGGATTCTGTATTTCAAAGTGTAAGGTGGCGGGCGGAGTTTGTCAAGCGCCGGTATTTTTGCGCAAAATTGTAGATGTGAAAGTGTGTGAGATTTACCCTGCGGGACTTGAAAAACAGGTGTAAATCGTGTATCCTATATAAGTACATTATTCTGGTGTACTATAGTAGGTGATCTAAATTCCCAGAGGGCCAAAGAGATAAATTTGAACCCCGAACCAACAAAGGAGAACTATATTATGAAAAAATTGATTTCTGCCTTGGCGGCAGCCGTTTTGTTTGCCACCCTGCTGGCTGGCTGCGGCAGCGGCGCTTCTTCCTCTGCCAGTGCTTCTTCGGAAGCTGCCAGCAGCACGGCTTCTGAGGCAGCCAGCACCGATGCTTCCTCCACCGAGGAAGCCACTGCCAGCGTGGATTTGGGCGCCATCGTGACCGCCATTGAGGCTGTGAACGAAGTGCCCAATGCCCGTGCCATCGATGACTTCTCCATGGAGAACGAGATGAACCTGACCCCGGATAACATTGTTGCTTTCCAGGGCGACGTGACCAACGACCAGGCAGACTGTGCTCTGGTATTCGCCGCCCAAGTCAAAGATGGCACCGCTGACGCCGTGAAAGCTGAACTGGAAGCCTATAAGGAATCAATGAGCAGCACGCTGTATGCTGACTTTGCTGATAAAGTTGCCAAGGCACAGGATGCACGCATTGTGGTAAAAGGCAATGTTGTGGTTATGGTCATTGCCGGTGTGAATGGCCCGGATTATTCCGCAATCGACACCGCCATTGACGGGGCACTTGCCTGATAGCACAAACCGATACCAAACAGGCCGCGCCCCAACAGGCTGCGGCCTTGTTTTTTGGTGGGCTGTTCCCCACACTCCCTGAACCAAGAGAGGAGGAACCGCTGTGAATTTTAACAGCGTTGTCTTTTTATTCTGTTTTATGCCGCTGACGCTGGGGCTGTATTACCTTGTGCCGGGCAGGGGCAAAAATGCGGTGCTGCTGGTGGAAAGCCTGCTGTTTTTCTGCTGGGGCGGTATTACATGGCTGCCGCTGGCCGTGGGCATGGTTGCCATCAACTATGCGGCGGGGCTTCTGCTTGCCCGCCTGCCCGCCGGGGGCAAGCGAAAAATCGTGCTGATTGCTGCCATTGTGCTGACGGCAGCGGCGCTGGTCTACTGCAAATACACGAACTTTTTGCTGGACACGCTCAACGTTATCGCTTCCACCGGGTTTGCCAAGCTGAGTTTTTTGGATGTTTTGCCACTGGGCATCAGCTATTATACGTTTAAGCTCATCAGTTATACTGCGGATGTGTATACCGGCAAGGTAAAAGCGGAACGCAGCCCGGTGGTCTTTGCGGTATATGTTCTGATGTACCCGCAGCTGATCGTTGGCCCGATCGTGAAATACCGGGATATGGCGGATGTCCTACACCAGACACAGGGACGCTGCACCCTGCAAAAAGCGCAGGATGGTGCTGAAATGTTTGTGTTCGGCCTTGCCAAAAAGGTGATTTTGGCGGATTCCATTGCGGTGCTCTGGCAGGATATCATCGGAACGGGCGGCATTGGGCTGGCGAACGCTTCCCTGCCGCTGGCATGGCTGGGCATTATTGCGTACTCTTTGCAGCTGTACTTTGACTTTGCGGGTTACTCGGAGATGAGCAACGGTCTGAGCCTGATGATGGGCTTTGAATGCCCGGCGAACTTTAACCTGCCGTACATTTCAGGCAGTATTACCGAATTCTGGCGGCGGTGGCACATCAGCCTTTCCGGCTGGTTCCGGGATTACATTTATATCCCGCTGGGCGGCAACCGCTGCAGTGCCGGGCGCCAGATGCTGAACATGCTGGCCGTCTGGGCGCTGACCGGCATCTGGCATGGTGCGAACTGGAACTTTATCTGCTGGGGCCTTTATTATTTCGTGCTGCTTGTCATCGAAAAGAACTTTTTGATGAAGTACCTGAAAAAAGGCAAGGTCTGGCCGCACATTTACACATTGTTCCTGGTGGTACTGGGCTGGGGGCTGTTCACCTGCAACGCCCCCGGTGCACCGCTGGGGCTGCTGCTCAGCCGGTTGTTCATCCCGCAGGGCGGCGTTTCGGCGCTGTATTTCCTGCGCAATTATGCGGTACTGCTGGTTGTGTGCTGTGTTTGCTCCACCCAACTGCCGGGGCGGTTCTGGCAGTGGTGCAAAGGCAAAGCCCCGCTACGGGCAGCGCTTTGCGGCGTCTGCTTTGTTCTGTGCACGGCGTATGTGGTAGCAGCAACGGGTTCCACCGCACTGTATGCAAACTTTTAAGGGAAGGGATGGCTTTATGGAAAAATATGTTTACCGCAGATCCGACCGTCATCTGCCGCCAGCTTCCCTGATTGTTTTTGCCGCCTTGCTGTGCGGGTTTGCACTGGTCAACCTGTTCTGGCCCAAGCGCGAGAACTCGGAGCTGGAAAACCGCAAACTGGCGCAAATGCCAGTGTTCAGCGTAAAAACTTTGCTGAACGGCAAATGGCAGGATGATTTTTCCACCTATCTGCAGGACCAGGTTGCCCTGCGCGATGGGTGGATCAACCTGGAAAGCGCCGTCAATGCCCTCGCGTTTGGCAAAACGGAGGAAAGCGGCATCCTAAACGGCAAAGATGGCTGGATGTTCACCAAGCTGTTTACCGTCAGTACGGATACTGAGAAGCAGCTGGGGAAAAATATCAGTGCCGTCACAAACTTTGCCCAGCGCTACCCCGGCCGGGTCACTTTTTTGCTGGCACCTTCGGCCAGCGATATCTACCCGGAAATGCTGCCGGCCAATGCCCCCATGGTGGACGAAGATGCCATGCTGGATGACATTTTTGCCCAAGTGCAGGCCAGCGGGGCGGATGTGATCGATATGCGCGACGATTACCGCGCCAATAAGGACCAGTATCTGTACTTTAAGACCGACCACCACTGGACACCGGATGGTGCTTACCGCGCTTACCAGCAGTTCTGCACACTGAAAAATCTGACGCCGTTTGACTGCAATGTCTATATCAAAATTACCGTCCCCGATTTTTACGGCACGCATTATTCTGCTACGCGGCGCTGGAATGCACAGGCGGACAGTTTCAGCTATTATGATCTGCCCAACCAGATGACGGTTTATAAAGTAAACGGCGAAGCAGATTATGAACCGGTGAAAACCGAGGGCCTGATGAACCTTGCCAAGCTGGATACTCGTGACAAGTATGGAGCTTTTTTGGATGGCAACAACGGTTATTCGGTGATTGAGGGCAACGGGACGGGCAGCATCCTGGTGGTAAAGGACAGCTATGCCAACAGCTTTATCCCCTACCTGACGGCGAATTATGCGAAAATTGGCGTGGTGGATTTCCGCGGGCTGGCCTATGGGTTAGATTCCACGATTGAAAAAGAGGGCTATGACCAAATCTTGATCCTGTATAACTTCCAGACTTTTATTTCTGACAACAAAGTGATTTATCTGGACCGCCCCACAACGTTGAAGTAAAAACGCCGCAGCCCGCCTGCATTTTGCAGGGCATCCAGCTTGTGCCGGGGAAATGTGATTTTGCGGGAACCTGCAGGAATCCATTTTAAACAGGCGGCCAATAGAAATGCCGATGCTTTAGCCTACGAATCTCACTGTGAGGTATACCGCATGGAACACCAACCTTTTACCATTGCGCAAATGCGCCCCATCCGTGATTGTATGACAGTCTCCCGCCCGGCAAACCTTGGCAAAGAGGTGCTGGTCACCTGGTTTTCCCTTGGGGCGGGTACTACCATTACGCCGGAAAGCTATGACTGTACGACCCTGTATGTGGGTGTTATGGGCAACGGCCGCTTTATCTTAGGCGAAGATGGCCGGGCAGTTCCCTTTGCGGGGGATGATTTTCTGGCTGTTCCGCCCAAAACACTGTGTGGAACCAGCACGGATATCGGTATGATCTATACTGAAATTATTTTGAAAAAGGAGAATACTATCATGAACAACATCATCAAAGCTGGCCAGCCCACAGCCCTGAAAGACCTGATTTCTTACGAAGAGGGCAGCATTGCCAATGTTGACCTTGTCCACGCAGACAACATGAAGTTTGTGCTGATGGCATTCGATGCGGGCACCAGCCTGCCCCCACACCGCGCCCCCGGCAACGCCATCCTGACCGCACTGGAAGGCAAAGCAATCATTGACTATGAGGGTCAGGATTACGAGCTGAACGCAGGCGAAAGTTTCCGCTTTGACAAAAACGGCCTGCACAGCGTTACCCCGCAAGGCAAGTTCAAAATGAGCCTGCTGCTTGTGATTGAGTAAAATCAAACCATAAATCGCATTCCCCCGATGCAGAAGATAACCCTTTTGCATCGGGGGAATTTTTATTGGGAAAGCAGCGTGAAATAGTACGGTTCAGCCCTTTAGCCTAAAGGTGTTGTTTCGTGCCTTAAAGTGCCTGAATAAGATAAAGCAATAACAGGTGTACCGTGTAGGTTTTGACAATTCCGGCTTTATTTCTTATAACAAAACTGCTGCTGTTAGTTTCTTCAAACTCTTGCGCGTGGTAACATTGTGCGGATTGAAATGGTATAGGAGAGTGCTCCCCTGCCGGATGCCATTGATAGCGGCTGCCAGCGGACGGAGGGTGCGCCAAATGAGGAAACGCAGCATGTTTTTTTGAAAACACCCTATTTATGCGACCTTGACACCGCTCGCTATAAAGGAAGGCTGCAGAGCCGCAACCCCGAAATGACCGGCATCAGTTTACACATTGATCAACATACAAAACAATAAAACCCCTGCCGCCGTAGAACAATTACATTCTACAGCGGCAGGGGCTGCTGCTTTGATTGAGCTATTTACTGCTTGATGATTGCCTTATTTTTATAGCGCTTGCGCACGGCACCATATTCCAGGTGCGGCTGGCCGCCATTCACTGTGTCCGCATCAATGGTAACACGGGTAATAGTGGGGTCAGACGGAATTTCGTACATGATGGGGATCAGGATATCCTCCACCACGCTCCGCAGGCCGCGGGCGCCGCTCTTGCGTGCAATGGTCTTTTGGGCGATAGCACGCAGGGCAGCATCCGTAAAGGACAGTTCAGCGCTGTCCATAGCCAGCAACTCTTTGTACTGGCGCACAATGCTGTTTTTCGGCTCGGTCAGAACACGGATCAAAGATTCCTCGTCCAGCGGGTCCAGCACCGTCACAACCGGCAGACGACCGATCAGCTCCGGAATCAGGCCAAACTTGACCAAATCGTCCGGCTCCACTTTGCGTAGCAGCTTTTGACGGGTTTCCTCGCTGTCCAGGTTGGTGCGCAGCTGGCTACCAAAGCCGAGGATGCTCTTGTCGGTACGGGTCTGGATCAGCTTTTCCAGGCCGTCAAAGGCACCGCCGCAGATGAACAGGATGTTCTTGGTGTTGATCTGGATGAATTCCTGCTGCGGATGTTTGCGGCCGCCGTTGGGCGGCACATTGCTGACAGTGCCTTCCAGAATTTTCAGCAATGCCTGCTGCACGCCCTCTCCGCCAACATCGCGGGTGATGGATGGGTTCTCGCTCTTGCGGGTGATCTTATCAATCTCGTCCACATAGATAATACCAACTTCGGCTTTGGGAATATCAAAGTCCGCAGCCTGAATCAGCTTGAGCAGAATGTTCTCAACGTCCTCGCCAACGTAACCGGCTTCGGTCAGGGTGGTGGCGTCCGCAATCGCAAACGGAACGTTCAGCATTTTGGCAAGCGTCTGGGCCAGCAGGGTTTTGCCGGTACCGGACGGGCCAAGCATCAGTACGTTGGACTTTTGCAGCTCTACATGGCTTTCCTGCCCGGAAAGAATGCGCTTATAATGATTGTAGACAGAAACTGCCAGCACGCGCTTGGCATCGTCCTGACCAATGACATACTGGTCAAGGCCAGCTTTGATCTCAGCAGGCGTCATAATGTTGACATCCGCCAATGGGTCAACGCCGGAATGCCCGCGAGAAGCCGCAGCACGGCGTTCCGGCGTTGCGCGCGGCGGTTCGGGTGCGTTGCCATCCTTATACAGGGCACTGTAGCACATATCAATGCAATCTTTGCAGATGTTTACGCCGGGGCCGATGATAAGCTGATCCACCTGGCTTTGGGAACGGCCGCAAAAGCTGCAAATCATTTCACGTTTTCCGTCCTTGCCGGAAATCGAATTTGCCATTTCCTAATTCCCCCGGTTTTAGTGTTTTACAATGATCTCATCGATCAGGCCATAGGCCTTGGCTTCCTCTGCGGTCAGGTAGTTATCGCGGTCAGTATCTTTCTCCACAACCTCAAGAGGCTGGCCGGTATACTCGCTGAGCATGCGGTTCATCTTTTTCTTGATCTGCACAAGGTGGTTGGCATGGATCTGGATGTCGCTTGCCTGGCCGGAAAGGCCACCGCCCTGGCCGCCGGAAATCAGCGGCTGATGGATCAGGATCTCAGAATTCGGCAGGGCAAAACGCTTACCCTTGGTGCCGCTGGCCAGCAAAAATGCACCCATGGAAGCAGCCATGCCCACGCAGATGGTGGAAACATCGCACTTGATATACTTCATGGTATCGTGGATGGCCATACCGTCGGTAATGGAACCGCCAGGGCTGTTGATGTAGAAGCTGATATCTTTTTCGGGGTCCTGCCCTTCCAGATACAACAGCTGTGCAATGATCACGCTCGCGGAATTGGGGTTGACATCCTCGCTCAGAACGATAATACGGTCGTTCAACAGGCGTGAGAAAATATCATAGCTGCGCTCACCGCGCGCAGTCTGCTCAACAACATAAGGTACCAGGCTCATTCGGTTCCCTCCTTAAAACAATGGTAATGGTTCCGGGCTGTTACAGCCCGGAGAGCGGAGAACAAATCTCCATGATTCGATAAGAGCCGATACAACGGCAAAGCACGCTGTATCGGCTTTTATACAATCTTGCTATCGGGCAAAGCCAGGGCTATGGATTAGTCCTGCTTTTCCTCTTCTTTGGGCTCAGCGGTCACAACGTTAGCCTTTTCCTTAACAAAGTCGATTGCCTTATTGATTGCCAGGTCAGCCTTAACAGCAGCGGCATCCACAATGCTCTTAACCTTGTCGGCTTCCATCTTGTAAGCGTCAGCAATGCGCTTAACTTCTTCCTCGAACTCCTCGTCAGAAGCGGTGATGCCTTCCTTGGCAACGATAGCTTCCATTGCCAGGCGCATCTTGACCTGCTTGTCAGCCTGCTCCTTGAACTGTGCACGGAACTGCTCGATGTTCATGCCCATATACTTCAGGTAGTCAGCCAGCTTCAGGCCCTGCTGAGAAATGCGGTACTCGAAGTCCTGAACCAGCTCGTCGATGCGGCTGTCAACCATGGCGTCAGGAATATCAGCCTTCATGTTGGTGATAACCTGATCCATCAGATCGTTCTCGACCTTCTGCTCAGCCTGCTTGTCCAGGTTGGTCTTGATGTTGTTGCGGATGGAATCCTTCAGCTCATCCAGGGTGTCGTACTCGCTGACGTCCTTTGCAAAGTCGTCATCCAGAGCGGGCAGCTCCTTGTACTTGACCTCATGCAGCTTGATCTTGAAGACAGCAGCCTTGCCAGCCAGCTCAGCAGCCTGATACTCGGTGGGGAAGGTGACGTTCACGTCGAACTCCTCGCCGGCAGAGTGACCAACGACCTGCTCCTCGAAGCCGGGGATGAAGCTGCCGCTGCCCAGAGTCAGGTTGTAGTGCTCAGCCTTGCCGCCCTCGAATGCGACGCCGTCCACAAAGCCCTCGAAGTCGATATCAGCGATATCGCCATTCTGAGCAGCGCAGCCTTTATGAGAGGCAGAGAGAACATAAAACAACACAGACTTTGATGTTAAAAGGCGGGACGACGCTGATTGCAGCCCTCGTCGCGGGCGCAGCGGTATGGCAGCAGAACAGCCTGGCAGCATGCTTTGTGCTGGCAGCAACGCTTTGCTGTGCGGTCGCGGACGTCTTGCTGGAACAGATTTTTAATTTCGGCGCGTGCGTGTTTGCATTGGGGCATATCTGCTATCTGGCGGCGTATTTTTCCGAAGCGCATTTTAGCATCGCTACAGCGGTCAGCTTTGTTATTCTGCTGGCGGGGATGTACCTGATACACCGAAAACAGACCGTCGGAAAAAGCGGCAGGGAGATTTTGGCTGTTGTGGCCTATGGGCTGGTTCTGAGTGCGATGACGGCGGGCGCGATTACCTACTGTGTGCAGCAGAGAGATTTCGGCAGCATGCTCACGGCTTTTGGCGCGGTTGGATTTTTCATTTCAGACAATATTCTGATCTGGCGGCTGCTAAGCGGCTACGAAAGCCGTCTGCAGGGCGCGGTGCTGCTGCTGTTTTATTACGGCGGTGTCTTTTTGATTGCGGCAGGGCAGGGAGTTGGATAAAAATAACGTTTACTTTGCGTGTATTTTTTTGTATGATAGGTTACAGCGTGAAAGCAGAAATTCCTCTGTGCAGGAGGCATCTATGGCGGAAAGGGCGCTGGCAAAAACAGAGGCAGCAGATAGGATCGAAAATGGAGTTTGAACATTATATCCAGCAGGGACAGCAGAAGCTGCGCTGCGGCTACACCACAGGAACGTGTGCGGCGCTGGCGGGAAAGGCTGCCGTCCGGATGCTGCTTGGCGGACAAAAAACAGAAGAAATTTCCGTCCTGA